>ENA-UOJJ01001235-UOJJ01001235.1-human-gut-metagenome-genome-assembly--contig:-CS66-NODE-1235-length-38623-cov-12.691091_pt1 | contig 38623 bp, 29 predicted proteins | sample MGYA00242343_ERZ723890 | MGnify/ENA metagenome assembly ERZ723890
GGCTGGAGAATGTTCAGGACTGGGGTATCAGCCGTAACCGTTACTGGGGAACTCCGCTGAACATTTGGGAGTGTGAGTGCGGACATCAGCATTCGATCGGAAGCCGTCAGGAACTGTTCGAAATGAGTGGAAATGAAAAGGCAAAAACCGTAGAACTGCACCGTCCGTACATCGATGAGATCACGATCAAGTGTCCGAAGTGTGGCAAGCCGATGCACCGTGTACCGGAAGTGATCGACTGCTGGTTTGACTCAGGAGCAATGCCGTTCGCACAGCATCATTATCCGTTTGAAAATAAAGACGTGTTTGAGAAACAGTTCCCGGCACAGTTTATTTCCGAGGCAGTTGACCAGACAAGAGGATGGTTCTATTCTCTGCTGGCAGAGTCCACGATCCTGTTCAACAAAGCACCGTATCAGAACGTTATCGTTCTTGGACATGTACAGGATGAAAACGGTCAGAAGATGAGTAAATCCAAAGGAAATGCCGTTGATCCGTTTGATGCACTTCAGACTTACGGAGCAGATGCAATCCGCTGGTATTTCTACATCAACAGTGCACCATGGCTGCCGAACCGTTTCCACGGCAAAGCCGTTCAGGAAGGACAGCGTAAATTCATGGGAACTCTGTGGAATACTTATGCATTCTTCGTTCTGTATGCGAATATTGATGAATTTGACGCAACAAAATATACATTAGACTACGACAAACTCTCCGTAATGGATAAATGGCTGCTCTCCAAGATGAACACCATGATTCAGACCGTGGATGACAACCTGGCAAATTACCGTATTCCGGAAACTGCAAGAGCACTTCAGGAATTTGTGGATGATATGAGTAACTGGTATGTACGCCGCAGCCGTGAACGTTTCTGGGCAAAAGGCATGGAGCAGGATAAGATCAATGCTTACATGACACTTTACACCGCTCTGGTAAATGTTTCAAAAGCAGCTGCACCGATGATTCCGTTTATGACAGAAGACATCTACCGCAACCTGGTATGCAGCATTGACAAGACTGCACCGGAAAGCGTACATCTGTGTGATTTCCCGAAGGCAGATATGGCTCACGTAGACAAAGAACTCGAAGCAAACATGGATGAAGTACTGAAGATCGTTGTTATGGGACGTGCATGCAGAAATACTGCAAACATCAAGAACAGACAGCCGATCGCAAACATGTTTGTCAAAGCACCGAAAGAACTGCCAGAATACTTCGCAGACATTATCCGTGACGAGCTGAACAGCAAGAAAGTTACCTTTACACAGGATGTAAAAGACTTTACTTCTTACAGCTTCAAACCGCAGCTGAAAACCGTAGGACCAAAATACGGCAAACTGCTTGGCGGTATCAAACAGGCACTTTCTGCACTTGATGGCAATCAGGCAATGGATGAGCTGAAAGACAAAGGCTCCCTCACGCTTGACATCAATGGCAGTGAAGTTGTATTATATGAGACAGATTTACTGATTGATACAGCACAGATCGAAGGCTATGTATCTGAGCAGGATAACGATATTACCGTTGTTCTGGATACCAACCTTACTCCGGAATTGATTGAGGAAGGATTTGTGAGAGAACTGATCAGTAAAGTCCAGACCATGCGTAAAGAGGCAGGTTTTGAGGTAATGGACAGAATCCGCCTGTATGCAGCTGACAACGAAAAGATCCTCACCGTCCTGAAAGACCATATGGATGAGATTAAGGATGAAGTCCTTGCAGATGAGATTGTTCTTGGAAGTATTGCCGGATACGAAAAAGAATGGAGTATTAACGGTGAAAGTGTACGCATGGGTGTTGAAAAGACACAGAAATAAGGAGGATTTGCTGTGAGCAAAAGATTTGACAAAGAAGTATTTATTGAGAGTGTGAAAAGCAACCTGAAAACACTGTACCGTCAGACACTGGTTGACGCAACAAAACAGCAGGTATTTCAGGCAGTATCCTATGCGGTCAAGGATACGATTATTGACAACTGGATGGAAACCCAGAAAGTTTACGAAAAAGAAGACCCGAAAATGGTTTATTATATGTCCATGGAGTTCCTGATGGGACGTGCCCTTGGAAATAACATGATCAACCTGACAGAGTACAAAGAAGTAAAGGAAGCTCTGGAAGAGCTGGGCTTTGACCTGAATGTGATCGAAGACCAGGAGCCGGATGCAGCACTTGGAAACGGCGGTCTTGGCCGTCTGGCTGCATGCTTCCTTGATTCTCTGGCAACACTTGGTTATGCAGCATACGGCTGCGGTATCCGTTACCGCTATGGTATGTTCAAACAGAAGATTGAAAACGGTTATCAGGTAGAAGTGCCGGATAACTGGCTGAAAGACGGTAATCCATTTGAGCTGCGTCGTCCGGAATATGCAAAAGAAGTAAAATTCGGCGGCTATATCCGTGTAGAATACGATGAAGCAACAAAACGCAACAAATTTATCCAGGAAGGTTATCAGTCTGTACGTGCAATCCCGTTTGATATTCCGATCGTTGGTTACAATAACAATGTAGTAAATACACTGCGTGTATGGGATGCAGAAGCAATCAACGACTTCCAGCTGGATTCTTTCGATAAAGGTGATTATCAGAAAGCCGTAGAACAGGAAAACCTGGCAAGAAATATCGTAGAAGTTCTCTACCCGAACGATAACCACTACGCAGGTAAAGAACTGCGTCTGAAACAGCAGTATTTCTTCATTTCTGCAAGTGTTCAGGCAGCTGTTGCAAAATATAAAAAGAATCATTCTGACATCCGCAAATTCTATGAGAAAGCAACCTTCCAGCTGAACGATACACATCCGACTGTTGCAGTAGCAGAGCTGATGCGTATCCTGCTTGACGAAGAAGGTCTGGAATGGGATGAAGCATGGGAAGTTACCACAAAGACCTGTGCATACACCAACCACACCATCATGGCAGAAGCACTGGAAAAATGGCCGATCGAGCTGTTCTCAAGACTGCTTCCTCGTATCTACCAGATCATCGAGGAGATCAACCGCAGATTTGTGGAAGAGATCCAGAAAAAATATCCGGGCAACCAGGAGAAAATCCGCAAGATGGCTATCATTTACGATGGACAGGTTAAAATGGCACATCTGGCTATCTGTGCAGGTTACTCTGTAAACGGTGTTGCTGCACTGCATACAGAAATTCTGAAAAATCAGGAATTAAAAGACTTCTATGAGATGATGCCGGAGAAATTCAACAACAAGACAAACGGTATCACACAGAGACGTTTCCTGCTTCATGCAAACCCGCTGCTGGCAGACTGGGTAACCGAACATATCGGTGATGAATGGATCACAGATCTGGCTCAGATCTCCAAACTGAAAGTTTATGTGGATGATGAAAAAGCACAGCAGGAGTTCATGAACATCAAATACCAGAACAAACTGCGTCTGGCAAAATACATCAGAGAGCACAACGGTATCGATGTAGATCCTCGTTCTATCTTCGATGTACAGGTTAAGAGACTTCATGAGTACAAACGTCAGCTGCTGAACATCCTGCACGTTATGTATCTGTACAATAAGATCAAAGATCATCCGGAAATGCCGTTCTATCCAAGAACCTTCATCTTTGGTGCAAAAGCAGCAGCCGGATATCGTCGTGCAAAACTGACGATCAAACTGATCAACTCTGTTGCAGATGTGATCAACAACGATAAGAGCATCAACGGAAAACTGAAAGTTGTATTTATCGAAGATTACCGTGTATCCAATGCAGAATGGATCTTTGCAGCAGCAGATGTTTCCGAGCAGATCTCCACAGCAAGTAAAGAAGCATCTGGAACCGGAAATATGAAGTTCATGCTGAACGGTGCACCGACACTGGGAACCATGGACGGAGCAAACGTAGAGATCGTTCAGGAAGTTGGAGAAGAAAATGCGTTTATCTTCGGTCTGTCCGCTCAGGAAGTTATCAATTACGAGAACAACGGCGGCTACAATCCGATGGATTATTTCAACAACGACCAGGATATCCGTCGTGTCCTGATGCAGCTGATCAATGGAGAATATGCTCCGGATGATCCAGAAAGATTCCGTGATATCTACGATTCTCTGCTGAACACAAACAGCAGCGACAGAGCAGATACTTACTTCATCCTGGCAGACTTCAAGTCTTACGCAGAAGCTCAGGAGAGAGTAGAAAAAGCATACCGTGACGAAACAGGCTGGGCAAGAATGGCAATGATGAACACCGCATGCAGCGGCAAGTTCACATCAGACCGTACCATCCAGCAGTATGTAGATGAAATCTGGCATCTGGATAAAGTGACCGTAGAAGCATAAAAGAATGATAAAGAAATAGCAAAATGGGCAGTTGGATATGAAAAAGCCAACTGCCTATTTTTATCTTAGTCGGAGAAGACTCCTATAAGTGGCGAGCAACAAATTTGTCTTAGTGGGAGTGCAATCTCCGACTAAGATAAACGCTCCGCGAGGATGCACAGCGATTCTGTTGGGTAAATGTCAGCAAAGCTGACCAGAATCGCGTGCCAAGTCTCACGTGCGTTCGACTTGAAAAAAAGAAAGAACATCATAGAAATATAGTTTCTTTCATATTCACTTCGCATAAAAAACCCAAAATCGGAAAAAATGAGAATAAGGTAACTGTTTGGTTGCAAATCTGAATTTATGAGGTGAAGGGATATGCAGAAGAAGGATGGAAAATGGTTTACGCGAAAAAAAGGTGCGATGTTGGTTCTGACTTTATGTCTTGTAGGGGCGGCTGCGGCAACGACCTACTATGCTGTTGATCTGTCGGATACGGCACAGGAACCGGCAAAAGAGCATATGGTGGATCTGAATGAAAGTCCTGTCGAAACAGAAGCTGAGGCGGTGATTTCATCAGAAGCGGAAGCAAATCTGGCTTCTCAGGCAAATGAGATGGATGTTGATCCGAAATCACTGGCAGGCGGCAATCGGCAGATAAGGGCAGAACAGGAAACAGCCGGGCAGGAAACGGAAGCAGAGACAGAAGGCATGGAGACCGAAAAAGTTTCCTCCGGACAGGTCAACGCAGTGGTCAGTCCGACGGTCAGCTTTGCGTCCACACAGGAACTTCAGTGGCCGGTAGCCGGCAAAGTGCTCATGGACTACAGCATGGATTCTACCGTGTATTTTGCAACGCTGGATCAGTATAAATATAATCCGGCACTGATCTTCGGGGCGGAAGAAGGAGCACAGGTCGTATCTGCGGCAAAAGGAATCGTTGATTCCATCACAACAAATGATGAAACAGGAACAACGATCCGCATGAATCTCGGAGATCAGTACACGCTGATCTATGGCCAGCTTGAGAATGTAGCCGTAGCAGAAGGCGATGTAGTCGAGAGAGGACAACTTTTAGGATACGTGGCACAGCCGACCAAATACTACTGCAAAGAAGGCACAAATCTATATTTTGCCATGGAGAAAGACGGAGCAGCAGAAGATCCGTTTTTATATCTTGAATAATATAATGATGCCAGGGTCAAAAGCCTGAAACTACGATGTGCTTGTACAAAAGCCGTTTTGACATCAAAAAGAAAGATGATTCACAAAAAGTGAGAGAAAGCGTATACTATATTAGGCTATACGGTATCCGTAAGGAGCTGCACGCAGCATACAATATTTGCAATCGGATTCATTTTACAGATTTTATCTTAGTCCTTTGAGCTTGATTATGAAATAATGAAAATATACCGCTTTGCCGATTGCTTGAAATAATGCGGGGGAAATCCTCCGCTTTACATATACAAGATGTGAGATGACTCGCGTTTCTGATGGAAGAGAGCAAGCGATTTGTATCAGAGGCAGGAGCATGTCACAATACGAAGATATGAAACAGTTGAAAGTGAATGGAAAGTATGTGTTATACCTATATTTTAAAGTGCAGTGACGGCACGTATTATACCGGTTGGACAAATGATCTGGACAAGCGTCTCAAAGCCCATAACGGCGGGAAATCCGGGGCGAAATATACGAGGAACCGCAGACCGGTCACACTGGTCTATTATGAGGAATTTCAGGGAAAACAAGAAGCAATGAAGCGGGAATATGCGATCAAACAGTTGACGAGAAAAGAAAAAGAAAACCTGATCAAAGAAAAAAATATGCAGCAAAAAGGTTCTCAGGATACAGAAAGAGGCTCTGAGCAGAATCAGAACCTCTGAAATTTTATCTTTTTTCGGCAAGAATGCCAGAGGCATTTTTGAATAATCGAAATGATTTCACAGTCATTAAGCGATATAAACATACATAAGAATAAAGTGGCATGCACTTCCTGCCATCACGAACAGATGGAAGATCTCATGTGAGCCGAAATTTTTGTGCTTTGCATCGAACAGCGGAACTTTCAAAGCATAAATGATACCGCCGACAGTGTAAATGATACCGCCTGCCAGGAGCCATCCAAAAGCTGCCGGAGAGAGCGAATTGACAATTTGTGTGAAAGCCAGTACGCAGACCCAGCCCATGCTGATATAAAGCACAGAAGAAAACCATTTCGGACAGGTGATCCAGCAGATTTTTACGATAATGCCGATCAGTGCGATTGCCCAGACAAGAGCGAACAGGAAATATCCGACCGGACCTTTTAAAACAATCAGGCAGATTGGTGTGTAGCTTCCGGCAATCAGTACAAAGATCATACTGTGGTCTAACTTGCGGAGAATACGATTTGTTCTTTCTGAAAGATTTAAAGTATGGTAGATCGTGCTTGCCGCATAGAGCAGGATCATACTCACAATAAAAACAGTCAGGGAAATCACATGGATATAATCCGGCTCATGCAGAGATTTGATGATCAGCGGTGTGGCGGCAAACATTGCCATCAGCATACCAATGAAGTGTGTGATCGCACTTCCGGGATCTTTGATTTTTTCTAACATAGTGAATACCTCCTTTGAAACATGATTCAAGTCAGATGACAGAATTGTGAGAGCAATTTTCAGATATTCGTGATCATACCTCATGACTTGAAAGCAATATAAAATGAATATTGAAATAAAAACCGTTACATGTAGTTTTGAATACTATGTGTAGTTATATGTATATTATACCGAAAACATAAAAAATGCAACCCTGTTTTTACAATAGTTAATAATCAGTCCGGGCTGTGCAGAAATTTACAGAGGATAATGCGAAGCATTGTTTACCGGAATTGCATGTTGCTCAAATATGTGTCTGGTTTCAAATTAAAATGAATAGTTGAATTTCAAAACGGGATATGTTAAAATGACTGGCATATGTGAATTGTTACTCTTCCGCCTCACATTAGATAAATAAAGAGGCGGTATTTTTATGCCTTGTTTTTCAAATATAGTTGGGGACTTTTGCCTCCGACGTCATTATATGAACATATAAGTATTTTGTAGCTGTAAGTGCATGAAACACTGAGCAGTGAGGAGCGTTATGTCAGTGAGATTTGAAATAAAAGGGTATTTGCAACAGAAAGAAAGGATTTAATATATGGAAATCATAAAATTTGATACACTTGGACTTGACCCGAAGATTCTTCGAGCTATTACAGAGATGGGATTTGAAGAGCCAAGCCCGATCCAGGCAAAAGCGATTCCGGAAGTGATGGCCGGACATGACGTAATCGGTCAGGCGCAGACAGGTACCGGAAAAACAGCAGCTTTTGGTATTCCGCTTCTTCAGAAGATCGATCCGAAGAACCGGAAACTGCAGGCAATCATTCTGTGTCCGACAAGAGAACTGGCAATCCAGGTAGCAGATGAGATCCGCAGACTGAGCAAGTTTATGCATGGCATCAAGATCCTTCCGGTATACGGCGGACAGGATATCGGAAAACAGATCCGTTCCTTAAAAGGTGGTGTGCAGCTTGTGATCGGAACACCGGGCCGAGTGATGGATCATCTTCGCCGTCGCACCTTACGTTTCGACAACCTTCACACGATCGTGCTGGATGAAGCAGATGAGATGCTGAACATGGGATTCCGTGAGGATATCGAGACGATTTTGAAAGATGCACCGGAAGAGCGTCAGACGGTTCTCTTTTCTGCGACCATGCCGAAGCCGATCATGGACATCACGAAAAATTATCAGAAAGATGCTGTTCTGGTTCGTGTCGTAAAGAAAGAACTGACCGTAAAAAATATCGACCAGTACTATTATGAAGTAAAACAGAAGAACAAAGAAGAAGTTCTCTCAAGACTTCTGGATATGTACAATCCAAAGCTCTCCCTTGTATTCTGCAATACAAAAAAACGTGTGGATGAGCTGACTGAGGCACTGAAAGGACGGGGATATTTTGCGGAAGGTCTGCATGGAGATATGAAGCAGAGCCAGAGAGACCGTGTTATGAAAGGCTTCCGCAGCGGCAAAACAGAGATCCTGATCGCCACCGATGTGGCAGCCCGTGGTATTGATGTAGATGATGTAGAGGCAGTGTTTAATTATGATGTGCCGCAGGATGATGAATTTTATGTGCACCGTATCGGCCGTACCGGTCGTGCCGGTCGTGTCGGAAAGGCATTTACGTTTGTTGTAGGACGTGAAGTTTATAAGCTGAAAGACATCCAGCGTTACTGTAAGACAAAAATCTACGCACAGCCAATTCCGTCTCTGAATGATATTACAGCCATCCGTCTGGAAAAAGTGCTGGATGAGATCGACCATATCATTAAAAACGAAGACTTAAACCGCATGACACGTATCATCGAACAGAAACTTAACGAAGAAGACTACACAGCGATGGACATTGCGGCAGCATTTCTGAAACAGGCACTGGGTGAAAATGACCAGAATAATGACCGTGGGCATATGGAAGATTTCGGTGATACCGGGGCAGAAGCAGGCATGGTACGTCTCTTCATCAACATTGGTAAAAAACAGAAAGTACGCCCGGGCGATATTCTCGGGGCAGTTGCAGGAGAATCCGGTATTCCGGGAAAACTGGTCGGAACGATCGATATGTATGACAAATATACATTCGTTGAAGTTCCGCGTGAAAATGCGGCTGATGTACTCCGTGCCATGAAAAACACCAAAATTAAAGGAAAAACAATTAACGTAGAGCCTGCAAACGGAAGATAAAAAAAGCGGACAGATATTGATTTTTTCAGAGGATTTCAATATAATAGTGAGAATGATATCAGAAGTGCAGTGGTTCTCGCCGTTATAAACGGCGGGTCATCCAGAGACATTCTTGAATCTGGAATTTAAATCAAAAGGGGTTTTCAGGAAGGTATGACAGATTTTTTAGTTCGCAGGTTTGTAAGAGACAGTGAAAACACAGAATCAACGGAGGTGCGTACCCGGTATGGGATTCTTGCCAGTGTCGTCGGTATTTTCTGTAATGTATTTCTGTTTGCGGCAAAGTTAATCATCGGTACGCTGATGCATTCTCTGGCAGTCACGGCAGATGCGTTTAATAACTTATCCGATGCGGCATCATCGATCATCAGTTTTATCGGGGTAAAAATGGCAGGGAAACCGGCAGATGCGGAGCATCCGTTCGGTCATGGAAGAATTGAATACATTGCAGCACTGATCGTATCGTTTCTGGTCATTGAGGTTGGATTTACTTTTTTCAAAACGTCAGCAGGCAAGCTGATGCATCCGGAAGATATCACGTTTGACTTGGTGCCGTTTCTGATCCTGATCCTGTCGATCCTGGTGAAATTGTGGATGGCAGCATTCAATAGAAAACTTGGTAAAAAAATAGATTCAAAAGTCATGCTGGCAACTGCGGCAGATTCCCTCGGAGATGTCATTACGACAAGTGCGACCGTTGTTTCTATTTTGATCTGTTATGTTGCAAACGTAAATATTGATGCGATCGCAGGACTGATCGTATCATTGCTTGTCATCTGGTCCGGATTTTCAATTGCAAAAGACACACTGGAGCCGCTGATCGGACAGAGGGTTCCGGCAGAATTGTATCAGAAAATTTCACAGATGGTAGAATCCTATGATGGTATTGTCGGAACGCATGATCTGATCGTGCATAATTACGGACCAAATCAGGGAATGGCAACCATTCATGCAGAGGTGCCGAACGATGTGAATATTGAAGTATCCCATGCAATCATTGACCGTATTGAGCGGGAAGTCGGAAAAGAGCTGAATATCACTCTGGTGATCCATATGGATCCGGTCGAGCTGCACGATGCGGAAGTACTTCGGTTAAAAGAAAAGACGGAACATATCATCAAAGCGTTAGACAGCAAACTGAGTTTTCACGATTTCCGACTGGTGAAAACAACGCCGGTCAATCTGATCTTTGATCTTCTTGTCCCGGCAGAATATACACAGAAAGATACCGACCGTGTATTGCATCAGCTGATGCAGTTGATCTCAGAAATGGAAAATGGTGCAACCTGTGTGATCACCGTAGATCACAGCTTTGAAGCACCGGAAGAATAAATAAAATAACAAATAAAAAGCAATAAAAAAGCGAATCAAGGATACAATATCCGAGATTCGCTTTTGTGTTATACATCAGATGTGAGGTGACTCCCGCCTCTGTAGGCGGCGAGCAACAAGAATGCCAGAGGCATTCTTGTTTCAAAAGGTCTTTTGACCCGGGCATTTTCTGTCTTAAAGAATATCAATGTATTCTCCGGCAAGTGCTTTGTTCATGCTTCTTACGGCACAGAATTTACCGCACATACTGCAGGTATCGCTGTGGTCATCTTCCGGGCTTCTGCTGTCACGGATCGCTTTTGCAGTTTCCGGGTCAAGGGCACATGCATACTGTGCATCCCAGTCCAGTTTCTGGCGGGCAGCAGCCATGCGGTCATCGATGTCTCTTGCTCCCGGAATACCCTTCGCAATATCCGCTGCGTGAGCTGCGATCTTGGAAGCGATGATACCCTGCTTGGTATCCTCCACATTCGGCAGAGCCAGGTGTTCAGCCGGTGTAACATAGCAAAGGAAAGCAGCACCGTTCATAGCGGCAACTGCACCTCCGATCGCTGCAGTGATATGGTCATATCCCGGAGCAATGTCGGTTACAAGAGGACCAAGTACATAAAAAGGAGCACCCATGCAGATACTCTGCTGTACTTTCATGTTGGCGGCAACCTGATCCAGCGGCACATGGCCAGGACCTTCTACCATAACCTGTACATTGTGATCCCATGCACGTTTTGTCAGTTCTCCGAGACGAACCAGTTCTTCAATCTGACATACATCGGTTGCATCGGCAAGGCATCCAGGACGGCATGCATCGCCAAGAGAAATGGTCACGTCATATTCTTCACAGATATCCAGGATTTCATCATAATATTCATAGAATGGATTCTCTTCGCCGGTCATGGACATCCATGCAAATACGAGGCTTCCTCCACGGCTTACGATATTCATTTTACGTTTGTGCTTTTTGATCTGTTCGATGGTTTTGCGTGTAATACCGCAGTGCAGCGTTACAAAGTCTACACCGTCTTCTGCATGCATACGGATAACATCGATAAAATCCTTTGCAGTCAGTGTAGCCAGATCTCTCTGGTAATGGATCACGCTGTCATAAACAGGAACCGTACCGATCATAACCGGACATTCACTTGTCAGTTTCTGACGGAATGGCTGTGTGTTGCCGTGACTGGAAAGATCCATGATCGCTTCCGCACCGAGGTCAACGGCACTCATAACCTTCTGCATTTCGATATTATAATCCTTGCAGTCACGAGATACGCCGAGGTTGACATTGATCTTGGTACGCAGCATACTGCCGACACCCTCTGCACTTAAGCATTTATGGTTTTTGTTGGCACAGATTGCGACCTTGCCTTCAGCGACAAGTTTCATTAACTTATCAACATCCATGTTCTCTTTTTTTGCTACAGTTTCGATTTCCGGTGTTACAATTCCCTTGCGGGCTGCATCCATCTGAGTTGTGTAATTTCTCATCTCTTTTTTCCTCCGTTGGCATTATCCAAATCAGGTAATGGGTCGAAACGGGAATACGTTTCCTCTCAGCCGACTTCCGTCAGCTCCCCCTGGTTTATGTTGGTTTCGCATATAGATTCATCCTGCGTTTATGCGAATCGCTAATAAATTCTAACACCTGTGTATGATGTGTGCAAGTGTTTCTTGCAGGATCAGGAAGAATGTTTTGCAAGATAGCGATCATAAGCATTCTGATATATTTGAACAGCTTCATCGATCTTGTTTTTTTTCAGGGTGTTTAGATATTCTTCGTAATTATCAAAAGATTTGATTCCGGTAATGAAAGCAGTTGTGTATTCATACATACAGGAATTGACGTTCGCCATTATTTGAGACAGTCTGGTACGTTCTTCAGATGTAAAACTCAGACTGACCGGAAGCATATATGAAGTATCCGTGGAAGCCCATACATCGCACATAACAGCACTGGAAGGAGGCACACACTGAAGTTCCCGTTTCCAGTCAATATAAGCAGAAGGCAGGCCGGGAGCCAGCGTATAGTTTTTCAATGCCTGATAAAAAGTCAGTCCATCAGAATTATGCAAGATCAGATCGGTGAAAACAGGATTCTGATCTTTATCAAGGGTATAGGTTTTACCTTCTGTTCCGTAGCTTGCAAAGCGGGAACCTTCATCAGAAAATAAATAGTCAATCCACTTCAGAACAATTTCAGGATGTTCGCATTCGGAAGAGATGTAAAACATATTATCACTGATGCTGTATTTTTTCTGTATGTGCAGCGTATCATGTTCGTTTAATTTGGGCGGAGAAACAGCAATAACCTTAATATTCTGATCTTTTGCAGAAAGATCAGAAGGCATGGTATACATACCAAACCATGCACCGGAAGTGCCGCTGGCGATCATTTTACTGTCTGCATAAGTCGAGTTGCCTGTCATATAATCAACATCTATCAGACCTTTCTGATACCAACGGTTCATTAAAGTGAGATAATCCTTCCATCCCTGCCTGGCAGGTCCATAAAAGACCTTGCCGTCCATTTGAAAAAAATCATAACTGACTCCAAAACCGGCATTCAGACTTTCATCCTGTGCATAAGCATTGTATGAAATCCACAATGGGGCTGTGGCTCCTTTCCTTTCTTTAAATGCAGTGAGAACCGTTTCCCAGTCATCATAAGTGACAGGAATCTCAAGCCCCAGTTCATCCAGCCAGTCTTTTCGAATCTGAAGACCACACCATGGTTTTTGCGAGTTTTGTTTTATAGAATAAACAGCTGCAATTCGACCGGAATCCGTGTAGGCGATATCTTTTATGTCCTTTTGCTGAATGATCTTATAGTAATTCGGTGCATATTTTGGAACCAGTTCCGTCAGATCACAGATGTCCCCCTGAGCGATCGCATCATCCGCAGAAATATTCCCATAGATGGATGAAAAATTTCCGGCACCGATCAAATCCGGTACGGAATCGCTGTTTTGCTCAAAACGGTTTTGAATCTGCAGATTGGATAAAGAAGTGATCCAGTCAATATGGATGTTCGTTCTGTTTTCCAGTTCCTGGAAAAAGGCAGTATTATTCAGATCTCCGTTGCACAGCTCTGAAAGTTCAGAATCAATGGTATTCAAAAAAGAAAAACTCTGTCTGACTTCTGTAACCGGAAGAGAAGCATTTGTTTGTGTCCTGACAGAAAAAGCGTGTCGGACAAGAAAAATGCACAGACAGAAAAAAATACAGATCAGTACCGGGAAATAGTAATTCCTATACTTGTGTTTCATAATTTCCTCCAGATAATAAGCTTTATTTTTAGTTTACTGTGTTGGAAGTAAAAAGTAAATACTCAGGAAAAAAATCATCAGCAAAAAAGAAAGAATCATAAATTTCCTTGCAAAACAAAAAGACAGACATTATATTAAAAGAAATGAGAAGAAATCTTTTTGTAAAGAGCAGGAGATAAAAACTTATGAAAACAGGAAAAGCACTTACTTTTCGTTCTATTTTGATTTCTTATCTGGTATTATGCCTGGCAATGCTCACAGTTACGATCATCGGTTACAGCAGTTCGATCTTTTATGTGCAGAAAGAAATACGAAATTCAGCTGCATTGCGTATGAGAGAAGTTGTGGGGAAGATTGAAAATAATATTCGGCTGTCATATCAGTTGTGTGATACGCTTGCCGTCAGTGGTGGTTTGGATGATATTGCATTGATAGAAGGAAATTTTTCACCACAGCAGATTTTAGATTCCATGAAACTGAAAAATACAATGTCAGAATTGAATGTACAGAACAATCTCTGTCAGAATCTGCATATCTATTTTCTGAAGAGCGATTCCATTCTTTCTTCCAATTCGCAGCGTCGGGAAGGAAAAGAGGATATCAGCTTTTTCTGCCGACAGTATGGTATCACTGCACAGGATTTTTATTGTTGGATGACAGAAGAAAATCAAAAATCTTATCAGGTTTTATCAGATAATCAAATCTGGTTTTTCCGTCCGGTCAATGACACGCAGAATAATCGCATTGCCGTTATTTTCGCAGAGTACAGCGGAAGCCGTCTGATCGGCGATCCAGGAGCAGAAAACTGTATTTATATTGAAACGCCGGAAAAAGAAAATGTTATTTACAGCAGAAAATTGGAAGAAAATCAGAAAAACGGATACATAAAAGTAGAAAAACAGATGAGTATGTTTCAATGGAACTGCGATATGTATGTTCCGAATACCTTGTTTTATGGAGAACTGAGACGTTTTGCAATGATTCTAACGGCAGAACTTCTTATGCTGATCAGCGTGGCGGTTATCGGTTCCTGGTATTTTTCAAAAAAAACTTATGTCCCGGTGGGAAATCTGATCAGTGATAACAAAAAACTTTCGAAAAAAGTTAAAAGGAAAGAAGAGACCCGGGAATGCAGGGAATTGGAAAAATATCTGACAGGTGCGGTCAAAAATTTTCCATATGCAAGTCTGAATAAACTGTCAGATCAAGAAAAGTATATAATGATCCAGTTTGCTTTTGATGAAAATGGTGATGCAGTTTTCAGAGATCAGGAAAAAAAGGAGAAACCGGAAGAGCTGGAGCATTTCGTGCTTGAAAATATTTTGAAAGAGCAGATTTTTGAAAAATATCCAGGAATCCTTTTGCAGCCGGAAAAAGATTTTGTGGCAGTTGTCAATCTTTCAGAACCGGAACATGATGAAAAAGAAATCCGCAGTCTGTTAAAGACGGTAGAACAGTTTTACAGCCGGACGTTTCATATTTCTGCCTGTATCATGATCGGAGAATGTCAGAGCGACTACAAAAAGATGAAAGAAGCGTATCATCTTCTGGAAGAGAGTATGCAGTATCTGGAATTCTGGAGTACGAGTGCACCTGCCGGAGTCTATGTATATGGTGAGATGATGGATGCGGATGAAGACAGTCATTCCTCGGTTTACATGACAGGCAGCAGAAGACTTCTGAATTGCCTGGAGAGTGAAGATTTTGAAGGAGCATACCGGGAGCTTAACCAGATTTACCAGAGTGCATTTTCCAAAAATCAGAAAGAGCTGAGGATTAATCGCTATCGCATGTATGGTCTGATCGGAACCCTGATCACGACACTTGATATCAGTGCAAATGAAGAAGACAAAGCTTATTATCAGTCACTGAATTATGAAGAGCGTCTGTTTCGTATCCAGTCGATCCATGAGCTGCTGTCAGAAAGCAGGGCAATTTTTGAGGCGATCATTCAGTACAGACAGAATAAATCTGCAGAACGAGAACCGGAGTGGATGGAAGAAATGCAGGAATATATTCAGGGGCATTATCAGGACTGCAATATGAACGTGACCAGTCTGGCACAGGAATTTGGCATCAGTGTACCACACGTAAGCCGCAGCTTTAAAAACTTCCGAGATTATGGCGTACTGGAGTACATTCATAAAGTAAGGCTGGAACATGCAAAGGATATGTTAAAAAATGATGTACGCATCAAAAATATAGCACTTGACGTAGGTTATACCGATGCACAGGCGTTTACAAGAGCCTTTAAACGCTATGAAGGCATTACTCCATCGCAGTATAAAGAGCTGATATCAAAAAATGAAGCGTAAAATCAAAAACTGCTTCTTTAAAAAACATATTGTTTTTCCTATACTGAGAGCACAGACAAAGCACCGGATAAATAAGGTGTTTCCAGAAAAAGGAGGAAAAACAAAACATGAAAAAAGCAACAAGAAGTATTTTGAGTGCCGCTGTTGCTGTCAGTATGGCGGCAACGGCATGCCCGGTATCTTTTGCGGCAACTACTTCCAATGAAGTGACAGCAAGAGAAAAAGCAAATGCAGCACTGGCAAGAGAAGCAGCTGCACAGGGAATGGTTCTTCTGGAAAACAAGAATAATTCTCTTCCGATTAAGACAAAGAAGCTGGCATTGTTCGGAGGCGGAGCTGTACGTACCGTCCGAGGTGGTACCGGTTCCGGTGATCCGTTTAACGGCGGACTTTCCGGTGGCGGTGATGTGAATGTAAACCAGAGTGAGAGATATAATATTAACATTTATAATTCTTTCAAAAAAGCAGGTTACGATATCACGACGGCAAGTATTCTTGAAAAATATGCAGAAGGATACGATGTAGAAAATGCAAAAGCAGCAAGCAATCCGATGGCAACCTTTGCTTATCCGGAACTCACCTTCACGGATGAAGAACTGGCAGCTTCTGCAAAAGATACCAACACTGCTGTTTATGTAATCTCAAGAAATGCCGGTGAAGGTGCCGACCGTGGAATGACCAAAAAGGTTACGGTAAATGAGGTAGAATATGAATTAGGTGACTATGAGTTAAGCGATGTAGAAAAAGAAAATCTGAAAAAGGTAGCCTCTACTTTTGAAAATACCATTGTTGTACTGAATGTAGGCGGTGTCATTGACACGAAATTCTTCGAGGAAACAGAAGGTCTGGATTCTCTGCTTCTGATGGGACAGGGCGGTCAGGAAGGCGGAAATGCACTGCTTGATGTAGTAACCGGAGCTGTCACACCTTCCGGAAAACTGACAGATACCTGGGCAGAAAATTATTCAGACTATCCTGCATCTGCCACGTTCGCAAAAGCAGACGGTGATAGTATGAAGGAATGGTACAAGGAAGGAATTTATGTAGGATACCGTTATTTTGATACCTTTGGCATCAAGCCGGCATATGAATTTGGTTATGGTCTTTCCTATACAAATTTTGATATCAATGTAAAGAATGTATCGGTAAATGAAGATAAGGTGACGGTAAAAGCAGAAGTTACAAACACCGGAAAAACTTACAGTGGAAAAGAAGTAGTACAGGTTTATTTCTCCGCACCAGACTCAAAAGATGCAGAAAAAGAATATCAGCAGCTGGCTGCCTATGGAAAGACCGATGAACTGGCACCGGGTGAAAGTCAGGTACTGACACTGACTTATGATACCGATGAGATGGCTTATTATAGTGAAGAAAAGGCATCTTACATACTTGACCCGGGAACCTACTATGTGCGTGTTGGTGATTCTTCCAGAAATACAAAAGTAGCGGCAGCGATCAAACTGAATCAGAGTGCAGTGACAGAAGTTCTGTCCAATCAGATGGAAGTTCCGGAAAGCGAAAATCTGACCGAGTGGAGCAAGGCAGGAAAAACACCATATACTTATGCGACAGAGCAGCAGGAAATGGCAGAAGCCCCGGTATTTACACTGGATGCATCCAAAGTAAAAACAGAAAATAATGTTTCTGAATATAAAGATGAAAAAGTTACTACTTACACAACAGATCCAGACTATAAGGCAGTTCAGGATTACGAAAAAGTAGAAGTTGTTACAGACAAAAAAGGTGCTACTTTAAAAGATGTTGTGGATAACAAAGTAACCATGGGCGAATTTGTGGCACAGATGAGTCTGGAAGAACTGGCAAAGCTGAACTGTGGAAGCGGCTGGGGAGTAGCAAATGAAAATGCTCCGATCGTTGGCTCCAACTCAGCAACCGTACCGGGAGCAGCAGGAGAAACGCTGACTTATGATCAGTATGGTATTCCGAGTATCGTTTTAGCAGATGGCCCTGGTGGTATCCGTGTAAAACAGAAATACGAGGCAAAAAATGTAGAAACAGGAGAAACAGCAACTTACTATCAGTACTGTACCGCATGGCCGGTAGATTTTGTTCTGGCACAGAGCTGGGATACGGATCTGCTGAAACGTATTGGTGAAGCATTTGGAAAAGAACTGGAAGAGATGAATATTACAATTCTTCTTGGACCGTCCCTGAATATCCACAGAGATCCTCTTTGCGGACGTAACTTTGAGTATTTCTCAGAAGATCCGGTCATTTCCGGTACGATGGCATCTGCAATCACACTTGGTGTGCAGGAAGAGCCGGGTGTAGGGGCATGCCTGAAACATTTCTCAGCAAATAATCAGGAAACAGACCGTTCCGGAACGGATTCCATTGTAAGCGAAAGAGCACTGAGAGAAATCTACCTGAAAGGTTTTGAAATTGCAGTAAAAGAATCCAAACCAATGTCCATCATGACATCCTACAACCAGATCAATGGCGTTCCGGCGGCAGACTCTTATGATATGAATACCAATATTGCACGCGGTGAATGGGGATTTGAAGGTCTGATCATGACCGACTGGAACGGCGGTGTATCTCACCCATCCACATCCATGCATGCAGGAAATGACCTGATCATGCCGGGCGGAGCATCCAAAGCAAACGAAATTATCATAGGTGCAGAAGATGTAAAACCGACCTTTGAAGCAAACGGACAGATTGGTTTGAAAGATGAACTGATGTATATGTTCAGTTATAAATCAGCAGCATGGGGCGATTTTGAAGTTTCAGCGGATGGAACACAGACAGCGGAAGCAAAACTGGGAGATGACTACACAGCAAGTGTAGGTGAGGATGGAAAGATTCTGGTAAACGGACAGGAAATTTACAGAGAGTATCAGGCAAATGTCTGGGCTGGAACAGGAAACTATAAAACACCGGTTACGACAGATGTGGCATCTGTAAGCGAAGATGGAAAAACCATTGTTTATAAAGGTACTTACAAAGAAAACAACAATATTTGCCTTGGTGATGTGCAGAAGAGTGCGATCAACAACCTGAAAGTCATTATGCAGTCAAGAGATATGGCAAGAATTTACGGTACAACAACAAGATCTTACACAGCACTCTGCGGTGATCTGACAAATTATCAGACAGTAAATAAATCAGAGATCACAACAGAACGTACTTTAAAAGAAAATCTGGATCAGGCAAAGAAGGATCTTGAAGAAGCAAAGAAAAATCTGGAAGAACTGCAGAAACAGAATGCAGCAAAAGATGCAGAGATTGCAAAAGCAAAAGCAGAAGTAGAAGCAGCAAAGAAAGATCTTCAGGCAGCAAAAATGGCAGCAAAGAAAGCAGCTGTGAAATCTGTAAAGAGTAAAAAAGCCGGAAAAGCAATCGTTACCGTTAAAAAAGTAGCTGGTGCAGAAGGATATCAGGTGCAGTATTCCCTGAAAAAATCCATGAAGAGTGCGAAAAATGTAAAAATCAAAAAGAACAGCATAACAATCAAAAGACTGAAAAAAGGAAAAACCTATTATGTAAGAGTAAGGGCTTTCAGTAAAGACTCCAATGGCAAACAGATCTGTACTGCATGGAGTACTGCAAAAAAAGTAACCATCAAAAAATAATACAAATCTCTTTTCATCATTCCTATATAAATACGAAATATCCCACAGATTTTTCTGTGGGATATTCTGCATCTGAAATAAATTATCCGAAGCATTCTTGAATCTTATACGATGCCGGTTGAAACAAGAAACAGGATCAGCATCACAACCGGTACAGCATAGCGGATCATAAAACAATACAATTTTGCACGTCTGAAATGTTCGCCATTTCGTTCTACTTCATCAATGATCAGCTTAGGCCCTACAACCCAGCCGATCAGAATACTGGTCAGCAGTGAGATGAACGGCATCAGGAAGCTGTTGCTTATGTAATCCATGATATCCAGAAGCTGTGCGACGGTTTCGTTTGGAAGTTTTACTTCAAAATAAAGTACATTGTAGCCGAGGCAGATCAGCACTGCGGTAACAAGAGAATAAATTCCGATGACAGCACACATTTTCTGGCGTGACTTATGGAAAATTTCCATGCAGTTTGCGACCAGAGTTTCCATAACCGATACACAGGAAGTCAGGGCAGCAAAGCCCATCATCAGGAAGAAGGCAATGGCAATGATTCTGCCGATCGCACCCATGGATGCGAATACTTTTGGCAGCGAAATAAAGATCAGGCTCGGGCCGGAAGCCATTCCGTCTGTTCCAAGAAATACAAACACAGCCGGTATGATCATCATTCCTGCAAGAAATGCCACGCCGGTATCAAAAATTTCAATCTGATTGATTGATTTATTCAGATCGACATCATCTTTCACATAGGAGCCATAAGTAACCATGATTCCCATCGAAACACTCAGGGAGAAAAATAACTGGCTCATTGCATCAAGAAGCACACCAAGAAAACGTTTCACGGTCAGCGAACTGAAATCCGGATATAAATAAACTTTAAGTCCCTGCAGTCCGGTGCGAACCGTTCCATTTGCATCGGTATACGAAAGCGTCAGAGAAAAAATTGCAATGCCAAGGATCAGCAGGATCAGTCCAGGCATAATGAAACGTGAAAATTTTTCGATTCCCTTTTCCACACCACGGTATACAACCCAGGCAGTTAAAGCCAGAAACAGCAGCATGAATACGATCGGCGAAAACTTGGAAGTGATAAAGGATGTAAAATAGCTGTCCTGTGACAGTATCGAACCATCTGAGACAACATAGGTGCAGAAATATTTGGTGATCCATCCACCAATAACGGAATAGTAAGTCATGATCAATGCCGGAACAAGAAAAGTCAGGTATCCGAGAAATTTCCATTTTGAATTCAAAGTTCCGAAGGCTTTCAATGCATTTTGTTTTGTGTGGCGGCCGATGGCGATGTCAGTGGTCAGCAATACAAATCCAAAAGACAGCACCAGTGCAAGATAAACGATCAGAAACAGACCGCCGCCATCCTTTGCACATAGATAGGGAAAACGCCAGATATTCCCCACACCGACAGCACTGCCGGCAGCGGCGAGGACGAATCCGATCGAACCACTGAAGTTACTCTTTTTTTCTTTCATTTCATTCTTTACCTCGTTTTACTTTTTTGTTTGAACGCAGAGAAGCATTCCCCCGCTTCAAGTGTGCAGAGCACTAAGCGGATTGTGAATGTCCGCTTTACATTCAAGCCGAACGCACGTGAGACTTGCAGCACATGACATATTTTTCCGCACACTTCTGTAATCAGCAGGATGTTTGTGTCAGATTTTTCTGTATTATTTTAAGAAAATATGTCGGCAAAATCAAACACACAGAATTTCCTGTAAAGAAATTTTTAAAGAAAAAGTTTCTTTACATATTACAATTTGAAGTAAAAACAGATATAATAGGAAGAAGCGGATAAAACAGATCCGAAATATATATTTTTACGAAACAATGGTACAGATACAGAAACCGAAATCGGATAAAATTCCATAAGCATATCGGGGGTCTTTTTTAAAAAATCAGACAATGAAAGGAAAAGGAAATGAGCAGCATAAATACACACGTCGGAAAAATGATCCGAAAATACCGAAAAGCAGCAAATCTGACACTGCAGCAGCTGGCAGATGCAATCCATAAAAGCCGTGCCACGATCTGCAAATACGAAAATGGTGATATCTCAATAGATATTGAAACTTTATACGAAATCAGTCAGGTTTTGCAGGTGTCTGTCCCGCAGCTGACAGACATAGGACGGCTGCAGGCAGAAGCAGATCACTCTTCTGCATACGCAGCCCGGAAAAGTCCGTTTTTCCAGGCAAAGATGTTATATTTTTATTTTTATGACGGCCGCTATAACCGTATGAAAGATGGTGTAATCAATATCCACGAAAAAGAAGAGAATGGCAGTTACCGTGCGACGCTTTCTATCTGTTCCGTATCCGGGAATGGAAGAAGCAGTGAGAGTTATTATAATGGAAGCGTTTTGTACAGTGATATGCTGATCCGATTTTCCTTTGTCAATCAGTACAATCCGCTGGAAGAAGATCTGCTTTATATTTTCAATCCGCTGGAGTTTCGAACACATACCGATGGGCTGCTTTGCGGTATCTCCAGTGCAGATCTGATGCCATGTGCATTCAAATGCCTGGTGGCACTGGAAAAACAGGAATTGAATGAAGAACTGCGGAAGCATCTGCTCTTTACCAAAACGGAGCTGCAGAGGTGGAAAAAACTGAATATGCTACTGATTGATAATTATGAGACAGGAAGCAGGCAGGTGTGATGCTATAACAGATAGAAGCGGTGTGATGCTGTAACTTTACAAGACAGGGATTGTCTGATAAACTTAAATTTAACAGAAAACCGAAGAAAAACCGGTGAAAATATTTGATAAGGAGAAGAAGGGTTATGAAAAAACAATGGATTGGATTTATGATAGCCGGAATGTTAGTGGCAGCAGTACCAACAAATGTTAATGCTGAGGATTGTTACCATAACTGGTCTTATTCTGCAGATTACACAAAACTTGATGATACCTATCACCAGGCAGAATATTACTGTTATTACTGCAATGCAAAAAAAACAGAAAAAGAGAAGCATACCTGGCTTTACGAAGAGATTTTAGAAGATCAATATGATGCAAATTATCATACCGTTCAGTATGAATGTATGGATTGTGGTGCAGTAAAAACAGAAAAGCAAGCACATTCCTGGGAAGACGAGGATTATGATGAGTATTATACATATTATTATGAGAATAAAAAATATCATACATATGAGCAGAAATGTGAAGAGTGCAATGCAAAAAGAGAGTTGAGAGCACCCCATAGATATTTTTCTTTTTATGATAAAATAGCAAAATACGCAACATTTAATAAAAAGGGAATTCTCGTATATTCCTGCATTGACTGTGATGGAACAAAAAAAGTTTACAAAAAATGGAAGAGCGGGACTGATTATTCACGTAATTATGATATCAAACATGGAACGGTTTTCAATCGTCAGACCAGTATTACTGTAAAATTAAAACGTCCGTCGAAAGGAACAGTTCTTCAGGCTACGATAGGAACAAAAAAGTACAAGAAAAAAATCAAAAATAATAAAAAAACAGTCAAACTTAATATTAAGCCGGCAGAATATGGAGAGAAAGTAAAACTTGCTCTGTATTATAAAGGAAAGAAGATTGGAAAAGATAGTTGCGATTACAATGATGAAGTGTGGTACAGCAACAGAGTTACGGAAGGTATGACACAGAAGCAGGTACGCTATACATGGGGTGCTCCAAGCAGCACCAGCAGCAGTTCTTATGGATTTACTTATTGGAACTGGGATGACGGATCCATGGTAAGCTTCCGAAATGGAGTGGTAGATTACTGGTTTGATGCGGCGAATTAAAATTGACCGAGCTCTTTAGAGCGAGGGATGCTTCTTGTCCGAAGGGCAAGAAGATGGGTATTAAGAAAACTTATTAGCCGCCCTTCGCCTAAACTCGCCTCTTCGAGGCTCAAACAGCGGCTCTTTGGGGCGGCAGCATCGCAAACCTCACGACGGAAGCCTTGCTACCGTCAGAGCGATTTGTTTTCGAATTCATCATGGCTGTATTATTTTACGCACCATGTTTTACAATGCAGTTCGTCTGCACATTGCCAAAAGCTCCTGGCCTGTCAGTGAGTGCTTAAGCGAAAAGCTTTCTCAAGCCAAAATACAGAACATTAAAAAGCAGAAGTAAAGTAACGAAAATTTGCCGCCGTCACTGTGCCTCTGCTTTTTTACTATCTTGATGCGGAACGTTTTGATTCTAAAAACTTTCTGCGTGCACCAGCGTGGCAAAAGGCTGTTTCCTGCCAGCGTGTAAAATATGATATGAAGTGTTTTTAAAAACTATGGCCGTTCAAAAACGTACAGCAATGTGCAAAATGAACAATTCCAAAGAAGGCACTTTTACGTGCCTTTCGGGGAATTCGTTCATTTGCACATGCAATACTATGATATGAGTGTCGAAAGGTTTTTTGCCATTCATTATTGCCTGTCGGCTATTTGCCGACAGGCTTTTCTTGTGTGAAAAATAAATGTAAGGTATAATATATGCTACCAGAGTTAAAAGGTTACGAAGGAGTTCAGTATGGAAAAGGAGAAAAATTTAACAAACAGGTATCATACCCCGTCGTTGATCGTGATGCTTACCCATGAGGATCAGACTGTTCAAAACGCATATGAGATTTTTGATGCATATAAGGATTCTGATGCAGAATACTGGGGATTTAAGGAAGAGCCGCTCCCCCTTTCACAGATGAAAGACCTTTATGCATATATGAAAAGCTGTGGCAAAAAAACAGTTCTGGAAGTGGTTGCATATACACAGGCGGAGTGTATGTCAGGTGCAAAAATGGCAGCAGAATGTGGCTGTGATTTTTTGATGGGGACTGTTTATTCAGATGCTGTGAATGAATTTTGCAGGGAAAATGGAATCAAATATATGCCATTTGTAGGAGAAATCCATGATCGCCCATCCGTTCTGGAGGGAACCTGCGAAGAGATGATCCTTCAGGCCAGAGAATATCTTGCGAAAGGTGTCTATGGAATTGATCTTCTGGGATACAGATATACAGGAGATGCAGCCAGGCTGAATGAAGAGTTTGTAAGAGCTGTGGATGCGCCGGTCTGCATAGCAGGAAGCATCAATGGTTATCAGAGACTGAATGAGATCAGGAAAGCAGTCCCGTGGGCATTTACAATAGGCAGTGCTTTTTTTGAAAACAAGTTTGACGGTAATTTCGGAGAACAGATCAATAAAGTTTGTCAGTACATAAAAAGTGAGAAGATAACATGATAAAAAAATATTATCCATATGAATATGCCGAAAGTGTATTTATGATTGACTACCAAAAGCTATATCAGAAAGGTTTTCGGGGAATTATTTTTGACATAGACAATACATTGGTACACCATGGTGACGATTCCACACCGGAAATTGATGACCTGTTTCGTAAAATTCAGGGACTTGGTCTGAAAACATTGCTGTTGTCAAATAATGACAGAGGAAGAGTGGAACGATTTATTAAAAATATAGATACACCTTACATCTGCGATGCGGATAAACCAAATCCTCAAAATTATCTGAAAGCAGTGGAGATGCTGAATATAAAAAAAGAAGAGGCAGTGGTTATAGGGGATCAGGTATTTACAGATATTCTGGGAGCAAACAGAAGTGGTCTTGCCAGTATTCTTGTCAGGTTTATCAGGCAGGATGATGAAAAGTGGATCGGAAAACGGAGATACGTTGAATATGCAATCCTGGAATGCTGGAAACGTGATAAAAGCTGTTACAGGAGAATTGGTGATATTTATACAGAAGGAACGGCCAAAAATATGAAGAAAAAGAAAGAAAAAAAGCTTTTTTGTGAGATCTGTCCGCTTACGTATGAAATTTCAAAGTCAAAAGAGGTATGTAAAAGACATATACAGGATTTTGCAGGCAAAGAGAAATTTAGTACTGTAAAACAAAAAGAGAAGCTGCCAAATCTGGTGTTCAGCTACAACTCCGGCCTCATAAAAAAAGGAAAAGGAATAGATCCCGTGCTTCAGAAAAACAAGGCAAGAAACATTCGCCTTGCATCCTCCAGGATAAATGGGATGATCATTCATCCTGGAGAGACTTTTTCGTTCTGGAGGACTGTAGGGAAAATATCAAAGAGGAAGGGTTACCGGGATGGTCGTATTATTATAGGAGATAAGCTTATGCCCGGGCTTGGAGGCGGACTTTGCAATCTTGGAAATACCATTCATCTTCTTGTGCTTCACAGCCCTCTTACCGTAACAGAATTTCACAGCCATTCAGATGCGCTTGCACCGGATCATGGTAAGCGTGTTCCATTCAGTTCCGGGACATCTGTCAGCTATAATTATATAGACTACAGGTTCAAAAATAATACAGATCAGAATGTACAGCTTCTGTTATGGTGTGAAAACGGGAAATTATGCGGAGAGCTGAGAAGCGAGAGGGAATTTCCTCACTATTATGAAATTATTGAAGAGAACCACCATTTCCATAAAGAAAAAGAGAAATTTTTCAGAATTTCACAAATTTACCGGAATGTGATCGACAGAGCCACCGGTGAAATAACAGACAAACAGCTCATTCGGGATAATCATTCAGAAGTAATGTATGATTATGACCAGATTCCGCAGGAATTAATACGGTAAAAGCTGGTTCAACAGCCCTCTGCCTTTCGAAATCATAGAAATCGGTGCAGTGAAACTGAATGAAAAGAAAGAAATTGTGGATAGCTTTCAGCGTCTGATCAAGCCGCAGGTGTACAACTGGATTCATGACAGTATCCATAAAGTGATTCATATGAATTACAAGGATCTGCAGAATGGAACTGTTTTTCCTCAAGCAGTGACAGAATTTATAGAATGGTGTGGCGAAGAATATTATTTGCCATCCGCTATGAGGAAAACGGCGAACGAAGAGCTCTGGAATTTGCAGCAGATAAAATGGGCGTAGAAAAGAAAATGGAGTTTCATCGGGCACTGGGAGATGCGTATTATACTGCATGTATTTTGCAAAAAATAGAAGATGAATATATTTTCCCAATTCTTCTCAGGATGTATATCAGAATCCTAAAAGCCGGCGTGAAGAGATATATGTGTCCTATCCAACCTATGATAAATATGTGTCAAGGGAATTTTACTCCCGGGAAAAAGCCATGAAGGACAGAGAAGTAACCAGTACAAGGTGTCCTTTGTGTCATAATCCTGCCAAGCGGAAGATCCGATGGTTTATGAATAATTCCAAGGTATATTATAGTGTGTCTCTTTGCCAGGAACACGGCTATGTGTCAGGGAAAATCAGAATCCGGCGAACAGAAGATAATATGTACTATGTGATCAAGATGCTTACCAACATAATATCAGAAGAAGCCGATGAAATCCGGCAGAAACGCGACGCCCACCGTGCGAAAAAACGGATAAAAAAAGAAGAAAAATAAGAAACTAACAATTGGTTAATAGAAAAATCCTGGGCAAAACCGTTTGCTGAAAAAATATTCCCCCTGATCAACGAAGAAAATTTTTCTGTCCTTTATAGTGATAAAGATTCCCGCCCAAATACTCCTGTAAATGTGATTGTTGGCGGCATGGTGCTTGAAGAGCTTATGGGACTGACAGATGAGGAATTCATGGATTCCCTTATGGTTGCTTCTAATATCCGGAAGCTTGGACGGATGGAGCTCCTTTATACCTGTGTTGCTGACCTTGTATCTTTTCTCCACCGTACCGGGATGGACGACCTTCTGGGAGGTATGGAACACTATTATGACCCTAATGATTATAATCGGGTTATTTATCATAGCAAAAGTGAAGATGCATCAGACAGGATTAAACAGATCCTTGCTGACGCAGACAAACTTCTTGTCGAATGTGAAGGGGCTTGTGATGAAAGTTCTGCCTATCAGTTACTGGTACGTGTTTTAAAAGAACAGACGGTTGTGGAAGAATCCGGTGCAAGGCGGCTGAAAACCAAAGAAGATGGAGCTATGGGTTCCCAGATCCTGCAGAATCCATCTGATCCGGACGCAACTTACCGTGAAAAAGCAGGGAAACAAAACCGCGGTTATACAGCGAATGTTGTAGAAACTGTCGGAGATAATGGTTCCATCGTAACAGATTACCAGTATGAAAAAAACACACATAGTGACAGCCAGTTCCTGAAGGAAACCGTTAACGCCATGGAAAAAACAGAGAAACCAACAGTACTTATAACAGATGGGGCCTATAGCGGCAGGGACAATACAGATGCTGCGGCAGAAAAAAACATTGACCTTGTAACAACAGATCTATTCCCAAAATCAGCTGACAGAGCAGAAATAGTGGTGCATTTTCTTACCCAAAACAGAGCTAACAGCGGATATTTGTTGTTTTATATGAAATTTTCAAGGAACATAGATTTCTATGGGCGATAATTATTATGTTTTGACACCCATATCATACTATTTTTTTGCAAACACCATTTTAAAATGTGCGGCATTTCCATTCCTTACACCTGCCAGGAAATCTCCGCAAATTTTTATTTACTATTCATCACGAATCCATTGCCTGGCAATTTCTATGTCTATTTGCAGTGCTGAGGCGATTTGTTCGACAGGTAATCCGAGTTTGCTAAGGGCAATAGTATCTTCTTTTTTAGCAAGTATTTTACCTTTTGAAATGCCATCTGCAACGCCAGCTTTTATACCAGCTTTCATGCCGTCTTTCATACCAGCCGCAACACCCGCCTCATACTCAGCTTTCCGCAATTTCCGTTCTTCTTCTTCTTTGTCATATTCAAAAATACTCATCGCAATTACCTCCGCTTTATTTTTACGAAGAAATTCCGAAAGAATATTCTTATGAATACATTCATCCACAGCTTGCTCTACGGCATCTGCTAATTCGAATTTCTTCGCATATCTTCGAACACAATTTACGTACTGTGCATATTCTTTTAAAGTCTGGCATTGTTCCATGAGTTCGGGATTATGTCCCTCATTAATGTTTATGGTCAGCACTTCCAGTTCCAGTTTTGGATTACCGGATAGATTTTGGAAAGCTTCTGACAAATGGTTTACCCAGCTGTCTTTTTCCTTTTCTGTGCCATTGTAGAATACGATAAACTGTGGTGCCGGTATTTTCTGTAATACGGAAGAGTAAAGAGATTTCTTATCTACCAGTTTCTGATATTCGCTGGAAATATAAAATAGATCACGTAATGGCATATTTGGATTATAAGTTGACTGGTGTTCATAGAGAAACAGGTCTGTATCAATGATAAAAGCCAGATCGTTTTTCATTCCCATATAGATTGCATTTTCCAGTGTCACGATTTCCAGTTTTTGCGGATCATCATAGTGAGCCCCACTGACTGCGTTATAAAGGGACAGTAAATTCTTCCGGTCAGAAAACAGCATACGGAATACGGTATCCTTATAGTTACGATGGGTTGTCAGCTGCTTTTTGTGTGCCATAGGCAGTACCTCCTCTTACAGGAGTGTACGAATGTGAGACAGCCATATGCATTACCTATCTGTCACAATTGGAAACTCCTGCTTTTTAATTGATTTGTTTGAATGAAAAGCATGAATTTCTGAAATGTGAATGAGATAATGTAGATGGCATGATGCCAGGAATTTTAAGAAAAATATGCTTTGAAGGTATACTACCATAAAACCCTCAATGTTTCAATAGAAAAGCAAAAAGAAAATAAATACAACATAAACAATAAGAAATAAAAATATAAATGTCTGAAATTAGATGGAAATATTATAAAAATAAAGAATCGGAAAATTCCGTTTGCTGTTCATGTTGGTATATACTATAATAGAAAAAAGCACCGGAAAATTATATGATGGAAAGGGAGATGCAAATGAAAAGTGTAAAGAAATTCAGGGCTTTTTTAGGTGGTTTTATTCTTTTTCTGGCACTGATGTTCACAGTGGGTTCTGTGGATGTCAAAGCGGCGGCACCGAAGCTGAATAAAAAGAAGATTACCATCTATGTAGGGCACACAGGAAAGCTGAAAGTAAACAATGCCGGGAAGAAAGTGAAATGGACTTCTTCGAAAAAGCAGATCGCAGCTGTTTCTTCTAAGGGAGTTGTAAAAGGGAAAAAAGCGGGAAGTGCAGTGATCACTGCGGCAGCAGGAAACAAAAAGTGGACATGCAAAGTTACTGTTCGAAATAACGTATCGGTAAGCAAAGGTGCAATCAAGATTTTGCCGGGTAAGTCAAAGAAGGTCAATATTAAAATTCAGAAAGATGTAAATAACATACGATTTAAAATTAAAGATCCAAAGGTTGTTTCCTGTAAATGGGGCAAATGGAAAGGAATGTCGATTCCTCTGACAATTACAGCGAAACAGTCCGGTTCCACTTATATAACGCTTACAAATACTTACAGCAAAGAAAAAGTAAAAATTAATGTTACTGTCCCTGCTGAATGGGATGATGTAAAAGTAGTAATTCCGAAAACTATTGGTGAACAGGGTTATGAGTCAAACCGTATGAAGATCACTAACTACAGTTTTTATAAACCATATGACTGGCAGGATGGCTACTATATGAATGTAGATTTCAAGATGGTACAATATGGCAAGCCGGGAAAAACAAACTGGGGCGAATATGTTTTCTTTTATGATAAGAATGGAAATATCCTGAATAAAGCACAGCTTTTTGCAAGCAGTCTGGCGGTAGGAAAATCTTTTAATGATGAACTGTCAGTTCCTAAAGGAACAGCCAAAATCGTATTTATGGAGTATCCAGATACGACAGGAGATAATAATAACAGCGGCAATGATAATGGCGGAACGCAGGATGGCGATAATTCCTCCACAAAAGATCCTTTAAAATGGGACGCTTCTGATCTTAAGAAAATGAACAGTTATGCGGATAAGGCGGCTGAATGGGCAAAAAAAGCATTTGATTATGCATCCAAAGCCAAGAAACAGTCAGGCATGAGCCAGAATTATACGGCAATGGCAATAACAGCCCTTAAGATGGCAAAAAGTCATATGCAGAATGCCTATGATTATGCGATTGTGAAGGAGGATGCAAATCTGATAGACGCAGATGGCAATCCGGCTGGTACTTTGCAGGAGCGCACGCAGGAACTTTTGAGTGTATTTGAAGGATTGGATGATCTGACAAATACAGATACAGATACGGTTTATAATATGGCGACGGATGCCATGACAAAAACGGCTACATACAAAGTTTTGACAGCAAGATTGCTTCTGTAAAACCCTGGTGGAAATAGCACAATGGATTTTTTAAAACGTTCACAAAAAATCTGACAAGTCCCAAAAGCAGAAACAAAAATGCCCTGAACTTCCGGAGATGATCCTACAGATATCTCCTTTGGTTCAGGGCATTTTTTATTTTATATTTCCATACCGATCAAATGCGTTCGACTTGAATGAGCAGCAAGTGCTTTGACCTGTCTGGAATTATTTTGCAAATTCTTCCAGCAATTCAGCGATACGATCCTGGCAGCCGCCGCAGAGGGTTCCGGCTTCGGTTGCTTCACCGATTGCATCAACGGTAGTATGACCTTCGTCATACGCTTTTTTGATATCTCCGGCTGTCACATCAGCACAGAAACAGATGGTTTCATTTAAATCCATACTGGCACCTCCGTGGAAATGAATTTATTCTGGTCGGAGAAAACTCCAACTTCTGCGTGCGTTCGACTTGAATATTATTCTCCGAAGTATCTCTTAAGCAGACCTGCGAATGCTTTTCCATGTCTTGCTTCGTCTCTTGCCATTTCATGAACGGTGTCATGGATTGCATCCAGGTTCAGAGCTTTTGCACGTTTTGCCAGATCTGTTTTACCTGCGGTAGCACCGTTTTCTGCTTCTACACGCATTTCCAGGTTTTTCTTTGTGCTGTCTGTTACAACTTCACCAAGCAGTTCTGCAAATTTAGCAGCGTGCTCAGCTTCTTCATAAGCTGCTTTTTCCCAGTAAAGACCGATTTCCGGATAACCTTCTCTGTGAGCAACTCTTGCCATAGCCAGGTACATACCTACTTCAGAACATTCACCCTCGAAGTTTGCTCTCAGGTCAGCTTTGATGTCTTCCGGAACATCAGAAGCGATACCTACTTCGTGCTCTGCAGCCCATGCCATTGTTGTATCCATCTCTTTGAATTTAGAAGCCGGTGCTTTACATACTGGACAGACTTCCGGAGCTGCTTCGCCTTCATAAACATAACCACATACTGTACATACAAATTTTGCCATTTTTTTGATCTCCTTTTCACTTTGATTTTTAATAAGCTAATCCTGGGATGTCCAAAACTTTTACGCTCTGAACATTCACAGGTTGAATCCTTGTATTAATAATAGTAATTGTTACTGATATTAAGATAGCACATCTTTTGCTTTCCGTCAAGACTTTTTTAATAGTTTTTTTCATTAAGTTTTGCGGGGTTTTTACTGTAGTGTGTTTAACAACAGAATTTTCCTGTTTTAGCAGATATCTATATTATGCTAAACATTTTTTGCAGATTCCGTAAAAAGTAGTCGTGTGACTTCTGATTTTGCCATCAAATTTTTTTTGTGCTGCGATGGTGATCTCCTCGTTATCATCCAGGAAGATATCTTCTACACAATGGCATCTTTCACACACAAAGTGATCGTGTGGTGTGATCCTGCCATCGAAACGGTCAGCACTATCTCGCATATTTAACTTGAGGATCTGTCCGGTCTCAGAGAGCAGGGACAGATTGCGGTAAACCGTACCGAGACTGATATTTGGAAAGCTCTCCCGCAAATTCATGTAAACCATATCAGCAGTCGGATGTTCTTCCGAGTGAGCAAGAAAATCCCGGATGGCTTCTCGCTGTTTACTGTACTTTAAAACTGCCATAATGTTCTCCTTTAGATAAATGATGCCAAGCTTAAAAATTTCAAGTTAATCCTGATATCATAATATTAGTAATAGTTATTATTATAATAATCTAAAAAAAACCGTTTGTCAATGCTTTTATTTTACAAAAAGATTGACTATACTAATATCGGATAGCATTTCAGGAATATACGGTAAGCAACAGGAAAATAATGGATATCAGGAGGAAATACAATGGAAAAAACATATGATCTGATCATCATTGGTTCGGGCCCTGCAGGTTTAAGTGCTGCGATCTATGCCCAGAGAGCGGGACTGGATACTCTGGTTCTGGAAAAGGAATATATCAGTGGAGGACAGGTAGTGAACACGGCAGAGGTGGATAATTATCCGGGACTGCCGGGAATGAATGGATATGAGCTTGGCATGAAATTCCGTTCTCATGCGGATGCACTGGAAGCGAAATTTCAGATTGCAGAAGTAAAAGACATTATAATAGAAGAAACACAGAAAACGGTGCGTACAAACGAAGGTGATTTTTATGCAAAAAATATTATCATCAGTACGGGGGCAAGCCACAGAAAACTGGGCGTTCCGGGTGAAAGAGAGCTGGCTGGCATGGGTGTTTCTTATTGTGCGACCTGTGATGGTGCATTTTTCAAGGGAAGAACGGTTGCCGTAGTAGGAGGCGGAGATGTGGCAGTCGGAGATGCCCTGTTTCTTGCAAGAGGATGCAAGAAAGTTTATCTGATCCACAGAAGAGATGAGCTGCGTGCGGCAAAGAGTCTGCAAAAGAAATTAATGGCTCTGCCGAATGTGGAGATTATCTGGGATACCGTTGTCAATGAAATCTGCGGTGAAGATCAGGTAGAGGCACTGTTTATTGAAAATAAGAAAACAGGTGCGAAGAAACATCTTCCTGTGGATGGTGTGTTTGTAGCTGTTGGTATGAAACCAAATACGAACATGGTTCCGGATGAAATTAAAAAAGATGAGGCAGGTTATATCGTGGCAGATGAAAATTGTGTCACAAATGTTACGGGAATCTTTGCAGCCGGTGATGTGCGTACAAAAATGTTACGTCAGATTATTACAGCCGCAGCAGATGGTGCAAATGCAGTAGAGTCCGTTCAGCACGGTATTTAATGCTAATATCCGGAACAAAGCGGAATATACGTGAATTGCAGAAGTATAAAGTAATTTGCAGAGCCTCTTTTAAAGTCAAATACGGCTTCATATCTGTGAAAAAATATTTGAAAAATATATGAAATCCTTATAAAAGATATTAATTACTGTTGACAAAACACCTCCGGTTTGTTATGATTAGCGTGTAAAAAATGTAACAGTTTTGTAATAAATGAAAATTACACAGTGTTTTCAATACATGGAGGTAGATATAAGTAATGAAAAGAGGAGTAGTAAAAGTCACTGCATGTTGTCTTGCAGGAAGCGTTATTTTCGCAAGCACCGGTCTTACCGCTTTTGCAGCAGGGGAGATGCCATTAGCAGGAATCGGAGCTGAGATCATTGCAAGTCAGGAAAAGAAGGAAAATTCCGAAACAAAAAAAGTGATTGCAACCGGTTATGACAGTCTGGTAATTGCTCAGGTTGATGAATATGTAAATATTCGTGATGAAGCAAGCACAGAGACAGGTCAGATCGTTGGAAAGTTATATAACAATTCAGCAGCAGAGATCATTGGTCAGACAGGTGACTGGTACCTGATCAAATCCGGAGATGTTACAGGATATGTAAGCAAAGATTATTTTGTAACAGGTGCACAGGCAGAAGAGCTGGCAGCAGAAGTCGGAGATGATGTAGCTACGGTAAATACAGAGACTCTGATGGTTCGTAAGAAAGCAAGCACTGATTCCGATGTTATCGCACTGGTTGGAGACTCACAGCAGCTTCAGGTTATTGATCAGGAAGACGGCTGGGTAAAAGTAGCAGTTGATAATGACGTAGTTGGATATGTTTCCAGCGACTATGTAGACTGTGAAACAAAATTTGTAGAGGCAGAATCCATCGAAACGAGTACAGCAAGAGAAGAGGCAGTACAGAGTGCTCTGGATCGTGCAGATCAGATGAAAGAAGCAGCAATCAATGCGATGAACAATGCGGATGCAAACGAAGCAGCATATGCAGCACAGGAAGCAATCGTAGCAGCGGCAGAAGCAAAACAGCTTGCATCTGAGCAGGAATTAGATTATAACGTACAGGAAATCGCTTCTACCGCAGTAAGTTCTGCAGATGAAGCACAGTATGCAGCATATATGGCTGAACAGTATCAGGCAGCTGCAGAGGCACAGGCAGCAGCAGAAGCGGAAGCAGCACGCCAGCAGGCAGAAGCAGAAGCAGCGTATGCAGCACAGCAGCAGGCACAGGCATCTCAGCAACAGCAGAATCAGAATTGGACAGGTGATCAGACACAGCAGGAAACACAGGCACCGTCCACAACAACGGATACAACGACAACACCGGATTACGCAACAGGTGATACGACAACAACACCGGACTACACGACAGGTGATGCGACAACAACACCAGATTACAGCACAGGTGATGTTACCGTTACTCCGGATTACGGCACAGGCGATACAACAACTGTGATCCCGGATTATACAACAGGTGATACCACCGGAAGTACAACGACAGACAGCTCTGCACCATCGGGTTCTGACTATACCGGAGATGTTCCACAGTCAAATGCAAGCAGTTCTGATTCTCTCAGACAGAGCGTTGTAAACTATGCACTTCAGTTTGTTGGTAATCCATATGTATATGGTGGTACAAGCCTGACAAACGGAACAGACTGCTCCGGATTTACACAGTCTGTCCTGGCAAACTTCGGAATCAGCATTTCACGTACAGCTGCATCTCAGTCAGGCGGCGGTACTGCAGTAGATATGAGCAATTTACAGCCGGGCGATCTGTTGTTCTATGATAACGGAAGCGGTATCGGACACGTATCCATGTACATCGGCAATGGTCAGGTTGTTCACGCAAGTAACGAACAGACCGGTATCATCGTATCAAGCGTAGATTACAGAACCGCTTGTGCAGCAAGAAGTTACTTTTAAGAATAAGATTAATTGAACAGAGAACTAAAACGGGAGTGTTCGCAAGAACGCTCCCTTCTTACGTTATAAGAAAAAATACTGCGTTTCTGCGGAGTGTTTATCTTAATTGAAGGTTGAAGGATGATAAGATAGATTTGCTGCACATTGTTTGCGGAAGCGGAAGTCTTCTGGAATTAGGATGAAATAATTAGATAATTTTAAATATTTACACGCTGATTAAGACAATTCTAATTAAATAGAAAAACAATAAAAAAAGCCGTTTGGCAAAATGCACAAAAGATTTGAGATATAAACAGAGTGTGGATAAATTCCTGTGGATTCACGCACGAGTTATCCACAGTGAAAAATGTCGAATTTGCTGAAAAATAGAGTTATACACTGAGTTATCAACATTATCCACATTTTTTGTGCACAAAGGTAGTGTTTATAAATTCCAAAAAACAAACGCACGTTTTGTGAAGAAATGATAAGTGATGTTTCCAAACGTCAAAAAAGTGAAAAATCGCATATTTGTATACTTATAAAAAATGAGTGAATTATCAGAAAATTATAATTTGCCCATGGCATAATCCTCTTAAGTACAAGAATGTCGCTGATATATGATTGAAAACAGCATATTGTTACGTTATAATTTTGCTATATGGGGGGATCTTATAAGAAATAGGAAGAAAAGATTATGAGACGAAAAAAACTTTTTGCGGCGATGCTTGCAGCAGCCGTAGCATTTGCGGCATGTGGTTCTTTGCAGTATATTATGTTCCCGAAAACAGTGACAACAGTTGGAACGAAGCTTGTTACAGATTTCACTTCTCTGCTCGCAGTACGTTACACCGGAACAGAGGATGAATGGAATGCATCTGACTTTAAGACGCAGGAATTCAGCGAGTTACCTGCGTGAAGTGCGGTCTGAAGAAAGAGGAGTCCATTCCAAAAAAAGAACATAATTTTTCAGAATGGTGTGTTATCATACAGCCTACGACGGAAAGGGAACAACGGTGATCACTGTAAAATCCAGAAAAATAACAGCAAAATGCAAGGTAAAAGTAAAATGATGTAATTTGATTTGCAGATATAGAATCCCCTTTTGGAAAATCCTGACAGCAGTTGTGTTGTACCTGATGCTGCCGGAATATCTCAGGGGGGATTTTTTACAGCAACCGGAACAGGAAAAAAGACAGAAGACCTGAGAAAGGAGATAGAACCAAAGATATTACAGGGAGTTTCTAAGATGTAGTATACTGACGATTGTCAAAAGTAATAAATGAAAATAAGAAGTAAAAGAATCAGGAGGTTCAGATGAAGAAAAAATATTATGGAATATTGCTGGCAGCAGTGATTGCCGCCGGCACAATGGGTGTAACAGCACAGGCAGCAGAACTGGCAGATACGGAAAAACTGACAGAAACTGCAAATGTAACAGACGATGTAAATACAGCAAACAGCACAGATGCTTCTGTACAGGCACAGAGTGATGAACTGGAAGTGCCACTGGTACTGAACCAGACATACACCAGAAGTTTCTCACAGGTCGGACAGAAATATTATTTCACGTTTACACCGGAAGAAACAGGATATTATTATGTTGATCTTAATTTCCCGGAAAATATGAACATTCACGTACTGGATGATTACTCTTCCGATGCACTGTATTTTGCAGAAAAGCTGAACAATACAGAATCTTATACATTCTGTCTGGAACTGCAGGATTCTGTAGATGGACAGGTGCAGGGAACGGGTACGATCACCTTCCGCAAAGCTCCAGATATTAAAAACGTTACCCTGCAGAAAGCAAATGCCAGAGATGTTTTCTACAATGCAGATTTTGAAACCATTTCCCCGGATGGGGCGAAACTGACAGTCGAATATGAAAATGGCACAAAGACTTATTCGTTTGATTGGGATAATGGTACTGCTTTTTCTCTTACAGATGATTATAAATATGCATTTAATGTTATGTTTCTGGATGCAAATGGGAATGATATATCAAATGTTGTAAACAATCCGGGTATGGCTGGTGCAAAGGGAAATTACCAGGTCAGAGTGTCTCTGAAAACGTTATCCATGAACAGTGATAATGGAGAGAAGGAGAAATTGACAGGAACTGGTTATCCGATCACGATACGTGACCTGTCACTGAACAGCTCCAACAAACTGGATATGAAAAAATCCTATCCTTCTTTAAAGTACACGGACGGAGAAACTGCGTATTATTGGTTTACACCGGATAAAAGCGGTGCTTACTATGTGAGCGTCACCGGATATGGTGCAGACTACTGGCAGAAATCCTGCTGGTTCCGTGTATACGAAAAAACAGCCAGCGGATATCAGTCGAAAGGAATGGCGATCGGTACACTGAACTGCAAGCTGGAAAAAGGAAAGCAGTATATTTTAACTACTGATCACTATGGAAAATCCAGTGTTTTTGGTGCATGTTTTGCAAAAGCAGATACGTATGTTCCACTGGAAGTTGCACAGACACCATACGTGGAATTGAATGTGAAGTCGGATGTGACGGTTCCATTGAAAGTGAAAAGCTCTTACAAAATAAAAACCATAAGAATGCCTTCGACTGACAGGATTGTTTCTTATAAGAGCAGTGATACAAAAACAGCAACCGTTTCTAAGAATGGTACGATCAAAGGAAAGAAGATCGGAACAGCAAAAATTACAGTAACACTTGCCAGCGGTTACAGCACTTCATTCAACGTAAAAGTACAGAAAAAGAAAGTTGCCACAAAGAAAATTACAGTGGACAAAAAGAAGATTACTTTAAAGAAAAAGAAGAGCTATAAAATCAAAGCAGAGCTTCAGCCGATCACCGCTTCCGATAAAGTAACATTTACCAGCAGCAATAAAAAAGTAGCTACTGTAAATGCAAAAGGAGTGGTGAAAGCCAAGAAAGCCGGAACAGCGAAGATTACGGTTAAAGCCGGAAAGAAGAAAGCGATCGTAACAGTAAAAGTAAAATAAAAAGTTGTGGAGGTTTATGTAAATGTGCAAATGAACGAATTCCCCGAAGGCACGCTCTCGCTACCTCACATTGGCAGCGGTACATAACCGACCAAAATACGGTCGCTAAGTACCGGCCATGTTCGAGTACCTTCTTGGGAATTGTTCATTTTGCACATTGCCAAAAGCTCCTGGCTTGCCGGGGGGGCGTTTAAGCGGAACAGTCCTTTCAGGCCAAATTACAAAACACGAAAAAACAGAGACAC
>ENA-UOJJ01001263-UOJJ01001263.1-human-gut-metagenome-genome-assembly--contig:-CS66-NODE-1263-length-38134-cov-13.118543_pt1 | contig 38134 bp, 37 predicted proteins | sample MGYA00242343_ERZ723890 | MGnify/ENA metagenome assembly ERZ723890
TGGAATTTTATATTTCACAGATGTAATTTTGAGGTATAATTATGGATTCAATAATTAGGTTTTTTAAGCATATTTTTAACAGAATAGGTAAACTTTTAAGATGGATAGGCTTTGCACTATATACAGGCATTATACTTGGTATTGTATGTGCTGCCTTTTCATATTGCTTAAGAGAAAGCATAAATATGAGAAATGCAAATCCTCACTTAGTATTTTTACTTCCTTTAGGCGGTATATTAATTGTCGGATTTTATAAGCTTTTGGATTATTCAAAAGACGGAGGAACTAATCTTGTACTTGAATCAATACAGTCAGGTAAAGAAATTCCCCTTAGAATGACACCACTTATATTTGTATCAACAGTTATTACTCAGGCATTCGGAGGCTCTGCCGGAAGAGAAGGTGCAGCCTTACAAATTGGCGGCAGTATAGGTAATTTTTTAGGTAAGCTTTTTAAACTTAATAATGAAGATCAAAAGGTATTTATTATGTCAGGTATGAGTGCCGCTTTTTCTGCATTATTTGGTACTCCAATAGCAGCCTCAATATTTTCAATGGAAGTTGTAAGTGTAGGAATAATGCAATATTCAGCCTTAGTTCCCTGTACAATAGCCTCCCTTGTATCAAGTGCTGTTGCTGTAAGACTTGGAGCAGTACCCGAGCATTTTGTGGTTACGGACATTATAGACTTTTCAACTGTTACAGCAATCAAAACAATACTGCTTGCGTGCCTATGTGCAGGTGTCAGCGTAATTTTTTGTATATTACTTAAAGGAGTTAATAAGCTTTTAAATAAGCTCTTTATAGGAAGATTTTGGCGCGTAATATTTGGTGCAACATTAATTGTAATGTTTACAGTTCTTCTTCGTACATGGGATTACACTGGAACGGGAATGGATTTAATAGAAAAGGCTATTGAAGGACATGCAAGACCATATGACTTTATATGGAAGATGCTATTTACTGCGGTCACACTTGCAAGCGGCTTTAAAGGCGGCGAAATTGTGCCTTCATTTTGTATAGGTGCGACCTTCGGCTGCTTCTTTGGTCACATAATGGGTATGTCACCTTCACTTTGTGCATCAATAGGTATGGTTTCTCTTTTCTGCGGCGTTACAAACTGCCCTATTTCATCACTACTGATTGCTCTTGAGCTTTTCGGCATAGAAGCCATACCATATTATCTTCTTGCAATAGCCATAAGCTATATGCTTTCAGGCTATTATGGCTTGTACCATAGCCAAAAATTTGCTCTGTCTAAGTATCAGGCAAAAGAAATTAACAGTAGAGTGCATTAATAAATATGGCTGTTACAATATAAAATTTGTAACAGCCATATTTATTCTTTATAAATTTATCAAACCATATAACTCAACAAGCCATTCAGGTCTGTATCCATTTATATACCTGAATTGTCCATTTTTTATCTCAGCTACCTTAACAAATCCGTTTTCGTTATCATAAAAATGAATTTCATCACAATAAGGAATAACATCAACAAGCGAGCTAAATCGTTTACTATATCTCCTTCGTACATCATTTTCGGGAATATTATGACCGCCCTTTCGCACCCTGTTATTTATACGCAAAAGGCTTTCTTCTGCACTGCTTAAACCAATATAATACAATGAAACATAATATCCTTGTTTTTTTGCTCTTTTAACAGTATTTAATACAGATCGCCCTGATAATGTTGTTTCCTGAGTAAAAGATATATTTTTATTAAGACAATCTCTTATTTTAGCTACAGCAATTTTTGCCGCCTTTACTAAATCGTTATTATTTTCTTTTGCTATTAAATCAGGATCTATTATATGACCAAGATTAACATTCTGTCCCTCCAGCACACCCCTAAAACTGGATTTGCCTGTACCATCTGCACCGGCAATTATTGTATAAACATTCATAAAAATTTCTCCCGAAAAAACTATACCGTTATAGTATAATTATAGCACAATTACAGCTTACCTTCAATAAATTCCTTATAAAGTGCAATACAGCTAACTATTCAACACAGCTTCAGCGCACCTTACCCCGTCAACAGCAGCAGACATTATGCCGCCTGCATAACCGCAGCCTTCACCGCAGGGATAAAGTCCCACCACATTAGTCGACATACAATTTTCTCCCCTTGTTATTCTCACAGGAGAAGAAGAACGGCTTTCAACAGCAATCATTACTGCATCATCACAGGCAAAGCCCTTTATTTTTTTATCCATTTCATTAAGAGCCAAAACAAAGGACTCATTCATAAAATCAGGAAAAATCGGTCTAATATCAGTATATTTCACACCGGGCTTATAGCTTGGCAAAACACTTCCTGCTTTAGCAGATGCAACATTGTTAATAAAATCCCCGACTCTCTGCACAGGTGCATTATAGTTACTGCCCCCTGCCACAAATGCATTGCCTTCAAGCCTTCTTTGCAGCTCAACACCTGCAAGAACATAATCTGAACCAAAATCCTCAGTATTAATACCAATAAGCAAAGCAGAATTTGCATTTTCTTTATCTCTCAAATAATAGCTCATACCATTAGTTACTACACGATTTTCTTCAGAAGCAGCAGCCACAACTACACCGCCGGGACACATACAAAAAGTATAAGCACTTCTTCCGTTAGGCAAATGTGCAACCAACTTATAATCTGCCGCAGGCAGATATTTAGCAAATTCCCCATACTGTGCCATGTTTATCATTTTCTGCTTATGCTCAATTCTCACACCCATTGCAAAAGGCTTTTGAATAATATCAACACCCTTTTTATAAAGCATTTCAAATGTATCTCTTGCAGAATGACCTATACACAGTATAACATTGTCAGACACATATTCATTGCCATTTACAACAACAGACTTAATTTTTCCCTTTTCAATATTAATATCACTTACTTTACTGTCAAAATAAATCTCACCGCCAAGTGAAATAATTTCTTTTCTTATATTTCTTACAACATCAATCAGCTTGTCCGTACCAATGTGGGGCTTTGCCTCATATAATATTTCATCAGGTGCACCAAACTTAACAAGCTCTCTCAGCACATACTGACAACGTATATCCTTGACGCCTGTAGTCAGCTTTCCGTCTGAAAAAGTGCCTGCACCACCCTCACCAAATTGTACATTCGATTTTGTATCAAGTTTGCCTTTAGTCCAAAAGGTATCTATAGCCTTTTGTCTGTCCTCAACAGCATAACCTCTTTCAAATATAAGTGGTCTTGCCCCTGCTCTTGCCAAAGAAAGTCCCGCAAACATACCGGCAGGACCAAAACCGATAACAATAGGTCTGGTTTTCAGCTTACTTTCCCTTATAATATGATATTTAAAGCTTTTAGCCTTTGAAACATTTTTAATTCTTAAATATCTGTCCTCATTTTCAACATCAACCTCAACAGCCAAAATATAATGCACATCACTTTTATCTCTTGCATCTATTGACTTTTTAACAAGTCTTACTGTATTGATTTTATTACACCTTAATATTTTAGCACACCTTGCTTTTAAAAGCTCCTCGGTTATTTTATTTTTAACTGATATTTTAATATTGGATACTTTAAGCATAATTACTCCTTCGTTGCGGCAGACCTGCCTGCAAGTCTTCCGCTGCTCCATGCCCACTGTAAATTAAAACCACCGCAGTCACCATAAATATCAAGGACTTCACCACAGGCATAAAGTCCCTTTACAAGCCTTGATTCCATAGTTTTATAATTAAACTCCTCAGTAAAGGCACCACCTGCCGTAACCTGAGCATTTTGAAAACCCTTAGTACCTGTTATTTCAAGATTATATTCCTTGATAATTGAAGCCATTGACCATAAAAGAGGCTTTGTAAGATCACATACCTTATAAGACAGCTTTTCTATGCCTGCCCTTCTGGCAATAAGATTTCCAATTCTCTTATTTAAAAGACCGACAAAATAGTTTTCCATAGTCAGATGACCAAGACTGTCTTTTCTGCACTCTAAAATATCATAAACCTCTTTAGGTGAATATTCTGGCATAAAATCAAGCCCAGCCTTTAAATTTTTCTTAAATGCCGCCTTTGCGGAAAGCTGAAAAACGGGAGGTCCTGAAATACCATAATCCGTAAAAAGTACCTCTCCGTATTCTTCACCAATTACCTTATCTCTATGAATAAGACTTACATTTCCCGTAAACTTAATCCCTTGAAGACTTTTTACCTCTTTAGGGTCAGTTTTAAGCTGAACAAGAGCAGGTGCAAGGTCAGTAATGCTATGTCCCATTTTATTAAGTAGCTTAAAGCATGAGCCGTCAGAGCCAAGAGCAGGAGAAGCACAGCCCCCACCTGCCACAATTACCCTTTCAGCTAAAATAACTCTTCCGTCCTTAGCCTCAAGCTTAAAAAACTTTTTATTCCTCTTTATATCAATTACCTGAAAACCGCTTAATATTTCAATATCCAGCCTTGCAATTTCATTTCTCAGAGCATCAGAAACCGCTGTTGCCTGTTCTGAAAAAGGATACAGTTTACCATTTTTTTCCTCTTTTGGAAAAACACCCATTTGATTAAAAAAGTTTACCGTATTATCTACAGTAAACTCCTCTAAGGCATAAGAAACAAAGTTCCTGTCACGACCATAATAATTATTAACACAAGCATTTATATTGCTGTAATTACAGCGTCCGTTACCCGTCGCAAGTATTTTCTTGCCAACTCTGTCAAGTTTTTCCAAAATTGTAATTTCAACATCTGCATTAGTGCGTGCCGCTTCAATAGCCGCTGCCATACCTGAAGCGCCGCCTCCTATTATAGCTAATTTCATTGTTATTCTCCATCCTTATAAGCGGCAATTAGCCTAAAGAAAGCCCCACAGGTGCGAACTGTGGGGTTTTCGTTTTGTTTGTTTTGTCTTACATAATCATTTTGCCTAAAAGTAGTATAACACACTACAATAATTATTGCAACAAATTTTATCTGATTTTTATCAAATTAAATTCAAAACAGTTTCCATAAACCCTTTTTATTCCTTACACAATTCATTAAAAAAACCTTCTGCATAAATTTCATAAACAGCCATAAACACATCATAATTTTTTACTGCCAACTCATAATAAGCTCCTGCAAGTCTGTCTGCCGATTTGTTATGATACTTAAATAATTTTTCATATTCGCTTAAAGTAATAAACTGCTCTTTTTCATCATCCCTTAATGCCTCATAAGCTTTTTCATATATTTCAATTATCTTATTATAATTTTCTTCTTTAATTGTATAGTGCTTGTATGATAAATAAGGAGGTATTACAATATCCTTTTCAGAAATAAACAAATTAATTTTATCTTGTTTAGCCCCAATTATATTAAGCAGCTTGTCAGGCAGCTTAACCAACTGCACTGTATCTGTTCTGCCAAGCAAATAGTCAATTGAACACTCTAAACAATCTGCTATTTTAGATAAATTCTCTATTTTAGGTATAGAACCGCTCTTAATATGAGCCATTGTATTTTTGCCCATACCGCACTCTTCAAATAAATTTATTAATGCTATTTTTTTATCCTTAGCCAAAGCCTTAATTCTCTTGGCTACATTGTCAGAATAACGCACAAAAATAACCCCCAAATTTAGTATATTTTAACAAATCTTTAAAATTATCTCCATTTTTGTAATAAAACGCTTGATTTCTCCATATTATGGAGATATAATAAACATAAGAAAACAAATTAACCTAAATAATATTCGATTTATGGATATACTCCTTTTCATTTTAAGCTAAAAGCACCTCTTTGTCAACTAAAAGGAAAATCATATTATTTTCAGCAAATAAAAGAAAGGAAAAAACTATGGAGAAAAGTTTATTAGACAAAATTTATTTTTCACTCCTTGAAACTGACAGTATATTAAAAGCAGAAGAAAAACTAAAAGAAGAATATGCCTTAGTTGATATGATTGAAAAGCTTTACGACAATGGGCAAATATCCTATAAAGAATATGATGATATTGCCTTACAATACGGCAATGCCCTAAGAACTGCAGAAATAAACGGACTTATAAACGGAATAAATATTTTACTTAAAATTATGAAAGAACTTAACATATCTCACATAATAAATATCTGATTACAATAAATATCCCCCGGTTTCATTTCACCGGGGGATATTTATTGTATATTCTATTCTTCATTTATACCTATTACAACTACAATGTCATGGTTAGAGGCAGTTGTACTGTCTACAATAACTTCGGAGCCTGGGAACATCTCCTTAATGGTATTTCCCATACCCTCTGACTTAACAAATATTCGTGTATTATTTGTCTTTTCACCGGTATAAGTACCAATAGATTTAACATTATAGCCATTATTTAAAAGCTTTGACTGTACAGCCGATGCCTTACCGTTTGTATAACCACCGTTAAGTACCTGAACATCTAATGTTTTATCATCAAATGTAGGAACAGCAGCAGTTTCTCCATTAGCCTGAGCTGCCGCAGCCGCTCTTTCAGCTTGAATTTCACTTACAGGTTTCTGGAATACATCATAGCAAAGTGCGTCTGCCTCTTCTTCATTCATAATGTATCCTCCTGAAATATCGTATGCAATTCCGCTTTCTCCTAAAAATCTTGAACCAACATCACCCGGCATGGTATATGTAACGATATTATTTGCATTAAAATCCTTAATAACACTCATATACTTAATTGCATCAGTTAATTTTACATCAGTTTCAACATATTTAAAAAATGTAGTTAAATATGCTGAAGCATTACTAAAGAAAGCATCTTTGCTGACAAGCTGCTTTAAAAGCTCCTTGCAAAAATCCTGCTGTACTTCCACTCTGCCTATATCCGCATTAGCATAACCATATCTGTATCTTACAAGTCCTTCCGCCTGCTTACCGTCCAAAGTCTGCATACCCGGTTTAAGATGAATACTTAAATCCTGACTAGGATCATCATAATCCATCTGCATTGGTACATTATACTGTACACCGCCTATAGCATCAATAAGATAATCAAAGGCATCAAAGCTTACCTTACAGTAGTAATCAATAGGCACACCAATCATTTCCTCAAGTTCTTCTTTAAGGAAAGGCAAGCCGTATTTGTCCTGACCATAGTGATAAATTGCATTTATCTTCATACCTCTCTGTCCCGGTTCAGGATACTCCTCCTGCAACATATTAAAAGCTTCCCTACTTACTTCAATAAGCGTATCTCTTGGCACAGATATAATGGTTAATTCATCTAAAGGCTGATTATAACAGCATACCATAATAGTATCCGTTCTGTCACCCTCTTTATCAACACCATAAATAGCAAAAACCGTTCTTTCCTTTAACTTTGGTTTTACAAGCTGATTGATAAAACCTGCATTATCTCTGGTACCGTTTGGAACGCTGTCACCATCTTCAATATAGTACTGATATCCAAAGTATGCCAAAGCACTTCCGCAGTATATTAACAACACAAGAAAAAGCACCATAAAAAACTTTGCTTTTAAACTATGCTTTTTTTTACGTTTCTTACCCCTCTTTCCATTATTGCCCTTAGCTGAAGAGCTTTGTCGATGTCTGTGATTTTCTTCATAATCATCATATATGTCATATCTGTCTTTACTCATTATATAACCTCCGGAAGGACTTACTTACTAGGCTTAAAAGAACTCTTTAATGACACAATTCTGTTAAACACTAAATTATCCTCTGTATAATGCTTACTGTCCGCAATAAAGTAACCGTTTCTCATAAACTGAAATCTGTCCATAGGCTTAGCACTCTTTATTGATGGCTCAATAAAAGCATCAGCAACCTTTAAGGAATTAGGATTAAGCTTATAACCGTTATCAGATGTTTCATCAGCTACTACAAGATTTTCATAAAGATTAACCTTAGCCTTAACAGCCGTATCACAATTTACCCAATGAATTGTGCCCTTTACCTTTCTTGCCGTAAAGTCAAGTCCCGACTTTGTAGCGGGGTCATAAGTACAGTGAATTTCAGTCACATTACCATTTTCATTCTTAATAACATCAGTACAGGTTACAAAATATGCACCTTTAAGTCTTACTTCCTTGCCGGGAGCAAGTCTGAAGAACTTCTTTGGAGGTTCCTCCATAAAGTCCTCTCTTTCAATATAAAGCTCTCTTGAAAATGGTACCATTCTCTTGCCAAAGCTTTCGTCTTTGGCGTGATTTTCAATTTCAAGCATCTCTGTCTGGCCTTCAGGGTAGTTTGTAATAACAAGCTTAATAGGGTCAAGAACAGCCATAACAACAGGTGTCTTAGGCTGTAAATCCTCTCTTACAAAAAAATCAAGCTGAGCAAGACTTACAACAGAATTTGCTTTTGAAACACCAACACTTGCACAAAAGTTTCTTATAGACTCCGGTGTATATCCTCGTCTTCTGATACCCGAAAGAGTAATAAGTCTTGGATCGTCCCAGCCGTCAACCTGATTGGTTTCAACAAGATTTCTAAGGTATCTCTTGCCCATTATAGTATCTTCAAGATTAAGCTTTGCAAACTCAACCTGTCTTGGCTTAACATCAAAATCAATATTATTTACAACCCAGTCATATAAAGGTCTGTGGTCTTCAAACTCCATAGTACATATTGAATGAGTAACACCCTCAATGGCGTCCTCAACAGGGTGTGCATAATCATACATAGGATATATACACCACTTATCACCTGTTGCATGATGTGTCATATGAGCAATTCTGTAAATAACAGGATCTCTCAAATTTATATTAGGTGAAGCCATATCAATTTTTGCTCTTAATGTCTTTTCACCATCAGCAAATTCACCCTTTTTCATTCTTTCAAAAAGGTCTATATTTTCTTCAATACTTCTGTTTCTGTAAGGGCTTTCCTTACCCGGTTCAGTTAACGTACCTCTTGAAAGTCTTACTTCCTCAGCAGTCATATCACATACAAAGGCAAGTCCCTTTTTAATAAGCTGAACTGCATATTCATACATTTTATCAAAATAGCTTGAGGCAAAGAATAGTCTGTCCTCCCAGTCAAATCCAAGCCATTTTATATCATTCTGAATGGAATTTACAAACTCAGTATCTTCCTTTGCAGGATTTGTATCATCAAATCTTAAATTACATTTACCGCCATACTGCTCTGCAAGACCAAAATTAAGGCAAATACTCTTTGCATGTCCTAAGTGAAGATAGCCGTTAGGCTCCGGCGGAAACCTTGTTACAACCTTAGATGTATCTGCTAAATCCTCTTCAATAATGGTATTTATAAAATTACCATACGCCATTTCTTTATTATCATTACTGCCTTCCATAGTAACCTCCTAAAAGCCCTTAGACTCAAAATCTTTATGATAAAAGCATTTGCCGCAGCGAGGACAAATACCAAAGCGCAAAATACTATCGTCCTTATCATTAGAGAGTGTGTAGTCAAGCATTACCTTAACTTCTTCATTATTACACAAATGTATTTGAAAATAATAATTTTTTGTTTCAGCAAAATCGGAGGTTCGTGATACCTCTTTAAGCTTAGATAATAAATCCATAACTTACTCCCTTTTGTAAACATATTTTACAATTTAACCTAATATTTAATTAATTATATAATATTTTTTAAAAATATGCAAGGTTTGATATTATTATTCATAATATTTTTCGTTTTTTTGTAACATTTTTGCAGTTCTGCTATACTTATTGTTATTTTTTACTATTTATGATATAATCATACATATAACTTGTTATTGTAAGGAGATTTGATATGTATAGCTTTTACATAGACGGTGATGACATTAAAAAATTTATGAACATATTTTTAAAAGAGAATAAATTTGACAAATTTGAAGTCCGAAGCTGTGAACTTACAACATTTGTTACTTTTGACATTGACTGCAAACTAAATAAAAGCTGGTTTGATACTGTTCCCGAAAGAAATTACTGCGAATGGAAAGAGCTCAAACCTCACATATTTGAACTGATAAAAGGCAAAAAAAAGCCTAAAAGTATGAAATTTGTTATGGCTCTTTCTACAAAAGCTGCAGAAAAAATTCACCCAAACGCTCAGGCCTGTTTTATAAATATAGTATTTGAAGAAGACAAGGTTGGTGTAGTTACAGGTACTGCCCAAAAGGAATTTACTCTTGATAAATCCTTAGAGCTTGTTTGGGGCGAAAGAATACGGGAGTTTTTTGAAAAGCTTGAAATTACACAAAATCTGATTTAAGGTGATATTATGAATAATAAAAATCAAAGATTAGCAACAGAAAGTATACCAAGACTTATAATAAGTCTTGCAATACCATCAATTATTGCACAGCTTGTAACAATGCTCTACAATATGGTAGACAGAATATACATAGGGCATACCACAGGCGGTACTGTAGCTATGGCAGCCCTGGGAATTACACTTCCCATAATTACCCTCATTAATGCCTTTACCATGCTTTTTGGTATGGGCGGTGCTCCCCTTTGTGCCATCAGCTTAGGTGAAAAAAATCAGGAAAAAGCTGAAAAAATAATGGCAAATTCATTCATATGCCTTATTGTATCTTCAATTATTATTACACTTACAATTCTTTTATTCAAAGAACCTATACTTTATCTTTTCGGTGCAGACAGTTCTACGATAGAACCTGCCAAAAGCTATATTTCCATTTATGTATTAGGCACAATATTTATACAGCTTACAGTAGGTATGAATGCTTACATAAACACACAGGGTTACACCCAAATAGGTATGAGAACAACTCTGCTTGGTGCAGTACTTAATATAATACTTGACCCTGTATTTATTTACGGTTTTAATATGGGTATTAACGGTGCAGCCATTGCAACGGTTATGTCACAATGCGTCTCATGTATATGGGTACTTAAATTTCTGACAAGCGAAAAATCAACCGTAAAATTAAGAAAAACATATTTTAAGCCTGATTTTAAAATTATACTTTCAATATGCAGTCTTGGAATTTCAACATTTATAATGTCAAGTACAGAAAGTCTTTTACAAATATCATTTAACAACAGACTTTCAATATACGGAGGTACAACCGCTGTAGGTGTAATGAGCATAATGAACACACTTTTACAGTGTATATCACTTCCTACACAAGGTATTATGATAGGCACTCAGCCTGTGTTAAGCTATAACTATGGTGCTAAAAATTATAAAAGAGTAAGAGACGGTTTCAAATTTGCAATAAAACTTACAACAGGTGCTACACTTGTTATCGGCTGGTCGTTAATATTATTTTCTGACATTTTTGTAAAAATATTTACGCCTGATCCAACCTATATAGAGTTTGCACGCTGGTCAATTAAGGTATTTCTTTTAGGTATGACTATATTCGGCTTGCAAATTTGCTGTCAGCAAAGCTTTATGGCTTTAGGTCAGGCTAAAATTTCACTTTGTATGGCACTTTTAAGGAAAGTTATTCTTTTGATACCTCTTATTTATATCTTACCTTTTGCTTTTGGCAATTTTCAATTTGCTGCATATGCTTCAGAGCCAATAGCAAAGTTTGTAAACGATTCATCAAGAGTATTTCTTGTACTCCTTGCTGAGCCTGTGTCAGATGTTATTGCCTGTCTTACTACAACAACATTGTTTATAAGATTTTATAAACAGAACTTATATAATTAAAAAAATCCCCTAGGGGATTTTTTTAATACTGCTGATTCTAATGCAATAACACCTTTTTTGTGGCAACATTATCACAAAAAGCCTTATCATGCTCTACAAACAAAACTGTAGGTTTAAATTCAGAAATTAAGTTTTCTATCTGCATGCGGGAAATTACATCAATAAAGTTAAGTGGCTCATCCCATATATAGATATGTGCTCTCTCACAAAGACTTTCTGCTATAAGTATCTTTTTCTTTTGTCCGCCGCTGAAATTTCCCATATCTTTGTCAAACTGCTCTCTTGAAAAGTCCATTTTTCTCAATATTGCTTTAAAAAGGCTTTCGTCAATATTATGGCTTTTGATATAATCAGATAAATTACCCTTTAAATGAGATGTATCCTGAGATACATAGGATATAACGAGCTGACTTCCCTTGCTGAAATTTCCTGTGTATTTAATATTATCACCTTTTATTAGCTTTAAAATACTGGATTTTCCACAGCCGTTTTTACCACATAGAGCAACTCTCTCACCTCTTTCAACATCAAAGCTTATATTTTTGCAAATACATTTTTCTCCATAATATATACTGACATTTTCAAGTTGTAAAAGACAGCTTTTATGATAGACAAGAGGTAATATTTTCAGATTGTCGGAATTTTCTATATTCTTTAAAAGCTTAGACTTTTTCTCCAAAGAACTTTGGAGCCTGTTCTCAACATTCTTAGACCGTTTCATCATTTTTGCAGCTTTATGCCCTACATATCCCCTGTCAATACTTGAACCTGAATTTTTTGTACCAAATTTGGATTTTTCAGCCTTGTCTGACCAATCAGCTGCTTTTTTTGCTGCTCTTTTTAATATTTTAACTTCCTTATTAAGCTTTTCATTTTCAGCAAGCTCATAATTATCCTGTCTTTCCTTATTTATAAGCCATGAAGAAAAATTTCCTTTCTGCACCTCTATATCTGCTCTGTTAATAGAAAGAATATGGTCAACACAACCGTCAAGAAAATCTCTGTCGTGAGAAACTAAAATAAATCCTCTTTTTTTATTAAGGTATTTACTTACAATTTCTCTGCCCTTTATATCAAGATGATTTGTAGGCTCATCAATAAGCAAAAAACTGTTTTCCTTTAAAAAAAGTGCTGCAAGCATTACTTTTCCCTGTTCCCCTTTAGATAAGGTTTCAAAAGGACGGTATAATACATCATCTTCCACATCAAGCAAAGACAGCTCTCTAATAATTTGCCACTCCGGGCAAAAATTCGTAATTTCATTTACAACATCAATAGTATCTATCCCGGTATCGGCAACATCAAAAGGAAAATACTCAAAGGTAACAGAAGCATTAATACTTCCGCTGTATTCATATTTTCCAAGAAGAAGATTTAAAAATGTTGTTTTCCCTCTACCGTTTCTGCCTATAAACCCCAGTTTCCAATTTGTATCAATATTAAAGTTGACATTTTCAAAAATGTTATCGTAACTGCCTTCGTAGGCAAAGGTTAAATTTGATATATTAATTAATGACATAGTTTTGTCCTCCCAAATAAAAAATAAGACTGCAGAAAAGTATAATATTCCTGCAGTCCATAACATCACAATAAATCCTTTTAAGGAATGACAATGCTATATCAATTAAGCAAAAGAAATAAACAACTTTCCTGCACAGGCACAACAAAAGACAGACTATACCCATAGTCCACATCTGCTTTATTATTATGCCTTATAAATTTAGCAAGAAATATTGTTCATTTTTTCAACTCCTGTCTTTATAATTTACTATATAATAACATAAATTTATAAATAAATCAATATTGTTTGTTTATAAAAAATCTAATTTATCCAAAACAACTTAACATAAACAAGCACAACTAAAAATAAAGTTATCAACACAAAGAATACGGCTATTGTAAACACTGTCTCTTCTTTTAACAAAATTAATTGCCCTTTTCATTATTTAGTACCCTTTTTCTTGTGTATATTTCTCAATGGCTTTCTCTTTTTCTGCTTGCCCTCAGTTTTATTCTTGGTTTTATGTTCAAAGAACTTATTATCACGTCTTGGTCTTATAAGACAATTCCTGTCAAATCCTATCAAATCGGTTCTTCCTGCCTTATGAAGTGCCTCATTAACAAGTTCATAGTTTCTTGGCAATCTGTACTGAATTAAAGCTCTTTGCATAGCTTTTTCGTGAGGAGTTTTAGGTACATAAACTTCTGTCATATCCCTTGGATCAAGTCCCGTATAAAACATACAGGTTGAAAGAGTACCCGGAGTCGGATAAAAGTCCTGTACCTGTTCAGGCATATAACCTAAATCCCTTAAATATTCTGCAAGCTCCACAGCCGCCTTTAAGTCACTTCCGGGATGAGAGCTCATTAAGTATGGCACAAGATACTGTTCATTGCCGATTTTTTTATTTATTTCATAAAACTTCTTAGTAAATTTGTCATATACCTGTCTTGAAGGCTTACCCATTTTGTTAAGTACTCTTGGCACAACGTGTTCGGGAGCAACCTTTAACTGACCGCTTACGTGGTACTTGCAAAGTTCATTAAAAAATGTTTCGTCTTTGTCATATATGAGATAATCATATCTTATACCTGAACGTACAAATACCTTTTTAACCCTTGGTATTTCTCTCATTTTTCTTAAAAGTTTAACATAGTCCCTGTGGTCAACATTTAAATTTTTACAGGCATCAGGGAAAAGACACTGTCTGTTTTTACAAGCACCCTTTGTAAGCTGTTTATCACAGGCAGGCTGTCTGAAATTTGCAGTAGGTCCGCCAACATCGTGAATATATCCCTTAAAATCAGGCTCCCAAGTGATTTTCTCTGCCTCACGAAGTATGGATTGATGACTTCTTGCCTGTATTACTCTTCCCTGATGAAAAGCAAGGGCACAGAAATTACAGCTGCCAAAACAGCCACGATTACTTATAATACTGAACTTAACCTCCTCTATAGCAGGTATACCTCCCTTTTCCTCATACATTGGGTGATAATTTCTCATATAAGGCAAGCCGTAGCTGTAATCAAATTCCGCCTGAGTAAGAGGAAGCGAAGGCTTGTTTTGCACTACATAACAATCATTGTAAGGCTCAACAAGAATTTTTGCAGTAACAGCATCAGTATTTTCATATTGCTTTAAAAAGCCTTCAGCATAAATCCTTTTATCCTTTGAACTTTCTTTAAAATTAGGAAGTTCAATATAATCTTCATATATATTTTCAAGGGTCTTTGTCTTATAAACAGTGCCCCTTACAAATGTAATATCCTTAGCCTCAATACCACTGTCAAGTGCCTCTGCAAGTTCCACAATCTGATGTTCACCCATACCATACATAAGTATATCAGCCTGTGAATCAAGTAAAATCGAACGTCTTACCTTGTTATCCCAATAATCGTAATGAGACAGACGCCTTAAACTTGCCTCAATACCGCCAATCATAATTGTAACAGAATTACCATAAACCTCTCTTATTTTCTGACAGTATACAATAGTTGCCCTGTCTGGTCTGTGACCTCCCTCACCACCAGGAGAATATAAGTCCTTGTCCCTTTTCTTTTTAGCAACGGAATAATGATTAACCATAGAATCAATATTGCCTCCACTTACAAGAAATGCTAACCTTGGCTTTCCAAACCTTGTAAAATCCTCAGTAGTTCTCCAGTTTGGCTGTGGAATTACACAAACTCTGTAGCCCTTGCTTTCAAGCATACGTGTAATAATAGCGGCACCAAATGAAGGGTGGTCAACATAAGCATCACCGCAAACATATATAAAATCAGGCTGTTCCCACCCTCTTTTTTTCATATCTTCAATAGTTACAGGTAAAAAATCCATTTTTACACCTCATTAGTTTCTTTTGTTTCTTTAAATTTATAATGTAAATAAAAGGTATCAAATATATCAAGTACAAAGCAAAGAGAAAGCAATATATTTACAACAACAAAAGATTTTGATACCTCTTTGTTTTTTCTTTTTAATATTATAAAAGTAATACCAAAGCAGGAGGTAAATATAACATCTGTGTAGGTCATATATCCGATAAGCCAAAATAATGGAGCAGCCAAACCTGCCGCATGCCACATAGCAAGGATTGTAAAAAAAACAACTATAAAATTAATCACATAATTTACCACAAACACCCATATAGAGCCATATTTAGTCTTTTTCATAAGAGTAAAAAGTGTGTCACTGTCATTTGCCAACGCAAGTTTTATGGCTATTATAATGTTTTTAATACCAAATACCACCTTTATAAGTAAGTAAAGGAAAAAGCTAATACCCAACAGTGCAATAAAAAACCTTTTCTTATAAAATAAACCAAGTACAATAATAACATAAGAAAGCCATAAAAAAATATCTGAATATACACATAACAATGTTCTGTATTTTTTATCCATTTTATCACCCCTAATTCATCCAACTGGGCAGATATTTATTTTTAAGCCTACCCTTTTGTACCTTACCCCAACCAAGAGGATAACCCTTAACACAAACTAAAGCCCAACCATCATTACAGTCAACAGCAAAACTTTCACCTCTCATATATCGTGAAAGATTTTCATCTTCTAAATCAAAATCAATACTCAGCTTAACATCTTCCTTTTTAAGAGTCATAGCAAAAGCTTGGCTTGGCTCAAACCTGTTTTTCTTACAATCTCCCAAATACAAACCGCTTCTTTTAACCCTAATACCGCTTAAATCAAGACAGTAAGGCACATTAAAAAGACTTTCCTTATGAAGTATAAGGTTGTCATTTATTTCAATATTCATACTGTTTTTCATAAAATCAAAATAATCACTTAAAAGCTTTTTAGGCGCAACTTTATCCTTTGGCGGTTGAATTAACATATCTGTTCCCTTTTTATGCAAAAGACACAAGAAATGACCTTCCCCTTTTACCTTATAAGGCATAAGTCTGCCGCATTTTTTAAGCTCCGCTGTTCCTCCTTCAACCCATTCGGGTCTGCCGTCAATAAATCCTCCGCTTTTATCAAAATCCATAAGCTCAAAATCAGGATTTTCATTTAAAAATTCCTGAATCATACCTTCATCCTCTTCGGGAGCAAAGGTACAGGTTGAATAAGCAATAATACCGTCACCGCTTAAAAGCTTTGCCGCCGCCTTTAAAATACTCCTCTGCAAACCACAGCAAAATTCCGTCTTGTGTGTTTCCCAACTTCTTACAGACGCTTCGTCCTTTCTGAACATTCCCTCACCGCTGCATGGAGCATCAACAATAATTCTGTTAAAAAAGCCCTCAAACCGTTCAGCAAGCTTTGTAGGGTCCTCATTTGTAATAATAGCATTGGGCACACCGCTAAGTTCAATATTTTTAAGAAGAGCCATACATCTTGATGCACTTATATCATTACTTACAATAATGCCCTGCCCTTTTAGCTTTGCCGCCGCCTGTGTACTCTTTCCTCCAGGTGCAGCACAAAGGTCAATTACTCTGTCACCGGGCTTAACAGGCAGCATAGCACCTGTTGACATTGCAGAAGGCTCCTGAATATAAAACAAACCTGCATTGTAAAAAGGATGCTTTGCCGGTCTTACATTTTCACCATCATAATAAAAGCCCTCTTTACACCATGGCACACTATTTAATTTCCAATCAACACTATCCTTTAACTCCTCAGGTGCTATTTTAAGAGTATTTGCCCTTAAACCATACAATCTTGGCTCATTAAAGCTTTCAATGTAAGCATCATACTCATCTCCTAAGAGTTTTTTCATTTTATCTGTATATTCTTGTGGTAAATTCATATTAAAACCTCGTTTTGTCAAAACTTTGCATATTATATCTTAACATTTTATTCAGCTAATATCAATTGAAAATATGAAAAAAATATTGTATACTAATATAAATACATATTTGGGAGGTTAAATATGGCAAAACAAATTTGGAAACCCGGCACCATACTTTACCCTGTACCTGTAGTTATGGTTAGCTGCGGCGATATGGAAAACAGCAATATAATAACAATAGCGTGGACAGGTACAATAAACACAAACCCTGCTATGACCTATATTTCAGTAAGACCCGAAAGACATTCTTACAATATTATAAAGGAAAAAGGTGAATTTGTAATTAACGTAACCACAGAGGAGCTTGTAAAAGCAACGGACTGGTGCGGTGTAAGAAGCGGCAAAGATTATGACAAGTTTAAAGAAATGGGACTTACTAAAGAAAAGGCACCTCATCTTAACTGCCCAATTATTGCTGAAAGCCCTATTTCCATTGAATGTAAAGTAAAGGAAATACTGGAGCTTGGTACACATCATGTATTTTTAGCAGAAATCGTAGGTGCACTTGCCGATGAAAAGTATATGGACGAAACAGGTAAGTTTGACTTTGAAAAATCAAAGCCAATATGCTATTCTCATGGAGAATATTTCGGCTTGGGAAAGAAATTCGGTAAGTTTGGATATTCCATTGAAAAGAAAAAAACAAAGGAAAAAAGGAAGAAGAAAAATGAACAAAAAACAGCAAAAAATTGATTTGGTTAAATACTGGAGATATATGTTTTTAGGCTATATGATGCTTGCATTTATAATACTTGTACATTTAATGCAGCTTTCGGAGTGGTGGCTTGTGCCTGCATTTTTTGCATATCTTATTGTAAGTGCCATTGTATGCCATAACTATGTTTTAGGTATGATAGGCAATATGTATTACTTTTTCAGAAAGCCCGACAAGGCAAAGGAGTTTTACACAATAGCGGTAAAAAGGAATACCAGAAATGTTAAGGCACTTTATAACTATGCTTTAGATGCTTTACACGAGGGAAAAGCAAAAGAAGCATTAGAAGTATTTCAAAGAGCAGAAAAAATAAATACAAAGGTACTTTTTGAAAAGCTTATACCTCTTGCAATATCAAGCTGCTACTGGGTACTTGGAGATGTTGACAAAGCAATAACAACTATTGAAGATTTACAAAAGAAATTTAATTATATCAATCCAAACACCCTTACAACCCTTGCCTATTTCTATCTTTTAAAGAGAGATTTTGAGAAAGCAGAAGAATTAACAAACAAAGCCCTTAAAGATAATGAAGCCTATGCTCCTGCATGGGATAATTTAGGACAGATTTATTTCACAAAAGGTGATAACCAAAAAGCAAAGGAATATTTTGAAAAAGCTCTTGAATACAGAGAATCTATGACAGAGAGCCTTTATTATATGGGGCTTATTTCAAAAGCAGAGGGTGATAATGAAAAGGCAAAAGAATACCTTGAAAAAGCAAATAATGGCTATATTTCAGCATTAAGTACAGTTAAAAGAGAAGATATTGAAAAAGAATTAAATAGCCTATAAAAAAATCAGACCAATTAAGGTCTGATTTTTTTATGTATTAAAATTTAATTTCTTTTCCTTCTTTTCTCCACTCCATAAATTCAGCAGTTGCCGCAAATAATACGTCACCTGAAGAATTAATTGCAGTTTCAAGAGAATCCTGAACAACACCAATAATAAAGCCAATAGCAACAGCCTGCATAGCTATATCATTAGATATACCTAAAAGTGAACAGGCCATAGGTATAAGTAAAAGTGAACCACCTGCTACGCCTGATGCACCACAGGCACCTAAGGCAGCAATAAAGCTTAAAATAATAGCAGTAGGGACAGCAACATCAATACCACAAGTATAAGCAACAGAAAGTGCCATAACAGTAATTGTAATAGCGGCACCGTCCATATTAATAGTTGCACCTAAAGGGATAGAAACAGAATACATATCTCTGTCAAGTCCTAACTTTTCGCAAAGTGCCATATTAATAGGAATATTTGCAGCAGAGCTTCTTGTAAAGAAAGCTGTAAGTCCACTTTCCTTAAAACAGCGGAATACAAGAGGATAAGCATTTCTTCTTAAACATACAGATGCAATTAATGGGTCAACAATTAATGCAACAGCAAGCATACAGCCTACTAATAAAATTAAGAGCTTACCATAGTCTGTAAATATACTAAGACCATTTTCAGATACAGAGTTAAATACAAGACCCATAATACCAAATGGTGCAAAGTTAATTACCCAACGAACAGCCTTAGTAACAGCATTAGAAACATCGCTTAAAACCTGCTTTGTATGGTCGCTTGCAATAAGCTTTAAGGCAAGACCAAAAACAACTGACCAAGATAAAATACCGATATAATTAGCCTCTGTTAAAGACTTAACAGGGTTAGCTACCATATTCATAACAAGAGAATGCAGTACTTCACCAAGACCACTTGGTGCTGACTGTTCAAGGGTTTCCGTAAGTACAAGCTTTACCGGATAAATCTTGCAGCCAATAACCCCAACAACTGCAGCAAGGAATGTACTTAACATATACAGCATAATTACCGTTCTAAATCTCCTGCCTATTCCCTGACCTGCATTAGCCAAAGAAGCAATAACAAGAACAAAAACAAGTATTGGTGCAATAGCCTTTAATGCTCCAACAAAAACCTCACCCAAAACACCAACAAAATTAAGCTGAGTAATGCCTAAATTTGAAGTCACAAGACCTAAAAAAGCACCAATAATTAATCCGATTAAAATTCTAATAACCAGATTAGTTTCCAAGTAGATTTTTAAAATTTTTTTCATCTCTTTTCTCCTTCTCATATATATAATAAATAAATTATACCATATTTCATTTAAAAAGTCATCATTATTCTGCAATTTTATTAATAATTTCTTAATTTTTATATTTTTTTTGTAGAATTTTACTGATAAAAACTCCAAAATGGAATTAAAATATTCTTGAAAGTAATGTCTTAACAAACCTCTAATATTAGACAGTTTATTAATCAGTCAGTTAATGAGGATTGAATGCTTTATTACATAAGTCCAAATCCTTTAGTTTACTATTAATTGCCTTATCTTAAAACAGTATTTGCATATAAACCAATATTCAAAAAATTATAAACTACTAAATTAATTTAATTTATAAAAAAAGTGCCTAAATATATTCCTTCAAAGACCTACGGAATACATTTAAGCACTTTTCATACATTTATCTCATGATAATGTTATTTAATAATAAACTGACACTTGTTAATGCCAAAGCTAAAATTTTTTCATCATACCTCTCCTCAAATTTATTTAAAAACTTACTTTCCACTAAATACAGGGAAAAAACTGTATTCACCATACTCATTAAATTTGAGATCTTTAAGGATTTCCATATCTTCATTTGAAATATTAAAATCCAAAGCTGCATTTTCCTTCATATGACAGGTATTTGATGTTTTAGGAAGTGCAATCATACCAAGCTCCAATATATATTTAATACAAAGCTTTGCCACTGACACACCATACTTTGCTGACATATCTGCTATTGCTTTATTTTTAAGTGCCTCACCATGAGCAATGGGAGAATAAGCCTCAGGTAAAATTTCCTGTTCATTACAATAATCTATAAGTTTCATAGGCGTATTACCTATATGTGTCAGAATTTGATTAACCATAGGCTTTATTTCACAATCTTTAATCAGACTTTCAATATCTGAAATTAAAAAGTTTGAAACGCCTATTGCTTTTAATTTACCCGCTTTATAAGCATCCTCCAAAGCTCTCCATACTTCCTTGTTCTCATCAAAATAACGCTTTTCTCCACGCCACTCTGCCCAAGGCTGAGGACTGTGTATAATCATCATATCAATATAATCAAGACCCATTTTATTAAGAGATGTATCTATTGATTTTGCTGCATCATTATATGTTTTTTCCTCTGCAGCAATCTTAGTTGTTACAAAAAGCTGTTCTCTTGGTATTCCGCAGTTTCTGATACCTGCACCCACACCTGTCTCATTTCCGTAAGCCTGTGCTGTATCAATATGACGATAACCTATATTTATTGCTTCCTTAACAGCTTGCTCTGCCTTATCATCATCAATAAACCATGTTCCAAGTCCAAGCTTTGGTATTTTTACTCCATTTGATAAAATATAACTTTCATTTAAAATCATTTAAAACACTCCTTTACTTATTAAATTCATTAACCCAATCTGACAATACAGCTTTGTCAATATACCCGTTTAACAATTTCCCTTCTTTAATAACAGTATCCTCTGACACACTTCTTTTAAGACTATCTGCTGTTCTGCCAAATCCTCTGCCTCCTGATGTAGCAAAAAGAATAATTGTTTTACCTGAAAAATCATAGCTTTCAAGAAAAGTATTAATTATTGTAGGTGCTACATACCACCATATTGAATAACCAATATGTAGCCTGTCATAAACGTCAATATAGAGCTATATATATCATATTAACTAAAGGCTCTTCCACACAAAATTTAGCAATTTTTTCAGAAAGTATGCTCATACTTTTTGTTTCACCGCATCCAATAGATATTTCTCCGTATAAAACACCTAACTTAAAACTTATCTGTTCTGTTTTGCTATATTCTCTATAACCACTTACCCCATATTACTTATTGCACAAGCTTTTCTTTTGTGATATAATAATTATAACAGGTTAGAGCTACACGAAGTCAATACTTACTTGTAATTTTTTTAATTTAAGGAGATATTATGCAATATACACTAAAAGAATTTGCAAAAATGTTTAATTTAACAGAACACACAATCAGATACTATACAGATATTGGTTTGCTTCCCTGTCTGCGTAACAGCGGTAACCGAAGGGTTTTTGACGAAAAATCAGTCAACTGGATGAAAAGCATTACCTGTCTTAAAGGATGCGGTGCTTCCATAGAAACCATAAAGGAATACTTACAATTGTGTCTTTTGGAAGAATCAGAGGATAACCTTAAAGCAAGATATCAGATTATATTAAAACAACGTGATGAATCACATAAGCGACTGGAAGAAGCAAAAGCAACTGCAGAATATATGGATTATAAAGTCAAACACTATGAGGATATACTGGCAGGGCTTAAACCTGATGACACCAATCCCAATAACTGGACAAACAAATAAACCACAGTATAAAAATTAAAAAAACAGTAAAACTTTGGAAAGCCCGTTTACAATTATACCGCTTAAAAGAGCAAAAGCCATAACAAATATCAGATAAATTACAAAGCTTTTTGTTCCCAAAACAATTTTTAAGGCACCCAGATTTGTAATTTTTGTAGAAGGACCCGTAATCATAAATGCGGTCGCTGAACCCATACTCATACCCCTTGCAAGCCATTGCTGCAACAAGGGTATTGTGCCACCGCCGCAGGCATATAAAGGTACGCCTATTGTTGCCGCCATTAAAATTCCAAAACCTCTGTTATTTACAAACAATTTTTCAAAGGCATCTGCCGGAACATATCTCTGAAAAAGTGCAGAAAGAAAAATACCAAAAAGAAAATATACACCTGTTGCCTTTATATTTCTGCCTATGTTTTTTATAAGCCTTAAAAACATATTTGGATCTGTATCATGGTTTTCTCTTTCACTGAAGCCTTTAAAATTAAAAAATTTTTTATTACCATAAAAAATTCTCACCATAACCCCTGCCGTAATGCCACACAAAAAACAGGATATAAAACGAATACACAAAGCAAAATTACCAAGAGCTGCACTATATATTAAAAGCTGCGGATTTAAAAGCACAGAGCTCATCATAAATGCTGCAAGATAATCATCTCTCATACCCTTTTGTGAAAAAGAGGCTGCAATAGGAATTGTGCCGTACATACAAAGAGGTGATGCAATTCCTAAAAGACTTGAAGGGATTATTCCCAAAATACCTAAGTGCTTATCCTGTATGTTGGAAAAAATCTTATGTATTTTATTCTTACCAAATACGGAAATCACTGAACCAATAACAATACCCAAAACCCAATAAATAAATATCTGCCTTAGCTGTACCTCAAAATAGTACCATAAATATATAAATTCTCTTTTCAGAATTTGAGAAAACACCTGTATCACCCCTTAATAGCCAAATAATTCTTTAGCCATTTTCATCTTTTCAATTATATTAACTTCAAAAGGACAGTTGATTTCACATTGTCCGCATTCTATACAATCCCCCGCATGATGAACAAGGAGCTTATAATGATCTGCTACAGTTTCGGGTACCTCCCTCTGAGCCAGTGACAGATTAAGAAATTTATTCACATTAGCTACATTAATGCCAACAGTACATGGAGCACAATGACCGCAATACATACAATTGCCCTTAAATTTAAATTTTTCCATTTTAGACAATACAAGGGAATAATCTTTTTCTTCACGTTCTGCGTCAAAATAAGATACAGCTTTTTCTATCTCTTCTATTGAATGACAACCTGCCATAACAGCAGCTACTCCCGGTCTTGTAAGGCAATATTCAATACACTGATATTCATTAAAAGCGACTCCAAAAGGTGAAAGCTCTGCACTTAACATATCTCCGCCTCCAAAAGCCTTCATAACATCAATAGCAACATCCTCCCTTTCACAAAGTTCATAAAGCTCCTGTCTGTCAGGATCAATATTAATAAGCTGATTTTTATAATTTTCGGGATTCCAAAGCTGCTCCACATCCTCATTAGGTGGCTGCATATCATAAGCAGCATTTACCGAAAACATAAGTACATCAACAAAGCCTGTTTCAACAGCCTTCTTTGCCACGATGGGATTATGGGAGCTTAAACCTATAGCCCTTATTATTCCCTTTTTCTTTAAATCAAGGCAATATTTAATAATATCACCTTCAAATACTTCTTTAAAATCTTCACCACTATCAATATAATGAATCATACCAATATCAATATAATCAGCGCCAAGCCTTTTCAGTTGGTCCTCAAAAGCTGCTTTTGTTTTATTTAAATCCCTTGTTCTTAAATACTGACCCTTTTCCCATGTGGAACATATATGCCCCTGAAGGACTATTTTATCCCTTCTGCCCTTTATAGCATAGCCCATATTATCCCTGAATTCAGGGTTTGAAGTATACATATCAATAAAATTAATTCCAAGCTCCATTGCACGATCAAACATAGCCTTAAACTGCTCTTTGTTTTTTCCCATAAAACCTTCACAGCCAAGTGCAATTTCACTAACCTTCACATTACCGCACCTTTTTAGTTCTCTGTATTTCATAAACCTGTCTCACTCCAATTTAATATCCTCTATATCAATGTTATTTTCTTTTGAAATTTTTTCAAGGTCATCGTACTCAGCCTTTCTTTTTACAACTCCATACCCACTTGATTTTTTTATTCTTACATCACCATACTTTGTACTTACCACTTCTTCTGTTCTGTCAAGAATATAGCGATTTGAAATGTTTTTTCTTATACCAATAGTTGTGGTATGCTTAAAAATAAGATGAACCATTTTATCCATTTTATCCTCACTGCAAATGCAGGTCAGTAAAACAGCAGGACGATTTTTCTTCATAAATATTGGTGTTGTAAATACGTCAAGTGCACCGCCGTCAAAAAGCCTGTTTATCGCAAAACCTATTCTCTCGCCTGTCATATCATCAACATTGCATATAAGCTCAATCACTTTATCGGTCTTATCTTCTCTTTCCCCCATAAAGACACGCACACAGTTAGCCACTTCAAAATCTTTTTTACCCAAACCATAGCCTATTTGCTCAATTTTCATAATAGGCATTGATGTAAATTTTGACACGAAATATTTCAACAATGCCCCACCTGTTGGTGTGCAAAGCTCCCCTTCAATATTGTTGCTGTAAACAGGCACATCTCTTAAAATATATGCTGTTGCAGGTGCAGGAACAGGCAATATACCATGAGCACACTTAACCTGACCTTTACCTACATTTATCGGAGATGCAATAATTTCATCAACTCCAAGCTCATTAATAAGCATACATACACCTGTAATATCAGCTATGGCATCCATTGTGCCAACCTCGTGAAAATGTATATTATCAATATTACAGTTGTGCACCTTGCTTTCCGCTTCGGCAATAATCCTGTAAACGGAAATCACATCATTGTGCACCTTTTCGGACAAATTCAAATGTCCTATTATATGCTCAATATCATTAAGAGCACTGTGGTGATGCCCGTTGTGATGGTAATGCTCCTTATTGTGACAGTGTTCGTGCATATGTTCATCTTCATCAATACCGTCTACAGTTACTTTTATATGAGTACCTGTAATACCGCACTTTTTATCAGTTGCCTTTTCTATATGTACATTGGGAATATTAAGAGAATTTAATCGTTTTATAAAATCCTCCTGATTGGGATGAAGCTCCAGCAATGCCGCCATAAGCATATCTCCCGCTGCTCCCATATTACACTCTAAATATAATGTTTTCATTCTATTTTTCTCCTATATGATTAATCATACTTGCCGTATACGCAGCTCCAAAACCGTTATCAATGTTTACAACACTTATTCCGCTTGCACAGGAATTAAGCATTGACAAAAGTGCGGATAATCCACTGAAAGATGCACCATACCCAACACTTGTAGGCACTGCAATTACGGGACAGTCAGCAAGACCTCCCACAACACTTGCAAGGGCACCCTCCATGCCTGCAATAGCAATAATAACCTTAGCTCTCATTATACTTTCCGAATTAGCCAAAAGCCTGTGAATACCTGCAACCCCCACATCATAGAGCCTTTCAACCTTATTACCCAAAAATTCCGCTGTAAGAGCAGCCTCCTCCGCAACAGGCATATCACTTGTACCGCCGGTTACAACAAGTATGGTTCCCTCGGTTTCAGGTTGTAAAATTTCTCCCATAATTCCAATATTTCCAATTTCATAATATTTTAAATCCATATCATTACTGATAATATTGGCGCTTTCCTTAGACAACCTTGTTATAAGTACATTTTTTTGACCATAATTAAGCAAAGACTTTGAAATTTCAATTATCTGCTTGGGAGTTTTCCCTGCACCATATATAACTTCACCTGTTCCCTGCCTTAAAGCTCTGTGATGGTCCACCTTGGCAAAGCCAAGTTCTTCAAAAGGCTCTATTTTAAGTTTCAATGTTGCTTCTTCAGGCGATATTTTTCCTTCGGCAACATCCGCAAACAATTTTTTAATTTCTGTTTTATTCATAGTTCTGCCTGCCTTTCAAATCCATCAATATATCATCAAAACAGACTTTTAGCCTGTTGTAAATTTCATTTCTCATATTAAAGGCTTTTTCAATTTCACTTTCTTTAAACTGTAATTTAGCTGCATCATAATACAGCCTTACTCTGAAATCTGTAAAGCCCATTTTAAATAAAATATTTTCAGCTTTTTCTATTTTCAAAAGCCTGTCCCCTGTTATTTCATTTCCTGCACTTACTCTTGTTGCCAAGCAGGCATAAGCAGGCTTATTCCATGTAAATATCCCTGCCTCCTTTGAAAGTCTGCGAACATCTGCTTTAGTCAAACCACACATTCTAAGGGGTGATTTTACTTCAAGCTCACAAAGAGCCTTCATACCCGGTCTGTCATCAAAAGCATCAGATGCATTGGTACCGTCAATTATTGTTGTGTACCCGTCTGACGATGCTTGTTCCTTTATTAATTCAAATATTTTATTTTTGCAATAATAGCATCTGTTTTTCGTATTTAGCCTTATTACATCATACTGTAAAATATCATAATATAAAACCGTCAATTTGGCACCTGTTTTATTTGCAAGCCTTTTTGCATCTTCAAGTTCAAAATCAGGCTGAAACTGAGTTTTTACATAATAAGCTCTTATGTCAGCATTGTATTTTTTTGCTGCATACAAAAGATATGATGAATCTGTGCCGCCGGAAAATCCAAGAGCTACTTTATTATTTTCTTCAAAAAAATCTTTAAGGTCCATAATAACCTCCATTTTTATAAAAGACGGTTTCCTTTTACAAAAAACCGCCTTTTACAATTTATTTTTTCATAAGGGCTTTTTTAACAACACCTTTGGGGTCCTTAACAAATAGCACAACAAGCCATATTATAAGACCTAATGCTACAACAGAAAGTCCTAAATATGTATCATTTATCATATCCGCAACACTTGGTATAAAATATTCAGCACCCGATTTCAAATATTCTGCGGCTGCATCAACAAACCACATAACAGCTGCACCCCAATACATAAGTGCCAAAGTACCAAGCTTCATACCGTTACCAAGACCCTGATTGTACCAAACAACAGTAGTAATAATAGCCGCAAATACTGTTATAAGCAGTGTCATATTATACCTCCTGACTTACGGCAGATTTTTCGACACCTCTTTTTTCTACGACATTTGACGCAATTACAATAGCTGTCCACACTCCTGTTACAAGTACAGCCATTCCAACTCCTGACGTTGCCATTTCATGGAACATTTCAGCTCTGTTTACAGGATTAACCGTATTAGTCAAAAACGGAAACCAAGGAACAATTTCGCCATGCCATATATGCTCGAAGGCAAGTAATGCCGAACCTCCCCACAACATATTATTAAGCCATTTAAGCTTTCCTGAAAATCCGTTTTTTACCTCAAACTCTCCCTTATTTTCTTTCTTTTCAATAACCTTTGCTGTAACGGTTGTTACAACCGCCTCCACTGCAGGTACTACAAAACATGCCATAATAAAATCCTCCTTTAAAATATATTTAATATTAAAAATTAATCAATACTTACCAATTCATAAGTACGGCTTCCCAAACCAATTTGTTCAGCCTGTTCAAGGGTATGCAAGCCGTTCCTTGACTCAATGCGGTCAATTAATGTTCCACTTTCCTCTCTGTCTGTATTGTATACAATGTCAATACAAGCCTGATCAAGGGCAACAGGATCTGTTGATGCAAGAATACCCACATCGTGCATATCAGGCTCAGCAGGATTGCCGTCACAGTCACAATCTATTGAAAGCCTGTTCATTACATTAATATAAACTACCTTGCCTTCAAAATAATCAACTACACCTGAAGTAGCATCCGCCATAGCTTCACAAAATTCATCCTGAACACCATTCCATATATCTGTAAGACTCGTTCCCCCACTGTGAATATAACACTTACCCTTAGCTGACGCAATGCCTATTGACATATTTTTTATTGCACCGCCAAAACCGGCCATTGCGTGACCCTTAAAATGTGCAAGAGAAATAAGACTATCATAATTTGCAAGATTAGCGCCTACATAATTCTTTTGTATTCTTGTACCATTTTCAATAGGTATTTCAATAGAACCATTTTCATCCATTATATCAACGTCGGCTATTTCAGTAAAGCCATGGTCCTTGGCAACCTGTCTGTGCATTTCTGTTTCGGCTCTTTGTCCGCCATAAGCCGTATTGCATTCAACAATTGTACCATCAACCAACTGAATCAAATCCTTAACAAGTTCAGGTCTTAAATAATTGCTGGCAGGCGGTTCACCTGTAGACATCTTAACAGCAACATTACCTTCTGCATTAAAATCAAGTTTTTCATATATTTTAACAAGTGCTTCCGGAGTAATATCCGTAGTCATATAAACAACAGGTAATGAAGATTTTGCTTCTGTTGCAATTGTGTTGCTTTCTGTATTTGTTATCATATCAGTTATTCCCCCATCCATATTATCCTTTAAATTAACATTTATGGTTACAGTCCTTGTTTCTCCGTTCCAATCAGTTTCAAAACCAAAGCTTTCTGCAATAAAACGTATAGGAAGCATTGTCCTTCCATTAATAATTACAGGCGGAGTATCAAGTATATACTCCAAATCATTAAAGTATGCCTTTTCGGAATTTACGGTAAGGCGAATAACATCACCTTTATATGTAAGCATAGTTTCCCTAAGTTCCCCATTCCACGTCACACTTCCTCCTAAGGCTTCAATAATTGCTCTTACAGGAACAAGAGTTCTATTACCTTTAATAACAGGTGTTGTTCCATTCTCATCTATAGGCTGTTGTTCATTGTTTACCGTCATAATCGGGTTATGTATTTGAAGCGTAACAACAGTATTTTCATCTGCCGCAAAAGAATTTTGTCTGCCGCTCCAAATTATAGCAGTCCCAAATGCAAAGCATATAATTACAACAGTTAGAATAAAGGTTATGACCTTATTGAAATTTTTTTGATTAACCATAAGAACTCCTTTCTTACTATTTTACATAACAATTTTCATTTATTGCTGCGGCTTTAATGGTCCATAAAAATAACTTGCCGTTGCTCCGCCATCACACATAAAATCTGTTCCAGTAATAAATGCACCCTTATCACTCAATAAAAGTTCCGCCACATTTGCTACCTCATCTGCCGTTCCCGGTCTGCCGGCAGGACATTTTATAAACATATTTTTGTAAAAATCACCTCTCGGACCATTAAACTCGTCAATTGCAAGAGGGGTTACAATAATTCCAGGTGAAATGGAATTTATTCTGGCTCCCCGTTCACCCCACCTTACAGACTCAGCCATAACCCGCTTTTCATTACAGCGTTTTGCCATCTGATAAGCATGAAGCGTGTCCCTTATATTTTTCGGATCCAAAATTTTAAGGCTTAAAAGTTCATCTGTTGGTGTACAGGCAAGCTGTTCATCCTCCTCTGACGTAAGCTGGGGCATACGTTTACCTGACTGACTTGAAATAGTAACACCGACACCGCCTTTTACAATAACCTTTCCTACCTCCTCAAGCAAAACAGCGGTCCCGTATAAATCTACCTTCAAAATAGTTTCAACTGAAGCCTGACTTGGTGAAACTCCTGCTGCATTTACAAGCATTTTAATATTACCGTATTTTTGACCTTCTGCAATAAACTCTATTATAGATTTACGCGAAGACAAATCCATCTCTACCGGTATTACATCATAACCTGCATCATTCATAATTTTTGCCACAGTTTTTGCATTTTCTATTTTTTTGTCACCCACAATAATCTTCATTCCATAACCCATTCTACGAGCAATTGCCATGCCTATCTGACCTGCACCTGCCCATAGCATTACATTATTCACAAAAACCACTCCATTCCTAATTAAATAAAACTTTATAAAATTTCCATTCCAACAAAGATTACATTAACAGATTTTTACAGCAATTCTTTGCAAACCGTATCAAGACAATCTCTGATTTTAATATGCTGTGGACATACCGCCTCACATTTGCCGCATTTAATACATTCTGAGGCTCTTTTTCTTCCATGACCATTTACAAGCCACTCCTCCTGATGCTTTGCCTGTGCCTTATCATTATACAAGGTAAGCATATTCATAGCAGTAAATGAACCTGAAATACCAATTTCCTTTGGACAGACCTTATCACAGTAATTGCAGGTTGTACATGGAATAAGAGGTATACTATTAAGAGCTTCCTGAGCCTTTGCAAGAACTTTCGTCTGAGTATTACTAAGACCATTAAAGTCCTTCATATATGAAAGATTATCCTTCATTTGCTCTATATTGCTCATACCTGACAAAACAGTAATTATACCCTCTAAATCAGCTGCAAAGCGCACTGCCCAAGATGCAGCAGAAGAATTTGGTTCTGCATCTTTAAGAATATCTTCAACACTTTGAGGTGGATTAGCCAGGAGACCTCCCTTTACAGGTTCCATAATAATAACAGGCTTACCATACTTTCTTGCCATTTCATAGCAACCTCTTGACTGAACTGCCGGATTATCCCAATCAGCATAATTTATCTGTAACTGAACAAACTCCATTTCCGGATGCTTTTTAAGTATTTCTTCAAGCTCCTCAGGAGTTGAATGGAAAGAAAAGCCTATATGTTTAATAAGTCCCTCTTTTTTCTTCTCCTGTACCCAGCTCCACATATCAAAATCATCAAAAAATTTTGTTCTGCTTTCACCAAGGTTATGTAAAAGATAAAAATCAAAGTATCCTGCACCGGTCTGCTTTAATGAAGTATCAAACTGTGCAATAGCTTCTTCCCTTGTTTTACAGTTTATCCATGCGGCATTTTTGGTTGCAAGCTGAAACTTATCCCTTGGATAACGCTCAACAAGTGCCTGTCTTATTGCATCCTCACTACCTGCATAAGCCCAGGCTGTATCAAAATAAGTAAAGCCTTCCTCCAAAAACATATCAACCATTTTCTTTGTCTGTTCAATGTCTATTTTACCCTCTTGCTGCGGCAAACGCATAAGACCAAAACCTAACTTTTTAATTTCTTCACCCAAATAAGCCATATAATCAATCTCCTTTCTTTTTTGCTTTACCTCGCTTTTACGGGGAATGCTTTTATATTATAATTATACAACTTAGAGTTAACTTTAAGTCAAGAGAAATTAACAATATTTTTGATATTTTTTCCAACACTGCCCTTTTATCAACCACACCGGTTAACAAATAACCATAAAAAATAGTCGACTTACAAAATTAACATTAACTCCGTAAATCGACTTAAGTAATTATCATTTTATTTTATTACGTCCTTTATTCTTACAAATAATCTTTCTATAACAAAAGCAAACAAAAATACACAGATAATTGCTACACCTGATACTCCATATTCATACGCCTGAATATTGCTTGAAATAACAAAACCTATACCGCCTGCACCAACCATACCAAGTATAGCACACTCAGAAAAGTTAATCTCAAACCTCATACCTATCCACGCTATAAGCTGTGAAAAAGCAGTAGGAAGCACAGCATTTGTAAAGATAGTAATTTTATTTGCTCCTGTAACCTCAAGCGCCTCTATGGTTTCATAGGGAATATCCTCAAAACTTTGAGAAAAAGATTTAGTAAAAAATGCAGTTGTATGAACACATAGTCCAGCAATACCTGCTGACGGTCCAAAACCCAGACAAACAAGCATAAGCAGCACCCACACTGGAGTTGGCACAGCTCTCAAAAAAGTAAAGAATGACTTTACAATCACAGAAAGAATATGAATTCTGAATATATTTTCAGCAGCTATCATACCAAATATAAGCCCCAAAATTATACTGTAAATTGTAGAAAGAAATGCTATTGATACAGTTTCAACAAACGCTTCACCAACCAAATCCATTTTACTAAAATCAAGATGCAAAAGTTTAAGGAACACTTCTCCTATTGATGGCACTCTTGATATAAGCTTAATCCAATCAACATCCAAAAACAGAAAACTAATCACTGTGCAGATAACAACACCTATAAAAAAATAGGTAAAAAATTTGTTTCTATTCTTGCAGCAGATAGAAATTTTTCCTTTTTTATCATATACCAATAATTCTTTAAACGTAATGCTTTTAGGCATTTTAACAGATAATTTATCAGAAATCATTTAGACACTTCCTTTCTTAACCTGTTAGTAAACAAATCTACCACTATTACCATAGCTGCAATAATCAATATTATTCCAAAGGCGGTATGATATTTAAAGCTTTTAAGATAGGAGAATAGCACCAAACCAATTCCCCCTCCACCTACCATACCAACAATGGTTGAAGCTCTTATATTAACCTCGAAGCAGTATAAAAACCATGATATAAATCCATTAATGCACGATGGAAGAATACCGTTTATAACTCTCTGGGAAAAGGTTGCACCAACTGTTAAAAGACTCTCCACACAATCCTTAGATACCTCATCCATTGTTTCAACAAAGGCTCTTACCATGAATGCAAAGCTGGTAATAAGAAGTGCAGAGAAGCCTACTCCTGTTCCAATACCAAGAGAAGAAAACAATATAAATGCCCATACAAGTGCAGGAATATTTCTTATAAATGTAGCAAAGCCTCTCACTATTTTAGCAAAAGCCGGAAAAGGCGATATGTATTCGCTGCCGAAAAGTGACACGAAAAATGCGAATATTCCTGCTATAGTAGTTGCAGACACTGCCATTGCAAGTGTTGTTACTACACTTTGGACTATATTTATAAGTTCATTTCCCTTTGGCAGTTTAGGAGGTAAAAAGTCCTCAGTCAAAAACTGCCAAAAGATTCCTGAGTTTGTAAAGAGTTCTGCAATACTGAAATCTGTTATAAAAGTACTTACAACCCAAAGGAGAATAATTACTGCTCCGAATATAAGGTACATTCTCTTTTCCCTACGGTTTGTAATTTCAATCCTATTATGCACCTTCATTACCTCCAAGCATAAGGTTATCAAATCTAGTTCCGTATATTTTCTCAATCATAATGTCGGTAAGCTCCTCAGGCTTACCGTCAAAAACGATTTTTCCTTTGCTTAAGCCAATAATTCTTGTAGAATATTTCTTAGCCACATCAACCTGATGTAAATTAACAATACAAGCAATATTTCTTTTTTTTATCATCTGATAAAGCATATCCATAATAACCTTAGAACTTGATGGGTCAAGAGAGGCTATGGGTTCATCACATAGTAAAAGCTGAGGTTTTTGCATAATTGCTCTGGCAATGCCAACTCTCTGCTTCTGACCACCTGAAAGATCAGATGCTCTGTTATATATAAAGTCCTGTAGTCCCAATTCCCCTAAAATATCTACAGCCATTTTTTTATCTTCCTCTCTATAGCGGCCAAGTATACCCTTTAAACCTGACATATAGCCAAGTCTGCCATGTAAAACATTCTGAATAACAGAAAGTCTGTAAACAAGATTATAATTTTGAAATACCATTCCTATTTTTCTCCTGCACATTCTGAGAGCCTTACCTTTTTTATCAGAAATATTTTCACCATCAAGATAAATTTCCCCTTTAGTTATGGGGATAAGCTTATTTATTGAACGCAAGAATGTTGTCTTACCGGAGCCTGAGGGTCCTATAACAGATACAAACTCACCTTCATTTATTTCAAGAGAAACATTATCAAGTGCAACTGAATTGGAACCATAGATTTTAACTACATTTTTAAATTTCAAAAGACATTTCATTTTTTATTCCTCACTGTTAAGAACTTTATTTAACTCAATTATAGATTTATAATCATCAATACCGGCTTCAACAAAACGTGCATCTGCATTCTTTATAACCTTATCAAAATATTCAGCATTGTCATAGTCAATAAGGAAGTCCTGAAGCTTCTTCTTTAAATCAGGGTTCATATCCTTTTTAACCACAAAACCTTCTGCAGGAATATCATCTGATGTGTGTATTATCTTAATATCAGCTTCATTTGCATTATTATTTTCAATTTCAGATTCAAGTATCTGGTCAGAAATAGGTGCTACATCCACATCACCCTTAATAACAGCCTGTAAACCGGCCTGATGCTTACCTGAATAGCTTACTGCCTCAAAGAAATCACCATTTGTATGAAGCTTGTCAGAAGTCAGTTTATCATCAGGAAATGCTTTTATGATTTCTGCTGTAGGAACAAGATTGCCTGAGGTTGAATCAGGGTCTACAAAGGCCATTGTCTTTCCCTTAATATCCTTAATTGAATTAATATCTGTGTTCTTGCTGTTTGTTATGAGTAATGAATGGTAAATTGCCTTTGACTTATCGCCATTATCTGCCTTCATAGCTATAGGCTCAACTCCTGCTCTTTCATTACCAAGCGCTATAGCCAATGGTCCCATATAAGCAATATCAGCCTTACCTGTTCTCAATGCTTCTATTATAGCATTGTAGTCAGTAGCCTGAATTTCCTCTACATCAAGTCCAAGCTGAGCCTTTAAATCATCTGCAAGACCGTTTCTTGCATCAGCACTTTGCTCAGTTGATTCATTCGGAGCATAAGCTATAGTAATTGTATCCTTTTTGTCCTCTGTTCCACAGGCAGTAAATGCCATTGTCATAATAACACTCATTGCTACAGCTGCTGCCTTTAATAACTTTTTCATTTGTTTGTTCTCCTTAATAAATTGAATTTAATATATCTACAATAGTTTCTTCTGATAAATCAACAGGGTTATTATCAATTCTGCCTTTAGTTCTGCATGCTGCAGCAAGACCTGCAAGCTCCGCTGTTTCAACTCCCCATAGCTGTAAACTATCAGGAATATCTGCCTTTTCGAGTATAGCTTTTATTTTTTTCCCAAGCTCATCAACACTATCTACCCCATAGGCAGATAACAAATCCTCACTATTCTCAACAGCTTCTAAATTTACTCTCATTACAGGTTCAATAAGCATACTGACTGCGGTACCATGAGGAATATGATACTTCAATGTAAGAGGATATGAAAGGGAATGGCAGGCAGTTGTCTTAGTGTTACTAAAAGCAAGCCCTGCAAGCACACTTCCTTGAGCCATATAATTATGAGCAGTCTCTTGTTTATCCTTATTAAATAAATCCATAATATTGTTCATTATTAATGAAATTGCTCTCAAAGAATATGTTTTTGAAATAAGATTTGATGCCTTAGCCCAATATGCTTCCGTTGCATGGGCTACCGCATCAAGTGCAGATGAAACAGCTAGGGAAGCTGGCATAGTAGAGGCAAACTGAGGGTCTACCATGGCTGCATATGCATAGTTATACTTGCTTTCCAGAGAAAGCTTACTGTTTTCTATATTATTCCACACTGTTGCCCAGCAGGTAACCTCACTGCCTGTACCTGCAGTTGTCGGTACCCCAACCCATTTACAGAAAGGTCTTGTAAAAGCTTTCTTCTTAATTCCTTGACGAAGCTCCTCCTCATTTCTTATATCATTGCCATAAATACAACAGAGAGATTTTGCCATATCCATAACACTTCCACCACCTATAGCCACAACAAGGCTAAAATTTTCATCCTTTGTTTTCATATAAAGTTCGAATAAATCCTCTGTGTCAGGATTAGACTTTGTAAAGACTATGGTTTTGAAGTCAATATTTGAATTTTCAGTTATTATTGATTTTACATCGCTGTTTTCTGTGATACACTCATTCCATATCAGAAAAAGTATATTTCCTCTCTGAATGTCAAGCTCATTTATTACTTTGCTTAAATTTTTAACAACACCATACCCCTGATAAATTTTAACAGGGTTATAAAATTTATTCATTACTTCTCCTCCTGCAGCTTTTCATTTATTTTTTTAATAAGTGCAGGAAGGTCTTTAATGCTGTCAATTATAAAATCAGCTCCGGCTTCTTTATACTTATTAATTGCAGTTTTTCTATATTGGTTAATCTCTTCTTCAGATAAAATAGACATTTCTTCCCTAGATAATGCTACCTCACTTGAGCCATCAAGAACACCTACACTCCACACACCTGCATTTTTTCCTTCCAATATATCCATTACCGTATCACCAACTTTAATAACACTTTTCGGCGGATATACTTTGAACTTTCTCATATTCTCATAAATCATAAATGGGGCAGGTCTGCCACCACCAACAATCTCAGGAGTTACTACATAATCAGCCTCATAGCCAAGTGCCTTTGCCTTCGGTATAACATTTTCCATCATTGCGCCTGTGTAGCCTGTAGTTGAACCAATCATTATTCCATTCTCTCTAAGTTCCTTAATAGTTTCAACTACGCCATCAATAGGTTCTGAAAAATCTGCCACTACCTTGGCAAGTCTGCTTTCAAAGCTCTCATACATTTCATTAATATCGCTTTCACTCCAATCTCTTCCATATACCTTCTGCCACTGGGCTGTTGCCTTTTGAGTACTTAAAAGGGCTCTTATATGATCTCTCTTTTCCATACCCATAGGCTCCAAAATTTCAGCCTTATCTAGATAAATATTCTTTGCCTTAAAAGTTTCATCAAACACAACATAAGGTGCCATACACCCATAGTCTACGGTTGTTCCCGCCCAATCAAAAACTGCAAGCTTGATTTTTTTATAATTCATAATTTTTCTCCTTTGCAATGTTTTGCAATATTTTTTGTTTACACCAATATTATAATTTTATTTTGTTGTAAAAACTATCAATATTTGGTAAAAAATTATAAGTTTAAGTAAAATCTTTGCAAAATTATTTCTACATCATTTTTATTAAATTTAAATGACCTAAATTTAGACCTTTAAAAAAATATTTGTAAATATAAAATTATTAATGGCATTGAAACAAAAATAATTGGTGCAGCATTATGAATTTAATGCCGTTTTAATGCTTAAAAAGCAATGCTATCAATGCTGACATTGCAAAAAACTTTTACAGCAAAAACTAGCATTGTAAAGAAAAATTATTTTATATACAACAATACTAAATATACCATAGCTCTATCCTCCTCTTATAAAATGTCTAAAAACCATACATATTTAATTCCGTAAAATATAAATATACAGATGAGGTTATTTAAGGCATCAATAATAAAATTAAAGCAATAAAACGTGTAGCCTTTGGCTATCACTCATTCTTTAATTTCAGAAATAAAATACTTATTATGCTATTACTTAATTTCAATAAAAAAAGCGGTGTAGAATTAAAATAATCTACACCGTCGGAGTTGTTAATTTTATCAATCACACCAGTTGATAAAGAACCATAAAAAAAGAGTACCTAAGATACTCTTTTTCAAACGACTCGGAAGGGGCTCGAACCCTCGACCTCTGGCGTGACAGGCCAGCGCTCTAACCAGCTGAGCTACCGAGCCAAATATAAAATTTTAAGTGGGTCCTCACGGACTCGAACCGTGGACCGTCCGGTTATGAGCCGGATGCTCTAACCAGCTGAGCTAAGGACCCAAATTAGAACAACCACAAACTTACTTAAACTTACTTAAATATCATACCATATTTTACTCAAAATTTCAAGAATTATTACTGTATTTAATAAAAAGAAAAGCCGATGAACGGACTCGAACCGTTAACCTGCTGATTACAAGTCAGCTG
>ENA-UOJJ01001281-UOJJ01001281.1-human-gut-metagenome-genome-assembly--contig:-CS66-NODE-1281-length-37809-cov-116.804683_pt1 | contig 37809 bp, 50 predicted proteins | sample MGYA00242343_ERZ723890 | MGnify/ENA metagenome assembly ERZ723890
AAACTACGATTTGTTTTTTTCTGTTTTTTTCCATGTTTATATTATTTATATTTGTATAATCGCAAAAACGAAATGTGCAAAATCTGAAAACGAAACGAGCAAAACTTTCTTTTTTTTGCTCCCTTTTCAAACCTTTCCAGTTCTTTCCAATTCTTCAAACATTGGAAAGAATGAGAAAAATAAACGCTGATTAAAAGCCTTTCAAAAAGCTAATAATCAGCGTTATTTTTATACCTTTTCTTTTGGTCAATTCAACATTATTTTGTACCTTTGTATAGGTTAAATTAGGTGTGTTTTGGTCGTGTTTTACACGTTCAATTCAAACTTTACGGCTTCATTTCCTGCCAGAAGTTCGCGCGTTTTCTCGGCGTTGTTCGCATAAATGTGGACGTTTCCAAGGTTCAGTGTTATAGACTTCAAAGGCAGTTCAATTTGTCGCGTTATCAAATACAAATGGTAAATGTCAGCAGGCAAACCCAAATTTGCATCGCTGCTTCTTTGGTAGGCTGACAAAACCAATTCACCGTCTTCAATCTGGAACTGAATAAGGCTCAAACAAGGTGCTTGGTTGGTTTCCGCTCCAGTTGAACCCAAGAACAACACATAATTTTTGCTGTTGCGTTTCTCCCTGTTGATTTGGGCGATTAAAGCCGGCAACTTCTCAAAGTAGGTCGGATAACTGTTTATAAGCATTTGCCCGCAATAATCCCACCAATTTATCCCGGCTTCCCTGTATTTGCTCAGGTCTCTTTCTCCCTGCATAAACAAGCTTAATTCACTGCGCAACTTCTTGCGTGCTATGTTGTGACCCTCAAAGATGTTTAAGAGGTCAGAAGGCGACAAACAAAGCCGCTCATTGAGCAGGTAAATAATATCGCCCTTTTTATTGCTCTGTTTCTTGCCACAGCGCAATATCTTGTCTAAGATGTAATAATACTTGTTTTCCATTCGTAGGCACAAAATTAGGCCGTTTCTGGGCCTTACACAAGGTTTTGCGCCATATCACACTGAAAAGGATTTGCAGTCCTGGCCAAATCGCTTGACCACATCGTAAACGGTCCGCTCGCTCACCTTGTAACGGTCTGCCAGAACAGCCACGATATAACCCACCTTTTCGCCCGTTTCCCGGGCTTTCCGGTAATCCTCATAAAGTGCGACATACTTGTAGTCGCCGGCTTTAATTCCGGCGTTTGTAAGCCTTTCTAATGGCTCACCAAAGAATTTTAACAGCTCATAGATTGTCATTCAGCATTTTTGTTGTACCTTTGCAACTCCTACCTCATATATTGAAAATACGCCGATAACGCAGTGGAAGGCATTTTGCCCCCGGCTGTGCGTTATTGGCGTATTGCGTTTGTATGAGGTAGGATTCTGCAAACAAGCCGGGGGCTTTTATTTCCCCCGCGCTTATGGAATAAGGTTAGAGCTTCGTTATCATCATGTCATTAAATTTTGCCTGGTAGTTAAGGGTGTTGGTTCTTACTTGCGCCTGTGCGCCGTAAAGTGGTGCTGCCGCTCCGTACTCGCAGGTCAGCCACTGCCATAGTTCCGTTATCTGCGACTTGTCAGAAGTGAAATAAACATACTTCGTCCCTTTGGTCAGCTTCAGCACATCCAAATAATCGGTAAGCCTCCAGTAATTCTCATATTGCCCCACTTCGGTAGTCAAGTACGGCGGATCCAGCAGGAACAGCGCACGACTGTTGTCCTTATGCAAGGCAAATAGTTCCCGGTAATCCATGCTGACCACTTCCAAACCGTCAAGATACCCGTCACAGTCATAACCGCCAGGCTTCACACGGTTATACATCGTATGTTTGCGCAGTTCCTCCAAGGTCTTGACCCATTTGCCGCTGAAAAGCACCGACCGCCCAATGGTCATTATATCCACATAGCCGGCTGCCGCATATCGTCCCACTATCTCCAGAACATCAGCACGCTGCGCCTCGCTTAACCGGGCATTCGGTTGAACACCGGTTAAACGGTCTTTAATCAGCATTAAAATTTCATTGGTCTGCTCAACATGGGCAAGACGCTGCGTGTAACCGTCAAAGTCATTATACACGACCCTGCACCCTGGCAGTACCCTTTTGGCGGTGTGGCTCAGCAAGCCGCTGCCACCGAACAAATCCACCACCGTATCAATTTTACCCTCCACACTTCCAAGCATTTCTGAAAATGCCCGGACAAAATACCGCTTTTGCCCCATAAAAGGGAGCGGCGCACTTTTATAAATCCTACTCATTCAGCATAATTGCCTCGTTTTCTTTGTCGTTTGAAAAAAATGTTGTAATTTTGCGGTATCTGTTAGAACACCAGTAAAAGTCCGTTTGTAGCCCGATATGCACCGTTTAGAATTTTCGTAAAAGACCTGTTTGTTAGCTTCGGCGACGTTCGAGTCCCAATGACCCAGGGGACTTTCCGAAAAATGCTTGCTCAAGTTCCCCGCGACCCCAAATTGAGAAAGGGGGAATAGCAAGATTTAACCCCGTCCCTTTGCTTCCTGTTTAGTCCCGCGAGGCGAATTGCTTCCGAAGAGTGCTAAACAGGCCGGTAGCAAACCATTTATTACTACCTTGATGAGCGTACATAGAGTTTCGACCGCAGGGACTTAAAAGTGAGGTTTTCCACCCCACTTTTTTTATGCCCTTACGTTTACTGTCATTCCATGGAAAAAGAACGTTTGAAGCCCCACGCAGAAGGATGTTTTTTCCCTCCGGCAATACTCCTGTAAATAGTTACATACTGCCGTATGCGGTATTTCATGCGCACGATTTCACCGCCACTGTCCTTGCCGCCCGTACTATTAAGACGGGCTATCTGCAAGCCGATAGACGCATAGCCGGAATGTTGCGTGCCCTTGGTGCTTGCAGTGCCTTTCAGCACTATTTTTTTGCGCACCCCTTGGATGCGGAAAGTGCCGTCGCCGGAAACATAGAACAGCGAAGCGCACAGGCCTGCCAGTTCCTTTCCTATCAATGCCCTGTTGTCCGCTCCTGGTGCCACATCGATACATTTAGGCACATACCATTTGCCCGGCGTCCCCTTGCTTAACCGTATGCCCTTAAAATGCACATACTGCGTTTTTGCGGCTCTCTTTTTACGGATCCCCTTATTCTGGCTGTACGCCTTTGGCCCGCCGGTGGCCCGCCATGCGCTGCGCTTTTTCTTGCGAAGCAGCACAAGGGAGCAATCCTCGCCAATAGCCCCGTGGCGCACATAAACAGTTGTACCGACTATCTTAACATCCAAGTGCATGGCGGTTTCCGTCTGGTGCTCCCATGCGCCCCATGTGGTACGGTCGCCGGTACGCACATAGCGGTTGTTACTGCCCTGTATCAGTTCCTGGCGCACATTCTTGCTGCCTTGTTCCGTCACGATAAGCGTGTAGTCCGTCGCCCCGAACAGGGCCACACTATCGGAGCAGGACAAAACGCAGGCAGTACGCAGCCCGTTTATCTGCTCTTTGGTTACTCCTTTCAGGGGCTTGCTTGTGAGCTTCTGCGCCAAAGTGTCTTTGAGGTACTCCAGAACGGTGGCAGGAAGGTTTTTAATCTGCTCCGCCAAAATGGCATTGCTCGGAAACGCCCTAAGCGTCTTGCCGGACACATTGGCAAAACTGTTGATGTCGTAGCTTTCCGCGCCCTTGGTCGTGGTGAACTGCGCCCGGCGGTATGTCCGTGCCTCCAGATACTTCTCATCGTCCGCCTGGATGTCCTCCCTTTCGGTCGTTACCGTTACATACTTCACGGACGGGGAAAATGCCGGCTTCTGCATCAGCTCCAGAACCTCCGGGCTGCCGTTCTTCTGAGTAATGACCACCACGCCGCCGGTCTCTGTCTGCAAGATGTAGTTTTTGCCACCAATGCCGGCCAGACATTCAAGCAGTTTTATTTGCGATTGGATAAAGTCCAGCGTTTCGGTTGAAAGCGGATATTTGCCAACGCCACCGGTGGCCGTGGTCGTACTTGTATAACTTGCGGTATTCATTTTTTTGTTGCAGTTAATTGGTTAAACACATCCGGGGACCAGGTCGTCACTATCTCCAAATCCTGCCCGAATGAATACGGGCTGTTGGTCTTGATGTAGTGCGCACGCTTAGTCACGAGTTTATATCTGTCCACCATTGCCTTGATTTCTTCCAGACGCACCCAGTAGGTGCCAGGAACAAATACCACAAAATCATTTTGAGCAGCGTTAAGCATCTGCTCACTGTATAACACCGGCACTCCCTTTCCCTCCTCGGTGACTGCCAGTGTGATGCTTTCCCCGGCTTCCGTGACGGCATACAACCACGCACCCTCCTGCTTGATGTTGCCGATTTTGAAGCCGGGGCCAAAGTAGTAATTTAACACGCCCCGCAAATAACAGACTTGCCCGTTGTGCGTCAGGCGGAAATTATGCTCCTTGCGCCCCTCCATAAACTCCCGGTAAACCCTTTCCACTCCACTGACGCCTGCACGCAGCACCCCGAAGATGAGGGGTCGACGCAACGACATAGGGAGCAGAAGGGCGACAAGCCGCTTAAAATCCATTTCAAACATCATTCAACGGCTTTATAAGGTTGATAGTCCACGGTCAGGCTGTTGATGCTGTAATAGCCACTGTAAGGTCTGTTAAAGCCCGTTACGGTTTCATAGTCCTTTGCGCTGTGCGGCTTCACCTGTACGCTCTTGATGTCTGCCACCTCGACGCACGGAAGGGCTTGCAGGGCTGCCATAAGGTCGCTTTTACGGAATACACCGTTAAAAGGCAAACCGGTAATGACCGACTGCACGGCTTCACGCACAGGCTCGGAACCGTCGGCAAGTATGCCGGCACCGTTTCCGTCCAGGCTCAACAAAGTGGGGTCGTAATAAATTACAAGGGCAATCCTCATATCGTCCGCCGGCTCGTTACGCACCTGCACGGAAACACCCGCGTCCTTGATTTCGTCCAGATAGGCACGAAGTCCGGCAAGCTGCGTGTCGGTCAGCTTCGCAGGGTTGCCGTCGGCATCCTGCCGGGCGACCTTGATATATACCACGGTATTGCTTTCGGTAGCAACGGCATATTTAACCACCTTGGCGGCTTCTATGTCCGTGGGGGACATTGCGCTTGTGTCGTAATAGTCACTGTCAGCTACAAGTTTGTAGCCCTGCATATAGGCTTTTGTCTTTGCCACATACCAGCGTAGGGTGTGGGGCTCCAGTTCCTCAATGAGTTGCTCCACCTCCTGGCGGTGCATGTCAAACAACGACTCAAGCGACCACACGGCAAAGGCAAAAACATAGAACAGGATATTTTCAAGGCTCGCCGCGCTGAAACAGTCCTTGAAAGTCTTTTTACCGTCAAGCCCGTAGGCGGACATGACCGCCGGCTGTCTCATCCATTCAGCGGTCATGCCATTCTTTATGTCCTCTATTGTTCGTGCCATAGCCGGAACAGGTTAGAGGGTTCGTGCCAGAAGTTCGTCCACCTCATCCTTGCACTGGGCACGCAAAGCGGAGAACTGCGCCAGTTCCGCAGCGTGTTCCGGCGTGTCCTTACCGTTGGCAAGGGTGGCGATTTGTGCGTCAATATCGTAATGGAAGCCGATAAGCCCGGCAACAAACTTGTCGCGGCGGTTCTCATCAGTTACGCCGGTCGCCTCAATCAGGGTGCCGCCGTCGGGTTGGTCGCCTGTGTAGGCGAAGCCCGGCACGCTCTCGCCGGTCTCTGGGTTGGTGACTTCACCGGCCTGCTCATTCAGATAAAGCAGCACATGGCTTTCATCATACTTTACAAACTTTTTCCTTTCTGTGTAGGTTACTGTGTGGTTCATTGTTTATTTGCTTTTTAATCGTCCGGATCGACGATTTTATAAAAGCACCGATTCCGTTCGATTGGTTGTTTAATTATTTTTGCCCTGAGCGGTTCCGTTATCTCCACACCCTCCAACTGACGTATAAGCGCCTGGCTGCCCGTAAAGGTTATATGCTGCACCCAGCTTTTAACCGGGACGCCCTGGTCGTCAATTACCGGGCGGCTCGTGCCGTCGGCCATTACTTCCATTAGCGGCTCCTCAATCTCATACTGGAGCGTGAGGCAGGGTTCCGCATTGTGCTTTGACGGTGCAACCGTGTAGCCGGTCAGGTGGATTTCACGGTTCAGGATTGTGTCGATGTGGTACTTCGTACCTGTCAGGTTGCCGGACTTTGCCGGAACAAGTTCACTAAATTTCTTCATACCAAGTATTTTTAATAGATGTTTGCTGTTGCAATGCACCATGAAGCCGACACGCGAAGCGGTCCGCAACATGATATCGGGTTCGGGTACTCCCTTTTTCCTCAGCTTCGCCACCTCCCTGCACAAGCCTTTTTTGTTGCGCTTGCGTGCAAGGCTGTGGGTGTGATAGGTCACATAACCCACAAAGTCAATTCCCCGGCTTTCCACCGGGAAAATCTGGTAATTGCTTTTCATTGACAATTTGCGCTCGGTGTTCAGGTAGTCGTTTATGAATACACGGACACCGTGCAAGGTCGCTTTGTCGCCGGCCAGCACCACAATATCGTCAGCATAGCGGTAATAATAACGCACCCCGGCCACCTCTTTGATGCGGTGGTCAAGTTCTGACAAATAAAGATTAGCGAAGTATTGGGAAATATAATTGCCGATTGGAACGCCCGGGGCACTGTCTATAATGCCGTCAAGCAACCAAAGTACCGCAGGGTCTTTGATTTTACGGCGTATGACCGTTTTAAGGATGTCGTGGTCTATGCTCGGGTAGAACTTGCGCACATCCAGCTTGAAACAGTAGCGCGTACCCTCCGGGTCCTCTGCCAGGTCCTTGCGCAGTTGCTTAAGAAGGGAATGAATGCCACGCCCCTTTATACAGGCATGGGTGTCAGCCGTGAACTGCGGTGTCCATATCGGCTCAAGAACCTGCATAATAGCCCACTGTACGACCCTGTCCCTGAAAGGAAGTTTGTAAATCTCGCGCCTTTTCGGCTCACACTTTATGAAGATTTCATAAGGGGAAATCGCATAAGTCCGGCAAAGCAATTCCGTGCGTATCTCTTGCAGATTGTTTTCAAGGTCTGCAAAAAATGCCTGCACCTCATCGCGCCGGCGCTTCCCATGTGCCGCATTATAGGCGGCGGCTCGCAGGTTGTCAAGCGAACAGATGCGCTCAAACAGATAGCCGTATCTTTTCATCGGGTCTTGGGGTCATTATGTCGGGTCTTTGGGTCTGCTCTGCACGCTTCGGAAACGGTCAATACCATACGGCTTTTGCCGTGGTCTTACTGGCATCCTCTGCATTCAAGTTATCTTTTGCCAAGTGGCACGGTCCAGTCCCTTTATCGCAATGCTGTATTTTTATTCGTGCAAGTATAGGGGCGACGAGTAATTCGCATTCGCATTCGAGGGCGCATTGTTCGCATTCACGTAGAACGCGCCTGCATTCGCACCATTGTTAGCGTTACCGCCAGCCGCGCGGACACGAAGGCTCACTACTGCAAGGACTGCAACCGGTTACTGGGTGTTTCCCTCGTAACAGGATGCAAAATTAACAATTTTACACCACATTACGGCATACAACAGCAATTTTTCCGCTAAAAATTCGCCCGCCTGCGGCGGGGTTTGGATGGCTCCGCCCCGCCGCCTTTCGGACGCCTTGGTATGTCAAAATTTCAAAGATCTCTTTTTGTTCCGGTTTCCCGGGTGGGTTTTCGTTTTTCGCTTCGCTCCGTTTTCGTTTTATTCGATTTCCGGGTCTTCCGCAAAAAAGCAGAGGGGCGACGAGTAATACGCATACGCAGACGAGGGCGCATAGTACGCATACACGCAGAACGCGCCCGCACTCGCACCATAGTAAGCGCTACCGCCAGCCGCGCGGACACGAAGGCCCGTCTGGGTGGCTCCGTTGGTATAAAAGTTATCACCCCAACCGGTGGTTGGACTTGCTCCTACTTCCGTAGGCATGGCACATAAGCCCTCGAAACTCTTGCGCTTGATATAACCCTCTTTCTGCGGACATTCAGCAACCTTTTTAAGCCCCTCAATGCTGTTGGGGTCAAAGGCGGCCGCCATGCTCTTGGCCACATATACCTCTGTTTTTACTCCAGCTTCCTGGCTGACTGTCAAGCCACGCACCCAACGGAACAAATGGCCAAAATGGGCATGTACCAAACCAAAGAACACCGGTACCTGGAAGGTAATTAACGGTGCGTCCTGGTCCTCGGCATTTCCTGCCGCAGGAACGGAATAACTTACCAGGCCTGTACCGTCACCCATTTCAAGACCGACTTTTGTTGGCACAAGCGGGTAACATCCGTTATAATCTGACCATATCTGGTAATTCATCGTGGTAACACCTGCACCAAAACCGCCCTGATACAATCCGTCTGCATCGCGTTCCTCTGTAAATGCAGCCTGGGTGTTACGGTCTCCCATGATGACCAGGATAAGAATTTCAACGGCTGCCTGTGCCACAAACCAGTTGGCCTCCCAACCGTCACCACGCTTGCGGGCATTTGTGCCGAAGGTGGTTGTACTTATTGCCGTCGCTGCCATTCCAAGCATTGAAGCCTGTGGAGTGTCTGCCGCCGGCAACTTCGGGTGTGTGTCCGGGCGCGCAGTACCGCTACCTCCCCTGTACCTTTCGTCCTCGCTGATTACGGAACACAGTTTGTTTTCCGTGCGGTCCATGACACCGGCACCCAGCCAAGATGTACCGCCCACAGGAATGCGGTAACTTGTGCGCCCCTCGATAGGTTTCAAGGTTATGGCCCAATAGCTGCGTGAACCCTCGCGCCAGGTGGTGAAGTACCAGGGACGGGACCAGCACCACATGCACTGACCCATTGAGCCGTCCAAGGCCGCAGGGCTGCCGTCCTCAAACTTGGTGCTGTCTTTCGGATCAAGTTTGCGCATGGTGAGGTCGTCCGCCACAAGGTAGCGGCCAAGCCCCAAGGTATCAGGCAACTTTTTCAGGGCTTCCAACGAACCGAACCAGCCGGCTGCCTTGGTGGTGGCGTTGTCCTCATTCCACCAGCGGCCCGCTATCGGGTTGCCGGCTTCGGACACGGCACGCTCAAGCTCCATGCGCCGGGTCTCGCCCGTCTCGTCCATGACTTCAATCTGCATAGCGCCAAGGTCGCCGGTTGCCTGTTCCAGCTCATTGATGCGCTTGCCGTTTTCAAAGGCTGCCAGCAACTGCGCCAGCTTCGCCTCCTGTTCTTGTGTAAATGCCATTTTAATAACTGTTTAATGGTTGTTTAATACTCGTTGCTGTATATTTCGTAATCCTCATCGCTTACCGCGCTTACGCTGACGGCCTGATAATTGGCTTCTGTGGCTTGCGTTGCGGAATAACTTTTAATCACTACTTTGGTTATGTCGAAAATATCAAAGAAGGCACTGTAAACCTCCAAGGGCTTCTTTTCGTCCAGGAACTCACGGAGCTGCCGCAGTTCCTCGGTCGGGTAGTCGTCCGTTATGACACCGCCACGCACCGCCTGGACACCTATAACAATGTTGATAGCCCAGTCGCCCTCATTTATGTACTCTTTCACAGTGCCGTCCCGCCCGGTCAGGGCTGTGCAGACAATACGCCGCTCACGGCTGACCGCCGCCACTGCGTCCGTTATTTCCAGTTCTGCGCCGTCCTCCTTGCGGAAGGTAAGAGTACAAAGGGCGTAACGGCCCTCCCAATATGCCCGGTCGGTTATCGGTGTGCCGACCTCATGGGTGGTTATGTCATTGCCGCGACCCTCCCAGCTCGGTGCTTCGCCTGTGCGTCCGGGCTTGAACCTTATAAGCGACTTTGCAGCGAACTGCGCCGCACCGACCGCCATAAATGATATGCTTACGGGTAGTTTCATTCTGTTGCCAGTTGGGTATCATTGAGCGCACCCATTAAAGCCTCAAGCACCCGCTCCTTAATCTGTTCGGTGCCCTCGCTTACGGTCGCTGCATGCAGTTCTATGCGCTCAACCAGTTTCTCTATGTTGATTGTCACGTTGCGGATTTTTCCGCTGCCACTGTCCCCGGATGTCGTGCCTTTGCCGGTGGCCGTCCCCAGACTGCCGCCCGTGGGGTCCACCACCTTGGGAATTTCCACCTCGGGGACTTCCGTCCCGGTTCCGTTGGTGGCAGGGGTCTTTCCTTTGGCTTTCTCCGCTGCCTGCTTCTTGGCGGCTTCGCTCATTTCTGCATCGTATGCCTCATTGAACGCCGCGCCTATCTGCTTGCCATAGTCGGAAAATCCGGCTTTCAACTTATTCAAGGCGTTGGAAATGCCTTTTGCATCAAGGCTGAAAGCGGCTTTAATGAGGTCGCCGATAGCACCGAATGTCTGCTTTGCAAGTTCTCCGATACCGGTAAAACAGGCTTTGAAAGCTGCCCACGTTCCTTTGAGCACCGCCCTGAATTTTGCGGAAGTGTTCCAGAAGTACACACCAATGGCGATAAGGGCGGCTATGGCTGCCGCTATCCAGCCCACTATCGGGATATTCATTATCGCAATACTTACGGCACGGCAAGCGGTCTTTGCGGCTGTGGCAAAGGCGGCAAAGGATGTGGAGGCTATGGTGGAAAATGTCGCGGAAGCTGTGCCGCCGGTCACGAAGGACAGAACCAGTGCACCCAAGCCTTTAAGGGCATTGAATATGCCGACCGTGGCGAAACGAAGCACCGCAAAGGTGGCCTGCACCATATTGGCCTTAAACCCGCCGCTCACGACAATGCCTGCCGCCAAAGTTTGGTTATACATGACAAGACCGACGGTGGCGGAAATAAGGCGTGTGCGGATTGCGGAAAACATCCCGGCCCAGTTCAAACCTTTTATCCACATCATCAGTTTGCCGACACCAAGCAAAAGGGGCATGAGCTGCGCCAATGGGGTCAATAGCCCCATAATGGCTCCTGCCCAAAGGGTGGTGTCACCGGTGGCCTGGAAAACCGATATTTTGAAGTCCTCGATTTTCTGGTTCACTACCGCCTGGCGCTCGGCATAACTCTGCATGATGATTGCCGCCTGGTCTGTGGCGCTGTTCGTCCCGGTAACGGCTTGCGTGAAGCCGTCCAACGCTTCTGTGCCTTGTATCAGCGCACGGGCGGCGTTGGCGTTCTCCACACCGAAAAACTTTGATAAAAGCGCACTGTCGTTTAACATAGGCTTCAACATTTCGAGCCGCTCTTTCAGGCTCTTGCTGTTGTCGCCCAACGCCACCACATCAATGCCCGCCTTTTGCAGTTCCTCGGCTGCCTGCTTCTCCACAAACCTACCCTTTGAAAGCTGACCCAGCACGTTACGAAGGGCGACACCGCCCTCACTGGCTTTCTTGCCGGCTTTGTCAAGCACCTGGATTGCAGCGTTGGTTTCCTCAAAGCTGACATTTGCCGCCTTGGCTGCCATACCGCACTGTTGCAAGGCTGCGGATATTGCCGGAAGCTCTGCCGACCCCGCCTGACCCGCTGCCGCCATTACGTTCATCATGCGCGCCATTTCCTCACTGGCTGCCATTGGGTCCTCAAGGCTCACGCCGTACTGGTTCATCGCCGTTGTCAGGACCTGGGCGGCCGCCACGCCGTCGCCTCCCATCAGCTTACTGGTGATTTGGATGTTGTCACCCATAGCGCGCAGGGCTTCGGGATATTTGCCAAGCTCAGGGCTTAACTGGGACAAAAGCAACTTATAACCCTCCACGGCCACACTGGCATCCGTGCCGAAGGTCTTGGCGGACTGACGGGCGAAGCTCTCAATCTGCTTAAGACTGTCACCCGTAACGCCTGCAACGGCGCTAAGGTCGTGCATATTGCGGTCAAGCGCTATGCCGGACACGCTGAATGCGTCTGTCGCCTGCTGCAAACCTGAAAGGGCATTTTTAACCAAATCAATACCGGCCAGCACCGTGGTAAGTTTGCCGATGCTGTTCTGCGCACCGTCAACCTTGGCCGAAAAGTCCCCGGTCGCAGTGCTCATGCCGTTAATGGTGGCAGTATAATTGCCCCCGATATTGAAAATGTAGTCAAAAACGTTAGCCATATCAGATTATTTTATTACTTTTGCATTGTGTTAAGTTCCTAACATTATGGTCAATATATTAGCTCACATAATAGGTTGGATTTTCGCCGCTGCCTTGGTACTCGGTATCTTGGGGCTTGTCCTCTATTTGATTGACCTTTTCCGCTTCACTCTCTCAAAGAAAAGTGCCGGGCCGCTTCCGTGGTGGATGTTCTGGCGCTCTTAATGCTTCTTTTCGCCGAATAGCGCCGCGATAAGTTCCGCGCGGTTCCGGTTGCGCCACCGTTCAAGCCAAAGGGCCTGACCGTAGAGTGCCGCCCATTCCTCCTCCGTTTCCACTTCGTCAGGGTCTTTGTGAAGGTTCGCCCGTATCAAGGCGCAACCCTTGGCGAATGTGTCCTCGTTATCATCATCCGCCAAAGTGTGCGCCTCTACAAGTTTTTTATGGAACCCATGCAGCCGTTTACCAGCTTGCCGAGCTGCACCTGCACCGCCATAAAAAGGACGGCATCCGTGCCCAGTTCCTCACTGCCACCCAGCCAACAGTTGTTAAACATTATCTTGCCGGCTTCCACCTCGTCGGTCTTGGATACCTTGGTTATTGCCTTGATTGTCGCGAAGTCGGGGCGCTTGAAATAGCCTATATGGGTGTCCTCACCGTCCACGATGTCCACACGGTAGACCTTGCGGTGCTTGTTCTTCCACGCTGCCAACTGCTCGGGGGTAACACCCCCGTCGAATGTCTGTGCCTGTACGGCTTCTTTATTCTCGTTCATACTGTTTAATTGGTGTTTAATAGGTTTTTAATTGACTGCCAGTGGCCGTTAAGGTCATTAACGCTTAACGGCCGCTGATAAGGTTTTAGGCTGCTTTCGCACCCCATTCAATGTGTGAAGGTACGAGCGGAAGTTCAACCTCCTGCCCGGTGTCGCCCTCTTTCCATTTCCGGGCGTTGCCAGAAAACTGGCAGTTGCGGATTTTGTCGGTTACGATTATGCCGCTGTCAGGCAGATACTGGACAATTACGTCAAAAGGCGGAAGGTCTTGCAGTCTGCCGTTGGGTGCCTGCGCCTGGAGTGCCTGCACCTCTTCCTGATACAAAATCAGTTTGCCGTTAGGGGTTATGCGCCCTTTGGCTCGACCAACAGGGTGACGGCCAGCGCCCCATTTGTTTACGACTTCCTGCTCGTCGCCGTACTCTATGCCGACAATACCCGTTACAGGTACGCCGCCGATAAGGATAACAATATCGGCCCATGCGCATAGCATACCATTGACCAAGGGGATGCCATTGTTTATTACACTTGCCATTTGTCTTTATTTTTTGAGGTTATACGGTTTTTGCGAAACCGATCTTAATGTTGATATGGCGGATTACAGGACTTGCCACGTTCTTGATTACGATGTCTATGCGGCTTGTGCTCGCCACATCCTGCTCGGGGTCTATCTCGGCTTTGTAGCCGCTCAGTTCCCCGGCGCGCTCCATGTCCTCGAGCGCATGGTTCGCAACGCTTTCAAGATAACTTACGCTGTAACTTGCCAGCTTGCCGGTCTCTGCATCCACATAGACATTACCGCCCAGCTCGGGCACTATGTAGGTACGGACACCGCGCACGGCCTTGTCCATGGTGCGCACGCTCTCAATGGCGGAGTAGTCGCTTGTGGCTTCGTCCATGGTGTAGCTGTCATTCATATAGCTGCCGGTCTGTCCGGGCTGCGTGACAAAGAACAGATAACGGGCTTTGTTCAGCTGCTCCACAAGGGCCTTGTCCAAATCCCTGTAAAGGGTTCCGTCACCGAAGGCAGGGACACTTATGCCGGTCGGGAACTCACGCACCCAGGCAATGCACTGGTGTACTTTGGCACGGCTCAGAAGTCCCAGAACGGTACCCAGTCCGCTGACGCTGCTCTTGGCCGCGTTGCCTTTGTCCTTATACAGGGTTGCGCCCGTTCCGCTGCCTGCCTGGCCGATTACCACGCTGACACGGCTCTTGCCGATGCCGGCTGCGTCCTGCGTTATCTGTTTGATGTTCGCCACTTTCGGGGCATACAGAATGGACAATTCGGCTGCCTGGTCTGCCAGCGTGTCGCCAATTCCTTGCAGAGTGACGATGTCGTCGGCACTCATGTTGCGGTCGCCACACCATACGCCTATCTGCCTGATACGGCCACCGGCATAATTCTGCACGGTTTTCAGTTCGGCAAAGCTGTAGGCGTCATTTGCGCCGGTAGGCTTGGCGAAAATACCGACATACAGGCTGACCGCCGGATTGGTGCGGTAAATCTCACTGAGGTGGTAGTGCATCACCCGGACCGCCCAACTGGCGGCGTCGGCGGTGATGCCGGCTGCTTCCGCCGCGTCTATCGTGGAAAGGGGCTGCACCCGGTCGGTCTTGAAACTTGCCAGGGTCTCCGCGTCGGGCAGATAGGCCACAAAGCCGGATATATGGTCCTCGCCTTGCAGCGTCTTGGGGACATTCCCGTTGGTTCTTTCGATGGTTAGTCTTGTGCTCATTCCGCCGTTACTTTAATAAGTTCTTTATTGGGCAGGTTGGCGGCGTGTGCCTTTGCGTCTCCCTCTAAGGGGAAACACTGGCCGTCGTCCGTCACCCATACCTGTGCCAGTTTGTGAAGTTTGCACGCTTCACGACCCACTGCCTTAAGCATTGCCGGTGCATCCGCCTTGCCGGGCTTCTGCGCCTTGGGTTTGGCGTTGCCCTTGGGCTCTTTTGCCTGGGTTTCGGGGGCTGCTGCCTCCGTCCCGGTCTGCTTGGTATCTTTTGTTTCGTCTGCCATGTCGTTTATCGTTTTTTGAGTTTATAAATTATGTACCCGGCTACTGCCAGGATAATGATTGCCACGCCCCACATAACGCCCTTTTTGATGCACTCCCAAAAGCTTGGCGGTCGTTCCGCCACGACTACCGCTTCGGACAATTCGCCACCGTCATAGGTCTGCGCTTCCTTGACTTCGGCGGTTTCCTCTGCATGGTATGCCGTCACTTCGCGACTGGTACCGGTGCGGTCGGTGCGCTGCCTGATCCGGGCTTTCACGGGATGCGCCCCGGTCTGTGGGTCCGGCTCGGCTTCGGTGTCGTAGATTTCAATCTCCGTAACCGTCACCGCCTCGGCGGTTTCCTCATGGCTCTGCGCCTGTTCCTGCCGGGTCTGCGTTTCCTCCTGCCGGGTGGTGGTCTCCTGGATCTGCGTTTCCTGTCTGGTGCTCTCCAGAACTTGTCGGGTAGAGGAGCAACTCGTACTTAACAGGGCAACGCTCAACATGAGGACACCCCCAAATGCGCTCAAGCGCGACATTAAGCCGTTGTACGTCATTCCTTAATTTGTTTATTTCGTCTTGAAGCGGCGGAACTATCGACTGCATGAGGATGTCGGAAGCCTTGCGCACATTTTCAAGCTCGTGGCTCTTTACTTCGGCGATTTTGTCTTTCAGCTCCGCACGGAGCTTGCCGACCTCCACCTCATATTTTGCACGTTCGACTCTTCGTCCTACCCACGACCCTAACGGGCCGGCTACCGCCGCGACAAGCGCCGCTACTATGGTAGTGATTAGTTCGCCGCTCATTCACGTTGTTACTGTTTTATGCCTATGGATTGCAGCCACTCCGAAACCTCGAAGCTCGGGCAGGCTTTCATCCATTCGCAGGGTTCTATTTTTCCGTTGTTGTTTCTGTCGGGGCTGAGGTCCCGGTGGCCAATGATTTTTACATCGGGGTGGCGCTTGTGGAAGTCGCGCACATACTCGGCCATTGCCTTGCGCTGTGCTGCGGTTCTGGTGTCCTTGGTCTTCATTTGGCTGTCAAGTCCTCCGGCATAAACAATGTGTCTGCTTACACTGTTGTAACCGGCTGCCCCGTTGGTGATTTCCCAACCGTCCACAAATGCGTCCTCGTTGTTCTTCACAAGCCGCTCACGGGTGCCGTCCAGCCGAAACAAGTCCGTATAACCGACCTGCCGCCAGCCACGCCCTTGGGGCTTCGGGCTTGTGTGCATCCGCCGGATGTCGGCGGCGCTCACATCCCTGCCCTCAGGCGTTGCAGTGCAATGGATAACCAGATATTTTAATTTCTGCTTTCCCATGCGTTAGGCTGCCGGTTTAGGGGCGCTCACGATTGCCGCGCGGCTCTTGGTGTCAGTCAAAGGCAAACAAATGCCCCACTGGCGGAAGTTAACAAGGTTGCGGTGGTAGAGAGGGTCATTCTTGGCGTCGCTGTGGTAGAAGGTGGTGGAGCCGTAGGCTTTCATCATACGGCCGGCGTAGAACGCCACGGAAGCGCGGGCGTCACCTGTTGCAACCGTTGCACCCCAGGCTTTCTTCTTGCCAGTGCTCATGGTGTAGTATGGTGTGCCGTCATACTCGTAGATGTCAAAGCCGTACATGCGGCAAATCTTGCCCTCGGTCTGGTTGATGTTGTAATGCTCCTTGAACTTCTGCTCGGTCTCCAGCAGGTCATTTACATGGTCACTGCAAAGCACCAGGATGCGGTCTTTCTGGGGGATGCCCATTGCGTCAAACTTGCGTTTGAGGGTCAGAATGTCGTTATAGGTCATTTTCAGGCGTGTGCCGTCACTCGCTCCTGTGGTCTTGATTACGGGCGCACCCTCCTTGTCTGCATCCGGGGCGATTGCGTGGATGGCTTTCTGTGCTATCTTCTCACGCAGCGCGTCACGGTGGCGCTCCTGGACACTGGCCATTTTGTCGTAACTGATAGCGTGAAGCTCATCATCTGTTACAGGGGTGGCCTCGGTGTCGAACTTGTCAAGGCTGATAGGCTTGTCTGCGTCCGTCAGGGATGTAATGGCAAGGGGATAACTGGTGTTGTTCACAAGCACGTTGGGGTCGCCTCCCATTTCCGTGAAGTGGATAACATCATTTTCCACATACTGGTTATAGGAACGGATGCGCTGCATCCAGCCCAACGCCTCGGGGGCAGTGCGGAAAGTCTTAATCATTTCACCCGTCCAGATTTCAGTCAGGACACCGGCACGCGCCACACCTGCGGGGGCGAACTGCCCGGCAACAAGGGCAACGGCATTACCTGCCACTACTCCGATGCCGGGGTGCAAGCCTACCACAGAAGCAAGCACGGCACCGGAGGCACTGTTGAAAGCTACCGCGCCCACAATAGCGAACAGGGCGCACATCACTTTTTTAAGAAAATTGCTTTTTGCGTTCATTGTTTATTACGTTAATTGGTTGTTGTTCGGTTAGTCTTTGAGTTCCGGGCAGTCGACACCATATTCAGCCTTGAAAAGCTCGGCATACTTCGCAGGGTTGTCTTTGCGCAGGGTCATAAGTTCCTTTTCGGGCACTTCACTGAGCTTTGCATACTCCTTGGGCTGCGCCGCACTTCCGGGGGCACTCTCCTTGCCAAGGTGGAGCACTTCGGTAGGCTTCTGCTGCGGTGCCATGAGCTTCAGCGTGGCCGTCAGGTTCTCCAGTCCGGCGGACTTGCCCAACGCAATGAAATGGTCGCGGTTCTCTGCCACAATTCGTCTTTCTGCGATGGCCGTGTCTACCGCCGACGTCACGGCCGCCAACTGGATGGTCTCTGCCTGGTCGGCCTTGGTTTTGAGCAAGCGAAGCGATGCCAACGCCTGCTCCTCGGTCGCTGTTTCGGGCAAACCGAGCAGGGTTAAAAATTCCTTGTTCATTTGGTTGTTTATTTGTTGGTTACTATTATCCTCGCCCTCGCTCTGCTCGGGGTCGGCGTTTAATTTCAACATGGGGATGGCCGGGTGTTCCTCCCCGGCTGCAAGGGTCAGCAACTTGCCGGCCTCATAGAGTTGCAGGGCTTCGTCATTGCTGCCGATGTCCACGATGCTGACCTCCACAAGTTTGGAGCGCGTAACGGTGGCACGGGTCTGTCCGGCCCATATTAGGGTCTGTTCGTCGCTCACTTCCAGGGGTTCAAGCCCGGCGGAAGCCATGCGCAAAAAATCATTTTCCCATTTATACTCTACCATTTTGGCAAATGGGTCGTTCTGGTCAAATACCGGGGTGCCGATAAGTTTGTTCCCCTCAATCCTTAAATTTTCCATACGACCGATTGGACCGGCGGTATTCTTATAACTTCTTTGGTGCATCCAAAGGAGCACAGGGTTCCGCTTGTACTGCTCCAGGTCTATGCCGGAAGTCAGTATGCGTGTGCCGTAACTGTTGACGGCTTCTGTTGATATTACAACTTCTTTCATTTGTCTAAAAAATAAAGCCGGGCCCGCGTAACGCCGCAATGGTGTGGAGGGGTGGTGTGCGCTCGGGGCGCCGGCTTCGTTAATCAATCTTTTTACCTTATCCTGATTGTTTGTTGCGGAGGCGGGAATCGAACCCGCGACCTTTGGGGAATGAGCCCAACGAGCTACCGCTGCTCTACTCCGCTAAGTCGTTCAGCACCGCAAAATTGCGCACATTTTGAAGCACGGCAAAAAAGAGTGTAAATCTTTTACACTCTTTTTTATTGTAAGCCCATTTTAAACCAATTTTGCACCGTGGAAGCGTGTCCATAGTGGATGCGCCATACTTCTTAAAACCGGTTTTAATATGAATGGCAACTAAAAAAGAACTTGAAAAGATGCGCGAACACGCACGACTGCTTTACATGCAGGGAGAACCCCAGAAGGTCATTGCGGAAAAGGTCGGCGTTTCGGCACAAACAGTAACCAAGTGGGTGAACGACGGGGGATGGCAGGCTGCGCGCTCCGCTGCCAACATTACACGCCCGGAACTTGTAAACAAGATTTTGAAAAGCATCGACGTACTGGTTGAGGACCTCGTGAATGAGCCAAGCCCGGAAAAGACGGCGGCCGCTGCTGACAAACTTGTGAAATTCTCCGCCACCATTGAGCGGTTGGACAAAAAAACTTCCGTCGTGGACATTATAGAGGTATTTATGGCTTTCAGCAAGTGGCTACAATATCGTATGAGCTTCGACCCGAATGTAACCCCCGAACTGATACAGACAATTAACCATTATCATGACCTGTTCATCAGTGAACAGCTCCAGAAAACTTTTTAGCGCATGGCAACAAAAGCGGAAATAATAAAAGCACAGGAACGGTGGAAACAACACTGCGAAACCGTACAGACGGCCACGGCCGTAAACATAAACGAGACACAGGCGCAACGCCTTGCACGTATCAGACACCTGCGCACGGATTATGCCGCTTTCGTGGATTACTATTTCCCGCACTGGACCGTAAACCCGGAAACCGGCAAAGCGACACCATGCGCACCTTTCCATGTGTCTGCCGCCAACAAAATTTTGAAGGACCGGAACCTTAAGGCGGCTTTCCAGTGGCACCGTGGCGCTGCAAAATCCACCAACATGGATGTCTTTGTCCCCATGTGGCTAATGGCCCAGGAACACCGGGAAATAAATGTCATGGTTCTGGTCGGAAAAAGTGAGGATAACGCTAAGACACTGTTAGGTGACATTCAGGCGGAATTACAGTACAACCAGCGTTATATCCATGATTTCGGGGAACAGTATAACGCCGGCTCATGGGAAGAGGGACAGTTTGTCACACGCTCGGAAGTGGCGTTTTTCGCCCGTGGCCGTGGCCAGTCGCCCCGTGGTCTGCGCTACCGCTCACACCGTCCGGACTATGTCGTTATTGACGACCTCGACGACGACGAACTGGTGGAAAGCCCGGCACGTGTCAGCAAATTGTTTGACTGGGTGCGCTCCGCATTGTTCGGAACTCTGGACGGCGGACGCGGACGCTTCATCATGGTGGGCAACCTCATTGCCAAAAATTCAGTGTTGGCAAAGTGGTGCGACATTAAGTCGGTGCATGTTACCCGGGTGAACATCTACGACAATAAAGGCGGTATTTCCTGGGCTTCCAAATGGACACCGCAGGAAGTCAAGAACATTGAGGATGTGGTGGGTTATCGTGCCTTTCAAAAGGAATACATGAATAACCCGATAATCGAAGGCGCCATTTTCCGCAACGAGTGGATCAGGTGGGGCAAACGTCCGGCATGGTCCAAGTTCTCGGAAATTGTCCTGTATATTGACCCCTCTTTCAAAGGCTCTACCAAGAACGACTACAAGGCTGCGAAGCTCTGGGGAAAGGCCGGCACACTTCTTTACCACCTCCGCGCCTTTGTCCGCCAGTCCTCGGTTGCTGAAATGGTGCGGTGGTGTTATGACCTCTACGAGTGGACCCGGGAGCAGGGCATTTCCGTCCGTTAGTACATGGAAGCCAATTTTATGCAGGACACCATACTTGACGAGTTCCGCCGTGAGGGTGAACTGCGTGGCTACCAGCTGCCCATTACAGGCGACAAGCGCAAGAAGCCGGACAAGTTCCAGCGTGTGGAAGCAATCAGCCCGCTGTGGGAGCGTGGCTTTGTAGTGTACGACGAGACACAACGGGACGACCCGGACATGCTTGCCGGCATTGACCAGACTTTGGCTTTTGAAAAAGGTATGCGCGGACACGATGACGCCCCCGATGCCGACGAGGGCGCTATATGGATGTTGCAACGTGACACCCGCGCAAAATCGTTTAATCCCTCTTTCGGTAGGAGGACTAATGCAAAAAATGTATCATGGTAATTATTGACTACATCCGCGCCTGCGTATTTGACTGGCGCAAGAAAAAGGCTATCAAGCAAGCAAAAAAATCAGCGGAACTATACCGCAAAAAGTACCTGGTGCTCGTACATAACGGTCGCCCGGTCTGTGTTTCAATGCAGGGCATTAAACAACTGATAAGGCAACACAGGTTTGCCCCGGGCTTCACCGCAGAAAAGGCCCGGCAAATCGCCATTTATGAAGCTGTGCCCTCTAACACCTCCGCCCATGTTTCTGACCATTGAGGATTACCGTTCTGTCTGCGACCAATACGAATTTGAGCAGATAACACAGAATGAGGAGATACGGCTTACTGCGGAAGCCGCTGCGGTAGAACAAATATCCTCATACTTGCGGCACCGCTATGACACCGACCGCATTTTCTCCGCCGTCGGGGAATGCCGCAACCCTATGGTCGTACAGTGTGCCGTCAATATATCCCTGTGGCTTATGGTTCACCGTCTGCCGCAGAATATGGGCCATGAGCGCCGGGAATGCCTCTACAACGACGCCATTAAGTGGCTGCGCGATGTCCAGGCTTCCAAGGCTTCCCCGGATCTGCCGGTGTACGTGTCCGAGGACGGCTCCACGGACACACACAACCCCATACGCACGGGCTGCATGAAGCCCAACCGTTACGACTATTAAAAACCAATTAAACACTGTTTAACCGATGTTTCGACTATGCGCAAAAATAGAGATTAAGGGCGACCGCTCGTGGTCGTTTGACTTCGTTAATGCCGTGGAGATTACCCGCGACACGGAAAAGCTGACCACCGAAGCAAAAATCACCATGCCCAAAAAAGTAAAGTGGGACGGTGCGGACGAAATACCGGTAAAGCGTGGCGATACGGTCACTATTTCACTGGGGTATGATGATAATCTGCAAACGGCATTTGTCGGATATGTCAGGGATGTGGGCTTCAAAACGCCCATAGTCATAACCTGCGAGGATGAGATGTTCAAACTGAAACAGATGCCGGCACAGAAAAAGGCGTACCGCTCTGTCACGCTTGAAACCCTCCTGAAAGACCAAGGGATTGGCTACCGCCTTAACATCATGGGGGAGCAGTCACTTGGGGCTTACAGGGTGACGGCTGACACGGTGGCCGCCTTGCTCGGCAAACTTGCGGAACAGGGTGTCCGCTCATTCTTCCGCTATGAGGACGGGGAACCGGTTTTGTACTGCGGTGTGCTCTTTGAAAGGGACACCAAGCCCTCCCAAGTGTTCAAAACCGGGCTTAACATCATATCAGACCAAAGCCTGCAACATCAGAAGGCGGAAAATATGCGTCTGCGTGTTAAGGCGGTCAGCCTCATGCCGGACAACAAAAAAATTAAGGTGGAGGTTGGCGACGCGGACGGGGAACACAGGACACTGCACACCTACAACAAGAAGGAAAGTGAACTGAAAGCCTGGGCGGAACAGGAAATAAAGCGCCTGAAACGCGACGGGCTGACCGGCTCGTTTACCACTTTCGGACACACACTTGTTGATTGTCTGGATGCCGTCGGCATTGTCATTGACGGGGTTAAAATGGGCGTGTACCAGGTTAAGAAAAATGTGATTAAATACGGGGATGGCGGCTACCGTCAGGAAATAACCCTCGGGCTGCGTGTCGGCTAAATTATAAGACTATGGGAAGTATAAGAGACGCAATAAGACAACTTGCACAACCGGACGGGGAAACGGTCGCCCTTGTGTGTACCGTGGACGAAATAGACAAAGAAGCCCGTACCGTGGACTGCACACCAATAAACGAAGGTGCGCCGCTCCTTGGTGTTAATCTGCAAGCCAATCAGGGGTCAGACTTCGGTCTGGTCATTTACCCGGAAAAGGGGGCTTATGTAGTGGTGGGCTTTGTGGCCGACGGTGCCGCCGGGGTGGTACTTGCCACTGACAAGATAGAGTCTGCAGAACTGGTTATCGGGGAAACCTCCGCCGTGCTCGATGCGGACGGCTTGCGTGCCGAAACTTCCAAGATGTCCGTACACATCAATAAGGAGGACATTGTTTTCAACGGTGGCAATTTGGACGGCTTGGTCATTATCCAGAAGCTCACGGACAAACTCAATGAGTTGGTCAATACATTTAACAGCCATACACATAATGTTACCGTATCACACCCAGGCGGTTTGTTTACCACCGTTGCACCGGGTAGCACCGCAAACCCATTTAACAAGGCTGATTACGAAAACACAAAAATAAAGCAATGAAAATTATAGGACTTCAAACCGACACGGAAACGGCGGACTTGCTCGTTCATCAGCGCGCTGCCGTAGTTGCAGAGGCTTCCGGCTTCATTGCCGAAACAGTCCTCCGTGCCGCACCGGGGGACTTCAAGGAAATGCCCCTGCTCGGTGCGGATGCGCCCGCCATGCTCGCCGCCAACCGCGACCCGTTCTGGCCGGGGAACACTAAAAAGATGCTGCGTAACATCGGGCTTGATGTCGCGGCCATAACCGTTGCCGACACCGGCGTAATTACACTTTCATAGCTATGGAAATAACAGTAAAGGACCGCCAGACACTTCTTGACCTCGCTATCGTTGCCCTCGGCTCTGCTGCCGGGGTATTCGCGTTTGTAAGGCGCAACGGCATTTCCCTGACCGCCAAACTGACGGACGGGCAAACCCTGGCATACGATGCCGCCGACATAATTGCCCCGACAATACGCGACACATACGACGTGCGCGGGCTGTCCCCGGCCACCGACATTGATAGCCGGGAATACCAAAGCCTGCTGATTGCAACAGGCACAAGCGTTAAACGCTATACACAGGCGAACAAACCAATGGGACTGCCTGCCGATACGCTGCAAGTGGACCCGTTGGAGGAAGCCCTTGCAGATGTCATTGCAGGACGTCCACCAAAAGAGAACACGGAAATACACCTTACACGTATATTTCAAAATCCGTTCGACGACACATTCGCATAATTTTAATACTCATTATAATGGAAAATCTTACACCCATACCTCTGCCGCCGCTTGATACCAAGGAACTGGCAGAACGTGCCGCCGCCATTCGCGATGCGGTACAGGCAAAGACTGTATCAGCCGCACAGGTTGGCTTCCTGTTTTATGACCTGGTGCAAAGCTGCGGGAATGTCCGGGCGGCTCTCGAACTGTTCATAAACACCAACCTGCCGGAAATACAGCAGGACATTGACCAAAGACTCTCCGGGGTGGACGAAGCGGTGGGCAAAGCCGCAGCAGAGTTGCAGAAGTCCGAAGCCGCCCGCGCCTTGGTGGAGTCCCTTGTGGCCAAGCTCTCATCCCAGAACCTCGCCGCACCTGTCCGCATTGACATACAGCGGTGTCCCGGCTCTGTCACGCTCACCAACACGATGCGCCCCAGGATTGATGCCACCTTGTTCCCTCGTTTCGGGCTTGGCTCCATTTTCTTCTATGCCGAAAACTCAGCCGCAAGGATAACGCCGGACGGAGAAATAATGCCATTGGAACAGGGAACCGCCCACATTTATGCAGTGGCAACCGGGAACACATCCGTTTACAAATCTATCAGCATTGAGGTGGTGCCGCCACGCCTGCGCCTTGCAGGGGATGCGCTGCGCCTCGATGCGGAAGGCAATATCAGGCTTACATAATGGCACAGGTTAGACACATAAACTACAAAAGCGACTTTATTCTCCGGGAGCGCTTCCGTAATGCTTCCGGGGATATTGTCGCGTTGCCGGATGTGGACTTCACGCTTGAATATCAAACCAAGCACGGGCATAAGTTCACAGCTTCACGCATAGGCGGCAAGTATGAGAATTGCACACCTGACGGGGATGCGCTGCTTGTCATTTTCAAGGATCACGGGCTTTGTGAGGGCGCACTGTGCCGGGAACTGCATTTGTGCCTGATTAACGACCTTATGCCGGACGGTCTGCAAAATGTCTATTATCCCGAAAAAATCAATGTGGAACTGTGGCACCTCGCCACTGACACCGAGGGAGTAATAGAGTGTGACACCCTGGCCGCCTATACCCGTGGGCTTCCGTTCACTTATGAGGACTTCACGCCGGAACAACTGGCGAAGCTCAAAGGCGACAAGGGCGACCCGTTCACTTATAAGGATTTCACCGCCGCACAAATACAGTTGCTCCAGAAGCCGGCAACGGATGCCGCGAAACTGGCCGACGAAGCGACCAAGAAAGCCAACGAAGCGACCGCAAAGGTACTGAAGCAGGGGCAGGAACTTGCCGGAATTTCAGACAAGGCGGTTAAAGAGTGTGCCACCGAAACGCAGAAGGCAAAAAACGCCACCGCCCAGGCGAACACAGCCACACAGAACGCACAGGCTGCCGCCGTGGAAACACAGGCGGAAAGGGCGCTGACGGAACAGACACGCCAAAGGCTTGAAAGCGTGGCGGACCGTGCGGAACAGGTGGCACAGCCCATTCCCTCGGGGCTTCGGGTGGAAACGCCTGCACCCGTAACCATTGGCAACCCGGTGCCTCGGTATATCGCCGCAAAGGTGCTGCCGCTTTCTGCCCTGCAAAATATCATTTTCCAGACGGACGGCACTGTTGCCAGGATTGAGCCGGACGGGCGCATAGTGCCCAAAGAACCGGGAACGCAGCGGGTGCATATAATCCCCACCGGCGGCACAAGGTACTACAAAACCGTTACCCTTACCGTTGTGGCTCCGGCTCTGCGACTGGCCGCCAACAACACGCTGCGCCTGGACGCTTCCGGAAACATTCGTTTAACTTAAGATTTTGAATAATGGCAAACCTCATTACAAACATACGGGAATGGTTCGACCGCCCCACAAGGTCGGAAATAATGACCCTTGCACGCAAGGCGTCAAGCAAGCAGGGGCTCAAGGTTACGGCACAGTTGCTCCAGCAAACCGACACCCTGACAAAAAAGGACATTGCAGACTGGCGCAGTGCCCACCAGATGGCTATTGACTACGAGAACCCAAACCGCTGCCGGCTTTATGACATTTACGCCGATGCGGTTCTGGACGCCCACCTGTCCGGATGTATTGGCCAACGCAAGGGCAAAACGCTGCAAAAGGATTTCCGCCTTGTGGGCAAGGACGGCAAAGAGAATACGGAAGCCACCACACTGCTGCAACAGGAATGGTTTACGGACTTCATGGACCTTTGCCTTGATAGCCGTTTTTGGGGGCCGACACTCATACAGTTGGGGGACATTATACGCGACGAGGAGGGCATTATGCGTTTTGACGGGGTGGAACTGGTACCGCGCAAACACGTTGTGCCTGAATATGGGGTCGTGGTAAGGTCGCCCGGCGATGACTGGCACAGCGGCATACCTTACACCGAGGGGGACTTCGCCAACTGGGTTGTGCCTGTCGGCAAGGGGCGTGACCTCGGGCTGTTGTTGAAGTGCTGCCCGTCCTGCATATCCAAAAAGAATATGTTGGCTTTCTGGGACATGTTTGGTGAAATTTTCGGCCAGCCTATGCGTATTGCCCACACATCAAGCCCGGACGAAAGCGAACGCAGACGGATTGAGGACGCGCTCCAGAACATGGGCGCAGCGTTCTGGTCCCTGTTCCCGGAAGGGACGGACATTGAGATTAAGGAAAGTAGCCGGGGCGATGCCTATAATGTCTATGACAAGCGTGTGGACCGTTGCAACTCGGAACTATCCAAGGCGGTGCTCATGCAGACTATGACCATTGATTCGGGTTCCTCACTCTCACAGTCTGAGGTGCATCTTGAAATTTTTGAGCGTGTCACGGAAAGCGATGCCGCAATGGTGGCAAATGTCGTTAATGGGCGATTGTTGCCGCTCATGGTGCGCCACGGCTTCCCGGTGAAAGGCTTGCGCTTCCAGTGGAACAACGCAGCATCATACACCCCGGCGGAACAGCGCGAAATTGAACGCCTGCTCCTGGAGTATTACGAAATTCCGCCCGAATACTTCACCGACAAATACGGCGTACAGATTGCCGGCGCCCGTGAAGCAAAGACACAGCCCGACCGTTTTTTCGACTAAGCCCCGCACCAGATGCCGGGCTGCGGGGCTCATATCTTGCGTTTAACCGCGCTTTGGGCGACTTGTATAGTGACGACCTCCTGTGCCTTGCAGAGGGCGACACGCGCCCCGATTTTGACGACACGGCCTTTTCTGACGCTGCCGGCATGGTCTATAAGGCAGGACACTTTGATGCGTCCATGCTGAACACCCCGGAAGCTCGTGAAATGATTGCCGAAACGCTCCGCGTGCTTAAAACCGGCATTGATTCAGGGTTGCCCGTGGATGTGCCGGAAGTGCTGCGCTATGCCCTCGAAAATAACGCTTTCATCTTCTCCGGGTTCAAGGCTTTCCACACGCTCCGGGAAGTGGGGCTGTCCCTGCTGACCGACAAGGGCGAAATAAAGCCTTTTGAGACATTCCGCAAGGATGTGGAGACAATTAACAAGCGCTATAATCACAACTACCTGTATGCGGAATATAACCACGCTGTCGGGGCTTCGCTAATGGCTTCACGGTGGCAACAGATTGAAGCCGACGGCGACAAGTACGACCTCCAGTACCGAACCGCCCAGGATGACCGGGTGCGTGAAGATCACGCCATACTGCACGGCACGACACTGCCGCCGTCCGACCCGTTCTGGGGCAAATATATGCCGCCTAATGGGTGGAACTGCCGTTGTACCGCCGTACAGGTCAGAAAAGGCAAATATCCGCTTTCTGACCCTGACCTGTCCATGAAACGGGGCGACAACTGCACCGAAGCCGCCAAACAGCAAATTTTCCGCTTCAATCCGGGCAAGGAACTGCAACTGTTCCCGCCTAAGCATCCATATTTCAAAGGGCCAAAGGCAGAACCGTTAAAGCAATCCATTGACGGCTATACACCTGCGGAATGGACACCCAAAACAATAGCCGAAGCGGAACAGTTCTACCGTGACCAGTTAGGCGTTAATTGCTCACTTGCCGGCTTTACAAAATCGGACATGGCACAGGTGGAAAGTATCTTCAGAAGTGTGGAGCGGCATTTCCAGTGTTTCCCGGAACTGAAAAAAGAAACCTTGTTTGTCGGTTCTGTACTTGGACGCATTAAACTGCTTTCCGAGCGCAAACTTGCAGAACTGAAAGCAGACCCGTATTATGCAAAGTATGGGGACGACATGCTGAAAAAAGAGGTAAGCCTTTGGATTACCCGCATGAAGGTAAGGGCGGGTAAAAACACCTATGCCTATTCTCATGGAGCATTTAAGGATTGGGGGCTGTCCGGCATTTGCTTCAACACATCATGGAAAGGCGAAAAAATAGACACGTCGCTTGAAAAGGATGTGCAAGCCAAATGGCACCCACCAGGCACCGGCACATTAAAAGCCGTTTTTGACCATGAACTCGGGCACGAGATTGACCGCCTTGTCGGGCTTCGCACTCATGGGGATTTTCTCAAAATATACAATGAGGAAAGGGCTAAGGGCAAAGCGCACATTACGGAGAACCTGTCCACCTATGGCCATAAAAATGCGGCTGAATTTATTGCCGAGGCTTGGTCTGAATATCTGAATAACGAAAAACCGCGACCTATTGCGGTTGCGGTTGGAACTATAATTAAAAAACTGTATGCGAAAAAGTATCAGGGTTCGGGTTCTTCGTCACCGTCCACATAAACGCGCATGGTATCACGGGGCTTTGCCGGCTCAAAGACATAGTCGCCTTTTTGCTCCGGCAATACCGTGGTATGGCTTTCTGCATCAAGCAAAATGCTTAATGGGATGTTGTCAAAAGCCAAACAGGTGTGTCCATGCTTAAAGTGCTTGCAGTGCTCACACATATAAGGGCATTCCTCTATTTTATCTGTAATTCTTGCCATGCCGCAAAATTACAATTATTTTTTGGATTAACAACTATTAAACGGTAACTAAATGCTCAACGCCAACGAATTAAAAACGGACATACTCAATGACCTGCGGGTTGAACTATCGGAAGAGTTCGACCGAAACTTTGAGCGCAAAGCCTTTTTCTCGGACAAATGGAAGCCACGCGCACACGATTACCCCAAAGGGTCGCTGCTGATTGTGACCGGTGCCATGCGCCGATCGACACAGGGGCGCGTTGAGGGGGACGGGGTGCGGTTCTCGTCCGCCCTGGCATACGCTGCCATTCACAACGAAGGCGGAACCGGGTTTAAGCCTGTCAAGTCGCACCAGCGCAAATCCAAGAAAGGGAAAGTTTACACCGTCCGGGCACATTCCCGCAAATTCACCATGCCCAAACGTCAGTTTATCGGGGACGGTCCGGACACGCAGCGCCTCATTAAGGGTGTCATTGATGACAATCTGCAAAAGTTCAATTTATCATTAGCAAACTTTATAAAGAAATGAGAAAAGCAATTTTTACGGCCATTGCAAATGCCCTTTGCCCGGCAAATCCGGCTGACCCGAAAGCCGACACATCAAAGAACATAGTCCCTTATGTGGACTTGTGGAATGACCAAGTAAACCTCCTCGGGGGCGGCTCTGCCTTTGAGACGCCGGCGGTGTTCGTAGAGTTTGAGCAAATAGACTGGAAACAGCAGAACGCCGGGGCACGCCGGGGCGATATCCCGGTACGCCTCCACATTGTGACCCGTGCCGTGGCTGCACACGGCTTTCACGATCCACGTATGGGGGACGTTCTGGCGGTCTTTGACCTGATAAATGCGATTAACGCCAAAATGCAGGGACTGCGTGGGGAAGGCTTTGCCGGCTTCCAGCTTACCACATCTGCCACGAACCACAACCATGCCGAACTTGTGGAAAATGTGGAGCGGTTGGTAACATCAGCCCAGGACTGCACAGGTATGCGCAATATGCCCCATGTGGTCGGGCTTGCCGCTGCTATTACCAGCACCAAATAAATAACATCCCCGGCGGTTCTGCCCGTCGGGGATGTCTGTAAATTCAACCGAATAATGTAGGTTGGACGTCTTGTCGGTAATCCGGGTCCGTGTCAGGGTCTATTCCTAAATAGGTCAAATATGTGCGGTAACAAATACCATACTCGGGCTCTATATAATGACGCCAAACAGCCCTGTAACACTTCGCCTGATTGCCGGCTTCATAATGTAGCGCAGTAAGTGCTTTTATATGCTTTGCACGCGCTATCGTACTTTTATGCCGCTTTTTCATTGTCATTTGCCCGATTTTTTGTAATTTTGCACCATCCTTTTACATCGGGCGGCGTCTGTTTTTTTGTTCTCGGGCAAATGAGCTTACGCAGCCTTTTTTTTATGCGTCTGTCTCTGCCTCCGGCTTATCCGTTTCCTGTTCGGTTTCCACCAAGTCAACGTCTGTTATACCCAGCGGAATGTTACGCCAGCCGTTGCCGGTCGTTTCATCACGATACTGCGCCCGGATATAGCGGCGTGTTTCGGTCGGCATATAGCTTTCCTGGATGATTTTTACACCCTCCTTGAACTGGTCGTCGTTGCTTTCCTCCGCCATTTTGGCCAACTGGAGCACACGGCTTGCATTGAGGTTGCCCTGCTTGTCCTTGCTCAACAGTCTAAGTACGGTATTGACAAGGGTCTTGGTCTTTTCATCGGTGGCAAGGCTTTCAATGTACTTGCGAACCATTGCGATGCCGGTCTCTGCCATGTCGTTCCAGCCGTCCACGGTATTGACACCAAGGGTCAGGCGCAGGGTGCTGTCAGAATTGGTGAAAGTGTGGCTAAACTGGCCGTCCTCCTTGAAGCCCACGACCTCCGCTTTCATGTCAAGGACGGTTTGGAAGTTGCCAAACACGGTGTCCTTAACCGTGCGGATGTCCTGGCTGAGCTTGCGAAGCTCCGGAACTGCTTGCGCCAGTTCATCATCGACCATTTGCTGATAAGTGGCACGGGCTGCCTTGCGCCGTTCTGCCGCTTCCTTTTTCTCTTTTTCAGCCTTGTAGGCTTCCCATTCTTCCCGCTCTTTGGCGGTCATTGTTACTTGTTCACTCATTGTTAAACGCTTTTTTATTAGTTATTAAATTGCTGTTTATCGCCTGTTTTATCCTTTCACATCGGCGCAGCGTTAATTATCGTAGTCCTCTGCATCTGCTGCGGAAAATTCCAGTTTCCCGGCTTCATTCTCTGCCCAGTTTGCAAGTTCGCGGAGCAATTCAATATATGCGTCTTGCTCCATGTCGGCCGTTTCCGTTCTTATGGTGGCCGTCAGTCGTTGCAGTTCTTTGTCCATATCACAGGCACAGGTAAACCAGGGTAAAGAACAGAATCTGCAAGATTTGACCGACCAAGCCGCCCAGAACCGTGGCCGCTATGTCCAGCCAGTCCCATTTACCGCCATAGGCGTGGTCCTTATACTCCATGCCCATAGCGACACCAAGGGCAAAAAGGAATGTGCCTACAAAGCCGCACAAAATGGCATACTTAAAATGTTTCTGCCTGTTGCTTTCTGTAATCCAGCTCATAATTGATTATTTTAGGGGTTATTATCTTCTTGATATTTTTATTTCAACATCTCCGATTATCTCTTTAATGTGATTAAGGCTGCCGGCCTTTTCACTGACCAAAAACAAATCGTATTTGTCTTTGGGGAATTGAACAAATGGGTAACGGTAGGTGTTTACCCGGCACTTTCTAATGAGTTGCCATGTATTGGGATACTCATTGCTATCCACAAATTGCCATTTTATCCCAAGCCTTACATGGTAGCCTCTACCGAACGGATAAGCCACCCCGTCAAGAAAAGCATATAACTTCTTTTTTGCCTCCATAACTCTTAATTATATGTTGGTTCTGCATCTTTGCCGCCGGTGAACGCCTGCACAAGCATGGCACTTGCCAACGCATCCACGCTCTTTTTGTCCTTGGTCTTGTTGTTGAAAGTGGCTATAAGGTTGCGCAGCCTCTCCCTCGGTATCTTGTTAAAGTCACTGTACCCGGTGGCACGGCACGCAATGCCTTTTATTTTGCTAATGCCTTGGCCCTGGCAGGTTTCACGCAACCAACCGCCAATCGCCGCAATTACCTGTTTACGCAGCTTATCAAGCGAAGCGGAGCCGTTCTTGTGGTTCACCTGTTCGCTCAACTTGGCGCAGATGTCAATTAACTGGTGTTGGGTCAGGTCGCGGCTGCTCTCAACGCCCCAGCTTGACAAAATGTCCTTTTTCTGGTCGTCGGTCAAGCCCAACACACTGCAAAGGGTGTGGAACTTCTTAAGTAGTCCACGGTGGATCTGGTCCATTGTCTTATTTTCTTTTGTCATAGCCTTTTTATTTTATTTGGTTCAACCAGTAAGCGTCTGCGCCCTCCTGCCATATTATAAAATCCTGGCCGCCCTCGCCAAGTTCCGGAACCTCGTAGCGTGTTGTTACAAACCCTTTGTACCCCTCCACTTTGATTTTAATTTCAGCATCATAACGGATAGACTTTGCAAGGTTGCCCCTTGGCTCCCCGTGGTCCTCCTGACTTATGAAAATGAAAAGTTTGTCCGGAAACTCGTCTTTTAATTTGGTGTAGTCGCTCCATTTCCAGCCATGCAGATACTGCACACTGTCAATTACCACAACTTCGGGGCTTTTACGCTTGCGCAGTCTGGTGCGAAGGTCTGCCATACTTTCCTTATTCAACAGGATTATTTGGCTTCCGGCTTCCTCCATACCCACGCGCTCCCATGCCTTTTGCAGGGACAAACTCAAACCCTGCTCGAGTGAGTTATAAGCCACGCGCCGAAACTTACACAGGTACTTGCAAAGCATCAGCAAGAAAGTAGTTTTACCGCTGCCACTTGGCCCGAATATCAGCCAAGCACCGCGCAGTTCGGGGCGGCCGAAACTGGCCAAAAATGGCCCGTCAAAATCCGCCGTCTCGAACTGTGCCGCCAGCACATTTTTATTGCTTATTGCTCTGCTCATAATACTGCTTTACTCTTTTCGCATTGATACAATTCTATATTTTAGAAAGCCACGAATTATATGAGGGTAATTATGTATCGGGCATAACTGTCCAACCTTGGCCAACCAATAAGGAATATAGGAACCTTTCCATATTTCATTTTGGAATGGTCCGGCCTCCTCTACAAGTCCGCCCTCATTAACTCGCAACCATAGCAGGTCTTGACCTTTGTCCTCCAGTTCTATTCTTGTGATCATACTATTCTGTGCTTTTTGTAAACCAACCGCCCAATGTTTTAACGCATTTACCTACGCACTTAACGAAGTCCACAAAGCTATCTGTGTCCACAAAAATGCGCACGAATGCCATTGGCACATAAACCACGTATAACAACGAAAAGCACAAACAGATAGTAGCTGCTTTGAATATGCGAAGCACTGTGTTTAATCCTCTATTTTTCATAATGCACCTCCTTTTAAGGTCGCCCACACACTGCGCTTAACGCGGCGAAGGTCGCCCTCACTTTCGTTTATAATTCTATTGATTCCCTTGTTGTCATTCAGTCCGTTTGCCACGCATACGGCTGCGATGTCCTCACTGTTCAATACGGGCAGTTTCACGAACTTGCGCCCTATACGGCTATATATTTCCGCATAACCCTTGCGGTTCAGCCTTACACCGCGCTCAATGCGCTTTTGCAGGAAACTGGTAGCGGTCAGGATTATGCCGCAGTGTCCCTCCAGTTGGTTATACAGGCTAATGAAAAAATAAAGCACCTGGTCGGTCAGTTTGTCGGCTTCGTCAAGGATGATAAGGGGCGCATCCTTACGTTTGAGGGTGTCCACTATATCGTCCATCATTTCGCTTACCGTCGTGCCGCTCACGATTATACCCATGCACTTCAATAGTTTGCCCATGAAGGTGCGGCGGTTCCAATACTCCGAACAAGTCAGGTGGTAAGCGTTGGGATGCCCGGCGGCATAGTTCTTTATGGCTTCGGTCTTGCCGCATCCTGCCTCACCGGTAACGGCAAGCACCAGCGCATCCGCCTGGGCATTGGTCAGGGTGAAGCTCATGCACTCGTATGCCTTGGTGTTCACCACCTGCCACCCCTCCGGCTTTCCACCGGTCTGGGCGGCTATCGTGCGCCACATTTCGTCGCTGATAGTGTCCCATGTGCCGGCAAGCACCTTGCTGATTGTGGCGCTGCTCACACCGTTAAGGCTGTTGGCCGCCTTGTTCTGGCTGCCCTTTTGGTCGCAATATGCGCGCAGCTGCTCGCATATCTGTTGTTTCTGTTCCTTTTGCATCGTTTATTTGTATTTAAGTTGTTGTTAAATCGGTATTTTAGAAGATTGAGTAATCATCGGCGCGGTAGTCGCTTGTGTCCGTTGCAGCCGCTCCCTGCGGAATGACCGGAACCTCCACGGGCTTAACCTCTATGGCTTCAATGTCAGACGCTGCAAGGCGTTTCCGGCTGCGTTGGTCCTTGTGCTGTCCTCTGCTGTCCGTCAGCAACAGGCGGTCTTCAATGCTTCCACGAAGTGCCGGGGTGCTCGCTATAAGCTGCTCGGTCCGTTGGTAGTTCAGCGCCATGCGCTCAGCGGTCTGCTGCTCCAGTTGCTTGTTGAAGTCCTGCACACGTTCCAACTGCTCATAATCGCCGGGCTTACGGTCTGCAAGTGCCATAGGCTGCACATACTTTTCTGTGAGCATATAGCGGCGTGTGCCGTTATCATTCACTGCAAGGATTTCGCTAAGGTCGTCGGGATCATACTTCACGGTCCAACGCTCTGCGGCGTGTTCGCGGAATGTCAGGTCGAAACAGTCATAATCACGCTTGACACCTAAAATGGTCGGGCGAAGTCCGCAGCCCTCCAGGGCGTTTTTGAAACCTGTTTCCTGTCCGAAGTTCAAGAGGTACTGTTCCCGGCTCAAAGGCAAACGGCGTTCCGGTTTCAGATTGGCCATAAGCTCACGGAACTTGTCCACCTTGCACATCCTTTCCAGATACATGATTTCGTCTATCTGCTTACGTACTCCCTGCTCATCGGGGAACTGGTGGCGCAATTTGTTCAGTGCCTCACTGTTTGGCTGCCTCTTTGGATCCGTGGTTACACCGTAGCCGCTCCAGTTGTTGAACCTGTTGCAGAAAGTGGTGTTTAAGTAGTTGAAATATGCCTCCACAGGCTTTGCCTTGGCGTTCTTTACTCGTGCCGGGGTCAGTTTATCGCCCATGACTGCGTAAAGCGGCGACATGGCCTTAAATGCGTAATGGTCGCACTGTATTTGGTTTGCTCGGAGCATTTCCCCGAACAGTTCCCGGCTGTGGATCGCTGCGTTGCGCAAAGCCTCCTTAATCAGTTCCGGGCATTCCTGCTTGCCCACTGCGTAACCTATCGGGTAATCAACGCAAGGGTCAAGCACCACAACAATGGTAAGGCGGTTTGTGTAGGTCGTCACATTGCCGCGCTTGGTCTGCTTGGTGTCCTGGTACAACAGTTCCACGGTCCAGCCGTCAAGTGTCCACATCAGGAATGGGGCAGTCGGACGGCTGCGCTTAACTTGCATTTCCTTGTTGTTTCGGAAATTTGAGACACCCAAGCGGCCGGCACTGACCACCACATCCAATTTTTCACGCCATACGCCCACAGCTGCCGGGGTTATCTCTTTCCACCCAATCTCACGCGCTGCATGGTTGTAGTAATCTGCCACACGCACATCGGTAAGATTGTTGTGGTGGCTCAATATCGTGGCCAATAAACTTTCCTGGTCCTCTGTCACCACCTTGCCGGCGTTGTTGTTCTGATACTTGCCACTAATGAAGCATACATAACCCTGCTCCAGATACTCGGAAAACTTCATCTGCAAGCGGCGGGCGCTGCGTGGCAGGGAATGAGGGAAACGGTCTGCAAGATATTCAAGCGAATTGGCCGCCTTACGCCAGAACTCGCCCAAAGGGGCGCGCTTGTTGCCGCTTTTGCTGCGCTTGCTTTGGCAGTCCTCGATACAACGGCGAAAGGCATTCATAATGGCGCAGTTGTTGGCGAGCTCCACCTGCTTGACTTCCGGCAAATTCCTGCCGTCAGAAAGTTTATAACTTTGGTAGAACAACAGGGCTGCGCCGTCCGGCTCTATGGTGTCCATAAATTCGCGGCTGTCCGCCTGTTCCTGCAAATCTGGGTAACGCTTGTAAACCTCTGTGCGCCACTTCAAAGGCAGACTGTCTACGGCAAACAAGGCCGTCCGCCCGTTGCCGCCTTTGCGCACTTGCTGCACCTGTCCCTTACGCACAAGTGCGTTAAGGTTGGATGTCGTAATTATGCGCCCGGTCAGTTCTGCGTGGCTGATACATATTTGTCCGTTAATTGTTTCCATACTCAAAGGCTTTCTGCGTACATTTGAATTTCGGAAAGTTTAGGGATGGTTACATTCTCCCAGTTACCGATGTTTTCACCTTTGCGGTTGTAGGCAACAACATTGCCGGTGCCCTTGTCGACCTCCAGTTTCACGCCGTTGTCGAAATTCTGCACCATAACTTGGCGTCCGTCCTCAGTCAGATTATGCAGGGTTTCACACTCGGGGCAGTGGTGCATTGGCTTTCCTTGATAGTCACGCACAGCGACATACCGTATCTTTTTAGCCAACATTGAGTTCTTGCGGTAAGTCAGTGCCAAATACACCATAGTACCTGTACACTTAAACAGTTCCGCCAACTTGTTTTTAGTCACGTCTGTTACATCAATGTAACGCTTTGATGCTGTTTCCATATCCTTTTACTTATTTGGTTGTTCTATAATGTTGATTTTACCGCAGCCGTAAGCAACTTTAAGGTCGTATGTCATTTTATCCAGAAAAGACACGGGTGCCGTAAAGGTCAAACCGTCCCTCTCACTGAAAAAAAATGCCACATTGTGCAGCATTAAGTAATTGCAGACTTTCGCCCTGCAATTTTGCACACGCCATTCTTTAATTTCGTCCATATCCTTTTACTTTAAGTTATTACATCCGTGTTTTCTTGCCAACCTGACACCTTTTTTGTACCTTTGTAGGCTGTTAAAGCATTAACACGCTGCAAAGATAACACTTATTTTTGACACGCAAAACAATTCCGTCAAAAAAATGTGTTATTGCACACAAAATGATGTAAAAGGATATGACAACAATTAAAGAAAGACTTATCTCAATCGCTGAATTTGAAGGGCTTTCAATAAGAGGATTTGAGGAAAGATGCGGCCTTGGGCGGGGCAACATTAGTAACATGGGACCCAATAGTGCCATAGGGTCTGACAAACTGACAAAAATACTTGACACATTTCCCAGTATTGACATAAATTGGGTGTTGACAGGTATTGAACAAAAGCCCGTAGATGGGACAGATGTATGGGAGGGCACTAATTCGGTGCTTTTGGATAAAGTAATTAAACAAGCTGAGGAAATTGGCAAACTCAAAGAACGTATTAGCCAACTTGAGCAAAGGTTGGGGAAAATTGCCGACAATGCCAACATTGGGGGTACTGCAAATGTAGGATAGGGGGTTACGCCCCCGCGTTCACTCCCGAACCTCACAGGCTCCCTTTCAAGCCATTAAAATAGTGCTCACATGGTGTTTTATACTCTTTTTGAAGCCATTAAACATATAAAGCAATGAAGCACAATAACTTAAACAGACAGCCAGCCTATTATTTAACGGTTCTATTTTGGTATTAAAGGGGTGTTTATCACTAAAAAATCGGCACATTCAAAACAAAAAATGTCATTAAAGGGGTCTGAATATACACCCGGAATGATACCCAACTGTATGTCCAACTATGTGTCCAACTCTATTTTATAACACGAAACGAGCAAAAATTCACGGCCACTACCCTACCATTTTAGCCCCAGATTTTCGCCCCCAACCGTCAGCCATTTAATACCTGATTAAACACCGGTAAACATCCAGCCACAAAGCCGCACAGACACACACGCAGCGCATTCCCCTGCCCTACCCTACCAATGCGGCATAAATGCCACTGGAAGTGCGTAAACGCACCGTTTCAAGCCATTACAGCCTTTTCCCAGCCAAGTACACGCGCACACGAAAAAAGCGGCAACAGTGAGCCGTAAAAAGCCCATTGCCACCGCCAGAATTAAAGCCGGTTAAAGAGGTATTAAACCCCGGTTAAACGGTCATTAAACGGTCGTGTTCAAAAATTAAAGCCGAATTAAAGCCAATTCAAGGTTTTGCACGTTTCGTTTTTTCAAGCAACCACATCCAACAAGCCCGAAACGCATACTATATCAGCGCTTTACGAGCATTTCAGCCACACAACACTTTGCTCACTTCGTTTTTATGCCCATATTTGTTTGACGAGAATATCTTTATTTGCCGACAAAGGTACATAACTAAAGTT
>ENA-UOJJ01001287-UOJJ01001287.1-human-gut-metagenome-genome-assembly--contig:-CS66-NODE-1287-length-37733-cov-9.359016_pt1 | contig 37733 bp, 36 predicted proteins | sample MGYA00242343_ERZ723890 | MGnify/ENA metagenome assembly ERZ723890
ATATGCTGAAAGGTACATATACCGGAACTGTATATCCAAATTCAAGCGTTTCTCTCGGATTTAACGGTGTAAAATCCGGCGAACCGACAATTACTGATTATTCACTGACGGAAGTGGTTGCAGATGAAAATTTAATTGCAAGTGCAGATAATTATCTTACTTCAAGTGTAAAAGAAATACTGGTAGGAAAAGACAGCAGTGAAGTGTATTTCTATCTTAATTCCCTTGAAACAGATACTAATATAACATTGTATGAAAATGATATTCCTGTAGCAGTATTCTATGATGATGGTAATTATGCAGCACATGGTGATGATATTCAGGGTGATGGTATCTATTCTGTAAAGTATAATGTAGATATAAATACTGATATTGATTCATCAAATGTTTATTATGCAAAATCTGATAATAATTTTGCTTCAAATGAGATTTCAGTTGACCTCATCATTCCATTTACAGAAAAGGAATTGTCTGATATGGCATACGTGGACGATGCAATATCAGCTGTTATTAATGACAATAGTTATCAATCTTCTACCATTGATGAGAGAAAAGAATCAATGTTAGACCTTCTTAATGAACTTGATATTAATAATAAGATAGTTGAAGATTCAATTGAAATTGATGAAAAAAATAGCATCTTATCTTTTAAGTATACGAGAGATGTAGTTGGAGATATTCTACTAGAAGAGTTTGATGATGAAACTGACGGTATTGATTTAACTGATTCAATAATGCCAAGTGTAGATGCTGTTAACCTTTCAACTACAACTCAACCATTGAGTCAGGTAAATGTTGCAATATTAAATTCATTTGAAAATACACCATTTAGAACTGATTATTACGAATCTCTAGTTTCTGATTGGACTGAACAGGGATTAAATGTATATTATGACGATACTGTTACAGTAAATGATTTGAAAACCGCATTACTTAATAAACAAATTATTTCATTAAGCGGACACGGAACAATTGAACGTTTTTGTCTTAATGGTGAAGATGAGATTGCAAATTCAGAGAAAGATCAAGAATATGAGACTGATATATTAAAGGGTAGAATAGTTAAAAGCTATAATTACGGCAAGACCTATTTTATTAAGCCTGAATTTTTTAGCTATTATTATGATAAAGGCTCTTTAGATGGTAGTTTTATTTTTGGAAATTCCTGTTCACTCATGGGGCATGGTGAAAAAATTAATGAAGCATTTGCCAACGCATTTTTAGGTGCTTCTGCAGAAGGATTTGTAGGTTATTGTAATAATGTTGAATCAGGATACTCAAGAAATGTCATGAGAAGTTATTTTGAAGCATTGATGACCGGAGTTACTTCAGCTGAAGCTCTTGATATGTCTGTTTCAGAACATGGAGAACATTGTTATTGCGGAGCATACCCGGTGTTACGTGGAGATCCTAATGCTATACTAATAGGAACAGATATTGAAAATGGTGATTTTGAAGGATATACCCAAAAATATGTTTCTACACCGCTAAGTTGGAAATGTACTGGTGATGCTCGTGTATTATCCAAATTAGGTGATGATATTATTCCTTATGACTCAAGAATGGCTTTCTTATCAACAGGAATAGGCTCTAAAGAAGAAAGTTATATCTCTGGAACGCAAGGTAGTTCCATGTCTCAGATTGTAAAGGTAGGTAGCTATTCCACACTTAGTTTTAATTATGATGTTGTTTCAGAAGAACCTGAAGAATGGGTCGGATCTATATATAATGATAAATTTGAGATTCAAATTCTTGATGAAAATGATAACATACTTTCTAGTGAAATAATTGAAGCTGTAAATACGTCAACTTGGTATTCCGTAAGTGGAATTAATTTTGATGGCGGAGATGATACAGTATATCATACTGGTTGGGCAACTAAAACAATCGATATTTCTAACTATCAGAATAAAATTATTCAAGTTCGCTTTTTGGTATATGATGTCGGAGATTCCATTTATGATACCGCAACTGTTTTAGATAATATTAGATTGAACTAATATTTTTATTATTTAGATATCATAATTAGATAGAAAATATTATATAATTAAAATAAGTGTTGACTTTTTAAGCATCACTCTGTTTTATAAATATAAAACTAATGAAAGGAAGTTATTACTTATGAAAAAAATATGTAAAGTCACTAATTCTGCTCTTGTTAGTGGAGCATTACTTTTATCGTTGATTGGTATTACCCCGGTGCATGCTTTAGAAACAGGAGATGATTCCTCATTAAAAAATGTATCAAACTCAGATTCATACGTTTCAGATCCACACGTTGATGAAAGGGTTTTGAGTGCATCAAAAAAAGAAATTCTTGTTGGAAAAGACAGTGCTGAAGTGATTTTCTATTTTGAAACGCTTATTAATTCTGATGAGTATGTATTATATCAAAATGATGTTCCGATAGGTTATTTGGTTGACAGCGGAAATTATGCTCAGGATGGTGATGATATCAAGGGTGATGGCATTTATTCGATTAAATTTACTGTTGATGTTACAGGTAATAATGCCAAACCTACAGAAAACAGTAAAATAGTATATAATACATATAGTGTTCGATGTGGCGATTCACTTGTTTCTAATGAGATATCAATCGATTTGATTACGCCTTTTTCTGACCAGGATCTTATTGATATGTCTGTAGTAGATAATGATATTGACGAACTTGTGAAAAGTGATAAATTTAAGTCGATGAACCAACAGGAAAAGATAGATGCTTTAATGGAACTGTTGACAACTCTTTCAGAAAATAAATTAGTAAATTCAATTGTATTAAGTGAGGATCGAATTGAATTTATCTATTCTTCCGATGCGTCGGGAATGATCTTATTTAGTTCTTTTGGTGAAGGAATTGATGGTATTATAACAGGAGATGCGAACGGTGACGGAAAGCTTGCAGCAAGCGATGCAGCATTTATCGCAAAAGAGCTTGCAGAAGCATCAATTAACAGTGAAAAGATAACAGCTGAGGCTTATCCGGCTATGGATTTCAATCAGGACGGTCAGGTTACAGCCAAGGATGCAGCGGATATTGCAAAGTATTTGGCAGAGCAGTCGATAAAGCAATAAATAATAATCATTGATTCTCAAAAACAAATACTATAGCAATGAAACGTCAGAATGTGATCACAGGAAGTGCAGAGCTTTTGACTGAATAAAGAGGACAGAATTCTTTTTAAACTAAAAAATACTGTTCAATAGAAGTAAATTGATTTTATAAAAAAAGCACGTCTCATGACGTGCTTTTTTATTATTATTTGCCAACGGCGAATTCATCAAAGTTTCATGCTTATTATCTTTTACTAGATTGATGTATTAATAATTATGCCGCAGTATATTATTATGTTTCATAAGTAGACAGTATACGCTGCGCAACTTCCTTACGGGTCTGACGGGTATCCATAGCCTGTTTTTCAATATATCTGTGAGCTTGTGGTTCAGAAAATTTTAAGTATTGGATCAAGCAGCATTTGGCTCTGTTAACAAGACGTATTTCTTCTATTTTGGTCTGTAGCTTAAAATTTTCATTCTGAAGTCCCAGCATTCGTGAACGTGTTGCAGAAACAAGTCTTACCGACTGGTGAAAAACAACTTTGTTTACCGGCTTCGGAACGACGCATACTCCATAACAGCTGAGTTTGTCTGATACATCTTCTGAAATATCCGATTTACAAATAAGTATGATGCCAGAATTTGAACATTCTGCCGCCTTTATTGAAAATTCATGCCCGAACTCATCAGTAAGAGGTGTGTTAATAACAATAAGCTCATATTCGGTTTGATTGATGCAGCGGCGTGCGTCGTTTCCGCTTTTTGTATTAGTAATTTGATTGTATCCTGATTCCCGCAAAAGCTGTGATAATAATGTTATGCCTTTATCTGAACCTGAAGCCAAAAGCACTCTTTCCATAAAATTCCACAACCTTTAAATACAATTAAAATAAAATTCATCTTCAAATTTAGATTTATCATCTGCCAAATTATATTTTGTAAGAGTATATGATAAGTGTGAGAACATTGTTTCATAAATTTCTTCAGACAGATTATTTTTAACAAAATCGCTTTTTTCAGCGATGGCAACAGCTTCTTCAAGAGTTCCCGGAAGCTCGTCAAAATTAGAAGTAGAACCGCATGTAAACGTTTTTTCGCTTAACGGCATTTTATTTTCAATGCCTTCAAATCCGGCTGCGAGAAGCAGTTTGAATACTATATAAGGATTGCATGAAGCGTCTGCGGAACGCACTTCTATTCTTGGGTGTTTTCCGGCAGTATAAGGAATTCTGATAAGCTGTGAACGGTTTTCAAATGACCAGTTTACGTATTTTGGAGCAAAATGCTCTCCCAAACGCTTATAAGAATTGGTTATAGGATTAAGAAAACATGTTATTTCCCTTATTCTGTTTAAAATTCCCGCAACAAACTGACTGCCAAGTTCAGTTTGGGTTTCCGGAGTAGGAGAGAAAATGTGTTTGCCGTTCTTTTTTATAGCTATTCCTATATGCAGTCCGCTTCCGAACTGGTTTTCCAGAGGTTTAGGCATGAAAGTTGCAAACAGACCGTTTTGTGCCGCAACATTTTTAACGACAGTTTTGTAGTATACCATGTTATCGGCAGATGTCAAAGCATCACTTCTTTTAAAATCGATTTCATTCTGTCCTGCGCCGTAGGTATGCCGTGAACTTTGGGGATTAAATCCCATTTCTTCCAGAGAAAGACAGATTTCACGTCTTACGTTTTCACACTTGTCCAGCGGAGCGATATCAAGGTAACCTGCATTGTCATGAGGAATTTTTGTAGGTTCTCCGTTTTCGTCTGTATTGAACAGATAAAACTCGCATTTTGTATCAATTTCGCAGCTATAATTTTTTCGTTTTAAATTATCAATATAACTGCTGAGTTCATTTCTAAGGTCGCCTTTATAATCAGAGCCGTCAGTACATTTAATGTTGCAGAAAAAACGTATAACCCGACCTGTTTTGGGCCTCCACGGAAGAACAGAAAGAGTAGATATATCCGGAAAAAGCAGAAGATCGGAATGGCATCCGGCGAGAGTTGTTGCGTCAAAAGGAATGCCGTGTTCAAAAGCGTAGGGAAGCTCGTCAGGCATAATGGCGATATTTTTCAGATTACCATGGATATCAGCAAAAGTAAGTCTGATAAATTTAACGTCGTTTTCCTCTACAAAGCTTAATATTTCTTTAGGTGTGTAATTCATATCACTAAACTCCGTTTTCAAATATTAATATACAAAAATAAAGCAGGGATAGCTTCAATTCTATCCCTATTATTATACGATATTTTTTAACCGATGTAAATAGTACAAATTAAAATCATAGTATTTTTATTTACTTAATAATCAGAATAAAGGCGTTCACTAGTACTGTTTCAATTGGCTGCAATACTGATGAACACCTTTGTTCTATTTTTAATATAATACTATATTTTTACTAAAATGTCAAGAAAATTCTTAAAAAATATAGTATTATATATATGCGGGTGTTGAGGACGGAAATAAAAATATTTTTTTTGAAAAAATGCTTGACAAATTGAAATATTTGTTATATACTTAAAACATAGACAGCAAAGGTGCTGAGAAAGAAGTTAAAATTTCTTTTTCAGTACCTTTTTTTATTTTCCGGAAAAGCAGTCAATAAATACATATTTTGGAGGATGATTAATATGGATGCTACTTTTAATGTATGGTTTTTAATCGGCGCTGCGCTGGTATTTTTCATGCAGTGCGGATTTGCAATGGTGGAAACCGGCTTTACAAGAGCAAAAAATGCCGGTAATATTATAATGAAAAACCTTATGGATTTCTGTATCGGAACTGTTGTATTTATTTTAATAGGCTTTGGCTTGCTTTTCGGTGAAGATGCAGTGGGTCTTATCGGTAAACCAGGCTTTGATATTTTTACAAATTATCAGAATTTTGACTGGTCAAATTTTGTTTTTAATCTTGTGTTCTGTGCTACAACTGCTACAATTGTTTCAGGCGCTATGGCAGAAAGAACAAAGTTTATTTCATATTGTGTTTATTCAGGTGTTATTTCAGCTCTTATTTATCCGATTGAGGCTCACTGGATCTGGGGCGGCGGCTGGCTGTCTCAATGGGGATTCCATGACTTTGCAGGTTCATGTGCAATTCACATGGTAGGCGGTATTTCCGCATTGATTGGCGCTAAAATCCTCGGACCTCGTATTGGTAAATTTGAAAAGAAAAACGGTAAAATTACTAAAGTTCACGCAATCCCGGGACACTCTCTTACACTCGGTGCATTAGGATGTTTTATTCTTTGGTTTGGTTGGTACGGATTTAACGGAGCTGCTGCAAAAACTGTAGAAGGTCTTGGTTCAATATTCGTAACAACGACAATTGCCCCCGCAGTTGCAACATTTGTTTGTATGATATTTACATGGCTTAAATACGGCAAGCCTGACGTTTCAATGTGTCTAAATGCTTCGCTTGCAGGTCTTGTCGGAGTTACAGCAGGTTGTGATGTTGTTGACGCTTTAGGTGCAACAGCAATCGGTGTGGTTTCCGGTTTGCTTGTTCCGTTTGGCGTATGGCTTCTTGATCATAAGCTGCATATAGACGATCCTGTCGGCGCTGTAGCAGTACATATGATGAATGGTATCTGGGGTACTATAGCCGTAGGTCTTTTTGCAACAGGAAATGCTCCTGAAAATGCAACATATGACGAACCTTTTAAAGGCTTATTCTATGGCGGAGGTTTTGATCTTCTCGGTAAACAGCTTGTAGGTATTCTTGCAGTCGGCGCATGGACAGCCGTTACAATTACAATTACATTCCTTGCAATCAAAGCTACAATCGGACTCAGAGCTTCCAAGAGAGAAGAAATTATTGGTCTTGATGCTACAGAGCATAATCTTCCATCCAGCTATGCTGATTTTATGCCATCGTTTGAAAGTGTTACAGAAATGCAGACTCAGGGTGCAAAGGCTGGGGTAAATACTGCCGGAGTCGTACCTGTGGCACAGGCTGTTCCGGTTTCCGTTGAAACTAAATCTACAGCTCCGTCAGACGGAACGCCTAAGCTGACAAAGCTATCAATTATCTGCAAACCGGAAAAACTTGAAACGCTTAAATCAGCTCTCAGTTCTATAGGCGTAAAAGGCATTACAGTAACTAACGTTATGGGATATGGTACTCAGAAGGGTCAAAAGACATATTACCGTGGTGTTGAACGTGATGAAGTTCAGCTGCTTCCTAAAACAAAGGTTGAAGTTGTTGTTTCCAAAGTACCAGTTGATACGGTCGTTAATACCGCTAAACAAGCTTTATATACCGGTAATATCGGCGACGGTAAGATCTTTATCTTTGACGTAGAAAATGTTGTAAAGGTTAGAACAGGTGAAGTTGGTTTTGATGCCCTTCAAGGAGAAGATGAAGAATCATTTTAAATATAAAAAATCCCTTGATTTTCAAGGGATTTTTTATTTATGATATTGTTAATAAAATGTTAATAGAATGTTAATAAAAAAGCAATAAAATAAAATCGTGAATATTGTATAATATAATTATTGTAATGTGTATTTTTTTATATATTTTTACTGTTAAGAGAGGAAGGATATTTATGAAGAGTTCAGGTATATTGAACAAAATTAAAGCTGCAGCAGTCAGTATATCGGTACTGGCGGCTGCTTTGGTTTCGCCGGGCGCCTTGTCGGAAGATTCTGCCGACGCTGCGGAAAGTATTAACTATGCCAAGGCTTTGCAGTATTCGCTTTATCTTTATGACGCTAATATGTGCGGATCTGAGGTGGGAGAAAAATCACAGCTAGACTGGCGTGACGACTGTCATACTTATGACTCTAAGGTTTCAACGCCGTACGGAACAATGGATTTAAGCGGCGGTTATCATGACGCAGGCGATCATGCAAAATTCGGTCTGCCGGCAGCATATTCTGCCACTATGCTTGGTTGGGGGTATTATGAATTTAAAGACGCATATACCCAGACAGGTCAGGCGAATCACCTCAAAACAATAACGGATTATTTCTGTGATTATTTCAAGAGATGTACGGTATTTAACGGAACTTCTGTTAAGGCTTTCTGTTATCAAGTTGGCGATGGTAATACTGATCATGACGAATGGAAATCACCTGAAAGTCAGACTCTTGCAAGACCAGCATATTTTGCTGATTCAAGTAATCCATGTACCGATGTAGTTGCAGAAACAGCAGCTGCGCTTGCTATGAATTACCTGAATTTTAAAAATGAAGAAGATCTTTATTATGCAAAGGCTCTTTATGAGTTTGCAAAGACAAATAATAAGGGAAACCATAATTCCGCTCCGTTTTATCAAGGCACATGCTATCTGGACGATCTGGCACTGGCTTCAATTATTCTATATAAGGCAACAGGAACTTCTTCATATAAAACCGATTGTGCAAATTGGATCAGTCAGTCTAACTGGGCGTATACAACTCAGCAGCCGCTATGTTGGGACAGTGTGTGGCCTGCTGTGAATGCGATATATGCAAACGAGTGGAACAGGGTGGCTGAAAATATTGACGTACTTAAGGGAAAAGCTAATTCCGAGGGCTATGCTTGTCACGATAATTGGGGATCGGCAAGATATAATACAGCTGAACAGCTTATATGTCTGGTATATGATAAATATAATAATTCAAATTCTTATACGACATGGGCGAAAGGTCAGATGGAGTATCTTTTCGGAAACAATAAACTTGGAAATTGTTATATGGTAGGTTATAGCAGTAATTCAGTAAAGCATCCGCACCATAGAGCAGCAACAGGCTTTACTAATTTTCCGTCAGAAAATAAGGGAAAAGAACATGCATATGTGCTTGTAGGCGCTCTTGTAGGCGGCCCTGACAGAGACGGAAATTATTACGATGTTACTGATGAATACCACTATACAGAAGTATCTGTTGACTACAATGCCGGGTTTGTGGGTGCTTTGGCAGGACTTTATCTGAAATATGGTTCAGGACAGTCTGTGGATTCAAGTATTCCAGGTGTTTCCGGATCAACCCCTGTAGTTACTACACCGGCAGTTACAACAACTCCAGTTGTTACAAAACCAATTATAACATCAGCTTCAACCAGTTCTTCGTCATCTTCAACTTCATCAAAAGTGACACAAGAAATTACAACTACATCAAAGTCTGTTGTTACCAGTACTTCTGCAACAGGCGGGGCTGATAGCGGAACAAAGGTTGTTAATGTAAATACCTCGCTTAATTATTCCAGTGACAATAATAAGATGTATAAAGTAAATATTTCTGATTTAGTACCAAGCGGAGCAAAAGCAGAAAAATTTATTATAAAGCTTTCTGCTAACGGTAATATTGGTTCTCCGTCTATCGGCGGCGGAATTTCAGTGACTAACAATACTAATAATTGGCTTGATTTAAACGGAATTCAGAATATCAGCGGTTCGTCGGGTACAATAGAATTCGATGTTTCATCAATTAAAAATGATATTCAATATGATGGAGGTATTTTCCAGATAGGATACTGGTGGGGAGAACAGTCAAATATAAATGTTGATTCAATAACATGTATTTATACTTCTGAAAGTCAAGCGGTTACTACTGCTTCAACTGCGGTTACTACCAGAAAAACCACGGTGTCTTCAACTATTTCAACTAAGATAACGGCTGGTACTACTACTGCTGCAACGACGCCAGATTACGGCGACATTGACTGGGATAAGGTAAAGTACGGTGATGTTAATCAGGACGGTTATGTAGATTCGGCTGATATAGTTGTTATTAATAAATACCTGTTGAGTCAAGTTGAATATCCGATGAAAAATGCAACTGCTATGGAAAATGCGGATTGTGACCGTGACGGTGAAATTACAACCAAGGATTCATTTGTGATAATAAATTGCGCTTTGGGATTAATTAATGAAAGTCAAATTGGAAAATAATTAAAATACAGACCGCAAAATAACCAGGTTTTAAATTTATATTTATAGGTATTGACAAAATAAGAGCATAAGTGTATAATATAGACAAGAAATAAATTCGCCTTATCAAGAGCGGTGGAGGAACAGGTCCTGTGAAGCCCGGCAACCTAATTGTGATATTATCAAGAAAGGTGCTAATTCCTGCGGTTTATCCGAGAGATGAGGATTTTAATAAAAATCACAGTGTCCGGATATGATTCGGACACTTTTTCTTTTATACAGGGTGAATTTTTCTTGAAATTTTGAAAGGAGGCTGCCAAATGGCAGCGTAAAGAAATGGCAAAAAAATTTTTTACATCTGAATCAGTTACTGAAGGACATCCTGATAAAATCTGTGATCAGGTATCTGATGCAATTCTGGATGCCCTTCTGGAGCAGGATCCTAATTCGAGAGTAGCTTGTGAAACTGTCTGCACAACAGGTATGGTAATGTGCATGGGCGAAATAAGCACTAAAGCTTATGCTGATATTCCGAAAATTGTAAGAGAGGTTATTGTTGATATCGGATATGATCGGGCTAAGTATGGATTTGACGGCTATACATGTTCAGTGATTACAACAATCGACGAGCAGTCGGGCGATATTGCAATGGGTGTGAACGAGGCGCTTGAATCAAAGGAAGGCGATATGTCGGACGATAATTCAACAGGCGCCGGCGATCAGGGACTTATGTTCGGATATGCCTGCAATGAAACTCCGGAGCTTATGCCTATGCCGATTTCTATGGCTCATAAGCTTGCGCTGAAGCTTACCGAAGTAAGAAAGGACGGTACCTTGCGTTACCTTCGTCCTGACGGAAAAACGCAGGTTACTGTTGAATATGATGATGATAAGCCGGTAAGAATTGAAACTATTGTAGTTTCATCACAGCATGCTCCGGAAATCACACTTGATCAGATAAAGAAAGATATTATTGAATATGTAATCAAACCTGTTGTTCCGGAAGAGCTGATTGATGAAAATACTAAATATTATATTAATCCTACAGGTCGTTTTGTAATTGGCGGTCCTCAGGGCGACAGCGGTCTTACAGGAAGAAAAATTATAGTTGATACTTACGGCGGTTATTCCCGTCACGGCGGCGGAGCATTTTCAGGTAAGGATCCTACAAAGGTTGACAGATCTGCGGCATATGCGGCAAGATATATTGCCAAGAATGTTGTTGCTGCCGGACTTGCAGATAAGTGTGAAGTTCAGCTGGCATATGCAATAGGAGTTGCCAAACCTGTTTCCATACTTATTGACACATTCGGTACGGGAAAGGTTGACGAAGAGAAGCTTTCAGCTGCTGTTGACAAGGTGTTCGATCTTCGTCCTGCCGCAATCATCAAGATGCTTGATTTAAGAAAGCCTCAGTATAGAAAGCTTGCCGCTTACGGTCATATGGGACGTGAAGATTTAGGCGTTGTATGGGAAAAAACTGATAAAGTTGACGCAATAAAAGAGGCTTTGGCGGAACTATAATTTTTAGTAAATGTTGATAAAGCCCGTTAATACGGGCTTTATTTATGATTATAAAAAGGAGGAATTAAAATGCAGTTAAGAAAAATGTTCAGCGGAATTTTGACTGCTGCGGTTTCCTTTACGGCGGTGTTATGTATTGGTCAGAATAGAAGCGATAATCCTGTAAGAGTATCTGCGGCGGAGGAGCCGGTAAAAATTATGGCGTTGGGCGATTCCATAACAGACGGTTATTTCGGGACCGACGGATATCGCAAATATTTTTATCACAATATGACTGAAATGGGTCATGACATTGATATGGTCGGCGCAAAGGATTACAGCGGCTGGAATCCCTCATATACTGACAGTAACGGGGTGACCTTTGAGTATGACGGAGACCATTCCGGCTACAGCGGATATGCAATTCAGTATATGACCGGTACTGAAACAAGACAAGGACTGTTGGAAACAGTGCAGAGTACTGATATGATAAAAAAATGCGATCCGGATATTGTTTTGCTGCAAATCGGAACAAACGATATTTTAAGCAATTATAATGAAGGTATAATAGACCGTCTTGAAAATCTTGTAAACGTTATACTTGAAGATATGAATGATTCTGATGACGTTGTTTTTGTTTCTACTATTCCGTATATGGACGTTTTAATGGTTTATGATTGGTTCTGGTCATACGGGGAGGTTAAATCCGATAATTCTCAGGAGGACTTTGCAAAGATTGTTCATGGATATGTAGACAGTTACAATGATCAGATAAAGCAGATGGTAACGGAAATGCAGACGCAGGGAAAACCCGTAAAATTTGCAGATATCAACAGTGTTATTGATCCGTCAACTGATTTGCAGGATGGTATTCACCCTAATGAGACAGGCTATCAAAAAATGGGAACTTACTGGTCAAATCTTGTGGATAATTATTTGAGTACTGAGTCTGAAACTACAACTGAGGAAACTACATTGGTTGATAAGTATAAAAAAGGCGATGTAAATACTGACGGTGAGATTAATGTTTCTGATTTGATTGTTTTACAGAAATATCTGCTGAAAAAAGGCGGTATTCTTCCGGAACAGACTTACTATGCAGATATGGACAATAACAACATGCTGAATATATTTGACAGTATTCAGCTGAAACGTTTGTTGATATTAAACGAATAAAAAATAAGAATCCTCCCTTTTGGAGGATTCTTATTTTAATATACCAATAATTCCGGTAATAATAATCAGAATATGAACAATCAGTAATGCCGGAACCAGTATGTAAAACTTAGGATGTTTGGTTTTATGTCTGAAAATTTTCATACCGGCTGCTGCACCGAAGCTTCCTCCAATAAAGGCAGATAAAAGAAGTGCAGATTCTGAAATTCTCCATTGGTGCTTTATAGCACGCTGCTTATCAATATAAAACATAGATATTGATATAATATTAATTAGTATAAAATACAAAATAAGTATTAACGGAAACCTCATAAAGCCGTTACTGATAAATTCAGCAATTTTAAATAAAGTATTCAATTTTGTATCCTTTCAAACTGTTTGGGCAGAGCAGTATATTTCCGCTCTGCCCCTAAGCTAATTATAACATACATATAGCCATGATTCAATAGACAGATTACTTCTTAACTGATTTTTTAATAAACTTAATAAGCTGAATTAAAATCAATGTGCCAATTGATGTGGCTGCAATCATTATAATCTGTACAATATTTAAAGGTTCAGCTTTAAATATTGTAGAAACTGCCGGTACAAACAATACTAAAGCCAGCAGTAAAACACCGATTCCGAAAGCTCCGAAAATAAATTTATTGTTGAAAAACTTTTTTGTAAATAAAACAGGATTATCAGATTTGCAGTTGAAACCATGAATCAGACGTGAAAGACATATACTCGCAAAGGCCATAGTACTTCCTACGGCAGGACTTGTTTGCAGTCCGAAAAGGAAACATGCAGCAGAAGCCGCTGAAATAATAAGTCCTTCTGACATTACACTCAGAATAAATGATTTTGTAAGAATGGATTCGTTGATAGGACGTGGCTTTTCTTTCATTACATCATTGGTGTGAGGTTCAAGACCGAGAGCGATTGCCGGAAGTGAATCGGTCAGCAAATTGATAAATAAAAGATGAACGGCGGCAAATGGTACAGGAAGCGCAAAAATTGAGGCGAAAAGTACTACAAGTATCCCCGCCGTATTTCCGGAGAGAAGAAATTGAATGGAACGTTTTATATTGGCATAAATATTACGTCCGTTATTTACTGCTTTAACAATTGTTGCAAAATTATCATCAGCTAAGACCATTGAAGCAGCGTCCTTGGAAACCTCTGTACCCGTAATGCCCATTGCGACGCCTATGTCAGCCTGCTTCAACGCCGGAGCGTCGTTTACGCCGTCTCCTGTCATGGCAACAATGTTTCCTCTTTCCTGCCATGCTTTGACTATTCTGATTTTATGCTCCGGAGAAACTCTTGCATAGACAGATTTTGTCGGAACATATTCCTTTAACTGCTCATCGGTAAGACTGTCAATTTCACTGCCCTCTGCCGCCTCGGAATAGTCTTTTAATATACCGATTTCTTTTGCGATAGCAGCGGCTGTTACCTTATGGTCTCCGGTTATCATAACGGGTTTTATTCCAGCGCTGATACATTCGGCAACAGCAGCTTTAGATTCTTCTCTGGGCGGATCCATCATTGCAATAAGTCCCATAAAAGTAAGATCGGATTCATTTTTAACAGAAATATCTGCACTTTCTATTTCTTTATATGCAAATGCCAGAAGTCTCAGTCCTTGAGCGGAAAGTTGAGCAGTTATCTCAGAAATGGCAGATTTTTCTGAATCAGTAAGATTCATTCGGTCAAGCAGAATGTCTGCCGCACCTTTTGTGATCATTGTAAGGACGCCGTTTACATTGTGAACTGTAGACATAAGCTTTCTGTCTGAATCAAATGGAATTTCTGTAATACGGGGATATTTTTCACGGATATATTTAAAATTGAAATTATACTTTAACCCGAAATTGACTAACGCTGTTTCTGTGGGATCGCCGATTTCTTTTCCGTCCTTACAGACAGCGTCGTTACAAAGAATGCTTGAAAGAAGAAGTCTTTTTTGATGATTGATATCAAAGTTACCGTTTTCACAGTCAATTATTTCGTTATCTACATAGAATTTTTTTACGGTCATTTTATTTTGAGTCAGCGTACCTGTTTTGTCAGAACATATTACAGAAACGCTCCCAAGACCTTCAACAGCATGAAGCTTTCGTATTATAGCATTTTCTTTTGACATCTTTTGAGTACCAAAAGACAGTACAATTGTAACGATTGAGCTTAAAGCTTCCGGAATAGCGGCAACGGCCAGAGCTACGGCAAACAAGAACGAATTCATTATATCTTCGCCACGGAAAACATTAAGTCCGAAAACCAGTGCGCAGATAATAAGAATTCCTATAGAAAGCTTTTTTCCGAAGCTGTCAAGATTTGCTTGAAGGGGAGTTTTTCTTTCCTTTGCACTGTTGATAAGTCCTGCAATTTTTCCGACTTCAGTATTCATACCGATATCGGTAACGAGAAATTTTCCTCGTCCGTACGTAACAAAACTTCCGGAATACACCATATTTATTCTGTCGGCAAGAGGAAGATCATGATCAAATGTTTCATCGGATTTTTCAACGTTCAGACTTTCGCCAGTCAGTGCGCTTTCGTTTACTTTAAGACTGGCATTTTCAATAATACGCCCGTCAGCACATATATAGTCGCCGGCTTCCAGTAATACAATATCTCCGATAGTTACCTGTTCTGAAGGAATGATAACAGTATTTCCGTCACGTAATACCTTTGCACTGGGAGCAGAAAGCTTTTTCAGACTGTTTAGAGATTTTGCCGCTTTGACTGTCTGTACTGTGCCGAGAATGGCATTAAGAGTAATTACCGCAATTATTACAACAGTACTTTCAACATCTCCGAGTATTGCTGAAACAACTGCGGCGGCAATAAGTATAATAACTAAAAAGTCTTTAAACTGTTCCAGAAAAATCATAAAAATACTTTTTGATTTTTCTTCAATTAGTTCATTTTTGCCGTATTTTTCCTGATTTTTGTTTGCTTGTGCTGAACTCAGTCCGGTTTCAGAAGAACTCAGTTCAGCAAGCAATGTGGCTTTAGATTTCTGATAATTTTCTTTCATTTTTTTCTCCTTATTTTTTAGGGAAATAAAAAAGACTTTTGCCGAAATCAACTATTAAATACGTTAATAACTGATTTCAACAAAAGTCTTGCCGTTTAGATATGCTACGGACTGGTAAAGCAGTCGTACTGACGCAGACATAAACAGGAAATCCTGCCGGCTACTCCCTTTTATTTGAGTACAATTATATATTATAATTGACAGTTTGTCAAGAGCAAAATTAAATATTTATGTATTTTTATTTGACATTAAGTTTAGTGTATGGTAAAATATAAATATTATTATAAAGGAATAGCGAACGATATGAAAATGAATAAAAAAATTATAAATCTTTTAGCGTCTGCGATATGCATTTCAAGTATTGTCGGTGTTCAGCCTACAGTTTTAGCAGTAACTGAAGATATGACAGATAAATCAAGTGATTTATCTGTGTCGGGTACAGCTGAGATTATAGCGTCAGGAGAATGCGGAGCATATGGCGATAATCTTATGTATAAGTTGAACTCTGATGGCGTTTTAACAATAAGCGGTCAAGGCGAAATGGCTGATTGGTTTACAAATACAGTGCCATGGAAGGATTACAAAAATAGCGGTGAGATAACCAGAGTAATAATTCATGAGGGTGTAACATCTGTATCGACTAAAGCTTTTGTTTTTTGTGAGAGTTTGGAATATGCGTTTATACCTAGCTCTATGAAGGATATTGACGGCTTTACAGCATGTTCTTCTCTAAAAAGTATTAATTTACCGGAGGGACTGGAGACAATTGGAATTCAGGCATTTTGCGATTGTGACAGTCTGAAAACCGTAACCATTCCTTCAAGTGTTAATAGTATCGGATTCGGCGCTTTTGAATGGTGTGATTCATTAACTGAAATAAAAGTAAAATCCAATAATGCGTATTTTACAGATATTAACGGAGTACTTTACAACAAGGATAAGACGAAGATACTACAGTATCCTAAAGCTAAAACACAAACTTCGTATATAATTCCTTCAAGTGTAACTACAGTAGGTAGGGACGCCTTTGAAGAATGTGAAAATCTTAAAAGTATTATTCTTCCTAAAAGACTTACATCAATAGAAGAAAGTGCATTTAGCAGCAGCGGTATAAAAACAATTGAAATACCAGCAGGCGTTACAACTATAAGTAGGTCTGCGTTTAACAGTTCGTTGATCGAAAGTATAGTGCTTCCAAGCAATATTGTAAAAATAGATACAATGGCTTTCAGAAACTGCAAAAATCTAAAAAAAATATTTATTCAGAATCCTCAATGTGAAATTGATGATAGCTTTGGCACTATATGCAGTAATCTGGCTTTTGAGGATGCATATAGACAATTCGACGGTATTATTTACGGCTATGAAAATTCTACAGCCCATGCTTATGCACAAAAATATGAATATCCTTTTTCAGCCTTTATTTATGGCGATGCTAACAGTGACGGTAAGCTTACAGCCGGTGATGCCGCATTTATAGCGAAAAATCTTGCAGAGCAGAAGGGTTATACATTGCCTGCATATGCAGACTTTACAGGTGACGGTAAAGTAACCGCTTATGATTCAGCAATGATTGCAAAGTATCTTGCAGAACAAAGTCTGAAAAGTTAAAAAAACTATTGACATTTTTGTTAAATTGTGATAAAATAACTTTTAGCCGCATGTGTACGGTTTTGAAGTTATGTTTTTATAACACCGTAACTCAGCGAGTTTTATAGAAAAGGCAGGTGCCGGAAAATGTACGCAGTTATTGAAACAGGCGGTAAGCAGTATCAGGTTAAAGAGGGAGATACTCTTTTTATCGAAAAGCTTAACGTTGAAGCAGAACAGTCAGTAAATTTTGACAAGGTAGTAGCAGTAGGAACAGATAATGGTCTTACAGTTGGTGCTCCATATGTTGAAAACGCTGTTGTTGAAGCTAAGGTTTTAAAGAACGGTAAGGCTAAGAAAATTACTGTTTTTACTTACAAGCCTAAGAAGGGTGAAAAGAAGAAACAGGGTCACAGACAGCCTTATACACAGGTTAAGATTGAAGCTATTAAGGCATAATTTATGATCGTCGCTGAATTCTTCAGAAAAAACGGCGAAATTACCGGGTTTAAAGTAAGCGGACATGCAGGATATGATGAATCCGGAAGAGATATTGTATGTGCCGGCGTATCTTCTGCGGTTATGATGACGGCAAATCTGATAACAGAAATTTTCAGATTTGAAGCGGAAGTATCGGCGGTTGACGATACGGTTACTTTAAAAACTGATATTCCGTGTAATGATGTTTTGCAGGGCATTTATAAGGGTCTTGCTTTGCAGATTGAACAGATGTCATTGGAATTTAACGGAACGATTAAAATGAAATATTCGGAGGTGTAATAGATGCTTAAGATCAGTATGCAGTTCTTTGCTCATAAAAAAGGTTCAGGTTCTACAAAAAATGGACGTGATTCTGAATCCAAGAGACTTGGTGTTAAGAGAGCAGACGGTCAGTATGTAGTAGCAGGTAATATTCTGGTACGCCAGAGAGGTACGCATATTCACCCTGGCGAAGGCGTAGGTATCGGTTCTGACGATACTTTATTTGCTAAAGTTGACGGCAGAGTCAGATTTGAACGTGTTGGACGCGACCGTAAAAAGGTAAGCGTTTACGCTGAACAGTAATCAGTTACTTCGGTTCATTAAAATCCCGGGCTTCTTGGCTTGGGATTTTGTTGTATAAAATTAATGACTGGAATTTATGAGGTGAAATATGTTTGTTGATAAGGCGAAAATAAAAATTAAAGCAGGAAACGGCGGAGACGGTGCAATATCATTTCATCGAGAAAAATACGTGGCTGCGGGCGGTCCGGACGGCGGAAACGGCGGAAAAGGCGGAGATGTGATTTTTGTGGCAGACGACAATTTTTCATCTCTTATTGATTTCAGATACAAACGAAAATATGTAGCTCAGAACGGTGAAAACGGAGGAGCGAAAAGATGTACGGGAAAAAGCGCTCCTGATTTAATAATCAAGGTTCCCAGAGGAACAGTGATAAAGGACGCTCAAACCGGACGTATTATGGCGGATATTTCTACGGACGAACCTCAGATACTTGCTCATGGTGGAAGAGGAGGCAGGGGAAACTGTAATTTTGCCACTTCTACCAGACAAATTCCGAGATTTGCAAAGCCGGGTTATCCCGGAGAGGAATTTGAAGTAACTCTGGAGCTTAAACTTATAGCAGATGTGGGACTTGTAGGGTTTCCAAATGTAGGAAAATCTACTCTTATATCTGCGGTAAGCGCAGCGAAACCTAAAATTGCCAATTATCATTTTACTACCCTCACTCCGGTTCTTGGGGTAGTTAAGGTAAGCGAGGAAAAATCCTTTGTAATGGCTGATATTCCCGGACTTATAGAAGGCGCCAGCGATGGTGTGGGACTGGGACATGAATTTTTAAGGCACGTAGAAAGATGCAGACTGATCGTGCATGTTTTGGACGCATCAGGAGTTGAGGGAAGAGATCCGCTGGAGGATTTTGATATTATCAATTCTGAACTTGAAAACTTCAGCAGTGAGCTAGCGCAGTGTCCTCAGATAGTTGCCGCAAATAAATGCGATATGGCAGATGAAGAGCAGATTGAACATATCAGAAATTATATAGAACAAAAGGGTATGAAATTTTTTGCTGTTTCTGCTGCAACAACTCATGGTACAAAAGAGCTGATAAATGAGGTGGCGGCTGAATTGGAAAAGCTTCCGCCGGTCAAATCCTATGAGGCAGAGCCGATTACTCAGGCTGAAATTGAAGAAAAAGCTCTTTCCCATACTAAATTTGATATTGAAATTGAGGATGGAGTTTACTATGTCGACGCAAAGTGGCTTGAGCCTGTAATGCGCACTATCAGTATGGATGATTATTCATCTCTTCAATATTTCCAGCAGGTTCTTCGTAAAAGCGGAATTATAGACAAACTTGAGGAAATGGGAATTAATGAGGGTGATACGGTTAATATTCTGGGATTTGAATTTGATTATGTAAGGTAATTAAAAATGAATAAAATACTAACTGAAAGAGAAGTAAATCAATATAGTCCCTTAGCGCTGGCATTTTTGGGTGACAGCATTTATGAACAGCTTGTAAGGGAAAAAATCATATTTGCAGCAAATATGCCTGCTTCAAAAATGCATGCGCTTAAAGTTTGCAGGGTTTGTGCGGAATATCAGTCAAAAGCCCTAGAAAAAATAATGCCTCTTCTTGATGAAAAGGAAACGGCAGTAGTAAAACGGGGTAGAAATGCTACAGGAAATACCGTTCCTAAGCATTCCAGTACTGCTGATTACAGACGTGCTACCGCATTGGAATGCTTGTTTGGATATCTTCATTTGCTCGGCAGAGAGGAACGTATTGATGAACTTTTTCAGATTATTTGGGGTATGGAAGAATTTGTTATTAAATAGAAACTTTATTTAGGAGTGTGACTTTTTATGTCAGGACATTCAAAATGGAATAATATAAAAAGAAAAAAGGAAGCGACCGATGCTGCAAAAGGTAAAATTTTTACCAAGATCGGACGTGAAATAACAGTATGTGTTAAAGAGGGAGGTCCGGATCCAAACAATAATTCAAAGCTTCGCGACCTGATCGCTAAAGCAAAATCAAATAATGTGCCTAACGACAATATTGAAAGAGTTATCAAAAAAGCTGCCGGCGGCGGAGATAAAAATAATTATGAAACCAATATTTATGAGGGATATGGTCCTAACGGGGTAGCGGTAATTGTTGAGTGCCTTACAGACAATAAAAACAGAACTGCCGGAGACATACGCCATTATTTTGATAAGTTCGGCGGAAATCTCGGTACAAGCGGCTGCGTTTCTTTTATGTTTACGAAAAAAGGTATAGTTATTGTTGAAAATAACGGTGTTGATGAAGATACGATAATGGAAGATGCTTTTGAATTTGGTGCTGATGATATGTCTGTTGAGGATGAGGTAGTTGAAATTTCATGTGAACCGTCTGAACTGGGAACGCTCAGAGAAGGACTGGTTTCAAAGGGATATAATGTTGTTTCAGCAGAAGTTGATCAGATTCCTTCAACATATACTACACTTACAGATGAGGAGCATATTAAGAAAATGAATCTTCTCCTGGAACATCTTGAGGATAATGATGATGTTCAAAATGTTTATCACAACTGGGAAAATGCAGATTAAATATTATTAGTAATATATGCTATAACTAAAAGAGCTAACTGAAATATATTTCGGTTAGCTCTTTAAATTATAATCTCTTAAGGCGATAAAATATTTTATATTAAAATAAAATTATCGGTTATCAATCTTTTCCGGATACATATCATGATTAAATAATCTGTTTTCAGCAAGCTTTTCCCATTTTGTACCAAGTTTGCCATAATTGCAGTATGGATCAATTGATATGCCGCCCCTTGGCGTAAATTTACCCCATACTTCAATATATTTGGGATCCATAAGATCAATTAAATCCTTCATAATTTTATTTACGCAATCCTCATGAAAGTCGCCATGATTGCGGTAGCTGAAAAGATAAAGCTTCAATGACTTGCTCTCTACCATTTTTACATCCGGAATGTAGGAAATGTAGATCGTTGCAAAATCCGGCTGACCTGTAATAGGGCATAAGCTTGTAAATTCCGGACAATTAAACTTAACAAAATAGTCGTTTTCCTGATGTTTGTTTTCAAATGTTTCAAGTACTTCCGGAGCATAATTATCAGGATATTTAGTTTGCTGATTACCTAACAGGGTTAAATTTTCCTTTTCTCTATTATCCATTTTTTCACCTCATTGCAGGATCGTTGATACCGTTTAATTCAAATGCCTTTGCACGGTCAATACATGTGCCGCATTGACCGCAAGGTTTATCTCCGCCTTCATAACAGCTCCATGTAAGTTCATAAGGAACCTTTAATTCAAGACCGATTTTTACAACGTCTGCTTTTGTCATATTTACGAATGGCGCTTCAATTTTAAGCTGTTTACCGCTGCCCTCATAAACAGCTGTATTCATAGCGGTGTTGAAAACAGAAGAACAGTCCGGATAAGCATTACCAGCAGCGTCGTCAGCGTGAGCGCCGTAATAAATTACACTGCATTTCCTTGACAAGGCAATTGCTGCCGCCGACGAAATAAACAGTCCGTTACGGAAAGGAACGTACGTTGAAACAGGAGAACCGTTTGTCTTTTCAAGCTGTTGTGCATATGATTCATGAGGAATGTCTTCATCAGAGCCTTTAAGTAAAGAACAATCTGAAAATCTGAAAATCAGTGACAAATCCAGATCAATTTTTTCAATTCCATAATATTGTACAATTGCGTTGGCGGCTATAATTTCTTTTGTATGTTTTTGTCCATATGTTATAGACAGTGCGATAACATTTTCTTTTCCGTATTTTGAAATTGCAAGTCCAAGACAGGTAGTACTGTCAATGCCGCCGCTGAATAATACAAGCGCTTTCATATTAAACTCCTTTATTTTATCTGTAAAAATAATCTGTTTTGCAAAGCTGTATCAGTTTTAAACTTTCCCCTTAGAGTTGTTGAACGGGTGTATGAACTGCCGTTTTTAATACCTCTTGCGGTCATGCAGGAATGTTTGCCTTCAATATAAACAGCAACGTCCTGCGAACCGGAAGCTATGGAAATGATTTCAGCAATATCAGCTCCTAGCTTTTCCTGAAGCTGCAAACGCTTTGCTGCCATATCTGCAATACGTGCGATTTTTGAAAGACCCAAAACCTTTCCGTCAGGAATGTAAGCAACAGTAACTTTCATGTCATACATAAGCGCAAGATGATGCTCGCAGTGAGAAAAAACTTCTATGTCTTTTACAATTACCATATCGTCATTTTCTGAGTCCGGAAGTTCAAAAGTCTTGCAGAACATATCTGCGATTTCACGGTTGGTATAATTCATTCCCTCAAAGATTTCTTCATACATATTTGCAACACGTTCAGGAGTTTCTTTAAGTCCTTCACGTTCCGGATCGTCTCCGAGAGCGATTAGTATTCCCCTGATATGCTCCATAATTGCATTTTTATCAATTGCCATTGCCTACACTCCTCTCTTATCAGGATTCCAAATAAATTTATGAAGCTGAAGCTGAAAATTAATTCCGTTCATTTTATTTTCAAGCATGAAATCAACTATTTCACGAGGTTCGATTTTTCCGAAAACCGGACTCAAATAAACGGCGCATTTTTTTGTCAGGTGTTTTTTTTCGATTATTTCAAGTGCTTTCTGAAGATCCTCATTACTGCCGCATACGAATTTTATTGTATCGTTTTTTGTAAGAAAATCGTAATTTTTCATTTCCATAAACCGTTCCATACCGCTTGACGGCAGCTTGTAGTCCAGAGTAAAGGACGGCATTATTTTCATCTGTCTGAAAGGAGATATGTCCTCGGAACCGTTAGTTTCAATTTCAACGTCCAGACCATTTTGACATAGCAAGTCAATAAGCTCGTAAATACCTGTTTGAATAAGGGGTTCTCCTCCTGTTAGTGTAACATTGGAGATACCTGTTTTTTGTATGTAAACAAGAATATCATTGGCGGTCATCATTTCTGCCGGACAATTATCAGAATTTGCCCAAAATGTATCGCAGTAGGAACAGTTCAGATTACAGCCTTTAAAACGTATAAAAACTGCCGGCTGACCTGCTTTTCGTCCCTCACCGTTAATACTTACAAACTTTTCAGCAATGTTATATCTGTACAACTTATCCCTCCTCGTACATAGCGCAGTTGTTTGGCGTTTCATAAACTGTTACATTGTGCGGACGGAAACCCCGTTCTTTTAAAATCATAAAAAAGTGTCTGGAAAGATTTTCAGCAGTAGGTCTGAAAGGCAGTTCAACTAATCTGAAACCGTCTCGTTTAAGGAGTTCCATAGTATCGGGTTTAAGTGTATTTTTTTCATAAATTAACGAGTGGTCGTAATGGTCGGCAATAAGCTGCAAAGCCTTTTTCAGATCGGCAAAATCCATTATCATTCCTTTGTTCTGTCCGTTTCTTTGCAGGAATGCGTTTTGAACTGTCACTTCAATTTTCCATCTGTGACCGTGAATATTGCTGCATTTGCCTTCATAGCCATATAAAAAATGAGCGCTGTCAAATGCGGCTTCAGTTTTGAGAAAATACATTTATTACACTTCCTTTAAAATACAAAAAGGGTATAGAGACACCTATACCCTTAAATTACTTTAAGCTTATGATGTCCTGGTTTTGTTTAGGGACAGGATGGCACAAACGAACTGTCCGTATTTATTGTAACATATATATTGAGTTTCGTCAAGATACTGTTTTTGCGGAAATAATATTATAGTAGTCAGAGGTTTTCTTTAAAGTAAATACCATTTTCTTTGCCGGAGCGATTTTCTTTTCCCTGTTCCAAGCGGGAGAATCCTTGTAGCATTCAACATTTAAAGTATAGATATCATCGGAAACGGACACGTTTGTCACTACCGGATACATTGTATAAATATCAGTATTTTCCGGAATGACATAGCCTTTTTGGTCTTTATCATAAATAATAGAAACATCGCCGATTCCTGATGTAATATTTTCAATTTTGTCCTCGCTGCCGAATAGTTTTTCAATTACATATTCAATTTGGGTTTGAGGTATCAGGGTTTCCTCTGTTTCTGAGTTGCGGAATATTTTTATATCTCCGTTAATGATGATTTCCCATACTGAAATATTAATAAGCTCTTCTGCCGGAATATCATCAAAGCTTTCAAAGTCGCTTACTTGGGTTTCAACTAAAGGATATATAACCTTTTGTACCTCTGCTTTTAAAATATTTTCTTTTTCCTGTTTGTCAGCAGGAGTCATTTCAAGTTTTTCAAGACAATAAATTGCAGAACTGAATATGCCGATAATAGTAAACGCTGCGACTACTGCTGTGTATATAATACGCCAAGCAGTTTTCCATGGACTTCTCCTTCTGGGAACATCGTCTCTCATACTGTCATCTTCAGCGTCAAGGAATTCGGCAAATTCCTCCGTATTCATCTGATGTGCGTCATTAAATTCATCGTCATATTCATCATCGCCGTAATTATCATTATATCCGTCGTCGTCACTGCCGTAATCGTTGTTGTTATTATTGTATCCTGAATCGTTATAGCTATGATCAGGTTCATTTTCGGAAATATCGTTTATTGAATAGATCCTTGTAGCGTCACTTTCAGGAGGTTGTGAGGAGGACAGAGAACGGTTATATTCTTCCCGTTCTTCTGCTTCTGATTTTATATTATAGTCGGAATAATTATAAGATGAGGACTGATAAGAGAGCTTCTTTCCGGATTGAATATCTCTGTTTTCAGCAGAAAATTCTCTCAAAAGTTCATCTATCAGGGCATCTGTTTCACTTTTTTCTCTCATAGGCGTATAATTCCATTTTCTCTTTTTTTCATTTAGTGTTTCCTCGATTTCCTCAAGTATATCCATAGGAATTCTCCTTATCTTATTTGACCGTTTCCGTTTATAAGATATTTTACGGTTGTAAGCTCATGCAGTCCCATAGGACCTCTTGCATGGAGCTTTTGAGTTGAGATTCCGATTTCTGCTCCGAATCCGAATTCGCCGCCGTCTGTAAACCGTGTGGAAGCATTTACATATACTGCGGCTGCGTCAACTTCTCTCTGAAATTTTTCAGCGTTTTCAAGGCTTTTTGTAACTATGCATTCGGAATGTCTTGTTGAATATTTTTGAATATGCTCAATTGCCTCTTCAATAGAATCAACCACTTTGACGGAAATAATAAAATCGAGAAATTCAGTAGCATAATCATCATCAGAAGCTAAAGTAACGCAGTCGCCGAGAATCTCCGCTGTTTTTTTGCAGCCTCTGATTTCTACGTTGTGTTCGTCCAGTTTTGATTTAATAACAGGCAAAGCGGCTTCGGCAATATTTTTATGAACAAGAAGGCTTTCTACTGCATTGCATACGGACGGACGCTGAGTTTTGCCGTTATTGACAATATCGGCAGCCATTTGAATATCGGCTGATTCGTCAACATAAACATGACAGTTTCCTGTACCTGTTTCAATAACAGGTACTGTAGCCTGATTGACAACAGCGTTTATAAGTCCTGTGCCGCCTCTTGGAATGAGTACGTCGAGATATTTGTTGAGCTTCATAAGTTCAGCAGCCGCTTCACGGGAAGTATCTTCAACAAGCTGAATTACATCAGCCGGCAGACCCGCTTTTTCAACTGCTGCTCTCATCACATCGGCAAGACATTTATTGGAGTTTATCGCTTCTTTGCCGCCCTTTAAAATAACCGTATTTCCGGCTTTGAGACAAAGGGTTGCAGCGTCGACGGTAACATTCGGACGGGATTCAAAAATAATTCCGATAACTCCAAGCGGTACTCTTGTTTTGCAGATTTTAAGTCCGTTAGGACGGATAACGCCGTAATCGACAGAACCTATCAGATCTTCGGCTTCAATGAGTTTAAGTACGCTTGAAGCGATGTCGCTTATACGTTTTTCATTGAGCATAAGCCTGTCCTGCATTGAAACGGACATGCCGTTTTTTACTGCATTTTCAAGGTCAAGCTTATTTTTTTCAATAATAAGGCTTGTATTTTGAATAAGTGCGTCGGCAATTGACTTTAACGCTTCGTTTTTCAGCTTTGCCGATGCTGACGCAGCAGCGTGTTCCGCAGCTTTTGCCTTTGCGCCGAGTGTTTCAATATAAGTCATAGTGGACACCTCCGTATTAGTGTGAAATAAAAATCGTTCCTGTTTCATCGTTTTCAAAAAGTCCATAAAGTTTGTCAGGATTATTGCCGTTCATAATTATCATATCGATTCCGGCTTCATTTGCAATTTTGGCAGCATTGATTTTTGTAGCCATTCCGCCCGTACCTAAAGAGGTTCCGGCGCCGCCCGCAATATTTTCAATATGCTCATTGATTTCCGTAACCATCGGAATCAACTTTGCTTCTGGATTTTTATGGGGATCGCTGTCATAAAGTCCGTCAATATCAGAAAGAATTATAAGCAAATCGGCTTTTGCAAGCTTTGCTACTATCGCAGATAATGAATCGTTTTCACCAATTTCCAGTTCAAGCTCGTCAATGGCAACAGTATCGTTTTCATTTACGATGGGAATAACTCCCATGGAAATCAGCTTATCAAAAGTATTTTCAACGTTTTTCTGACGTTCGGTTTCAATAATGGTTTTAGTCAGAAGTATCTGTGCTACTGTAATGCCGTAATTATCAAATAAATCGTCATACAGATACATCAATTCGCATTGTCCTACAGCTGCCGCAGCCTGTTTTGTAGGGGTATCATCCGGTTTATGGCGAAGTCCCAGCTTTCCTACACCCAAACCGATAGCGCCGGAGGATACAATAATCAATTCTTTTCCGGAATTTTGCAGGTCTGCAAGAACACGTACAAGATTATTCATTCTGCGGATATTAAGCTTTCCGGTTTTGTGAGCTAAAGTAGAGGTGCCAAGCTTTATGACAATTCTCTTTTTATTTGAAATATTAAACATAAGTCTGATCCTTTCGGGGCTTAATTTACCTTGTTTACCGGACTTCCGCTAAGAAACGCCTTAATATTTGAATATACTATATCTATCAGTCTCAGACGTGTTTCCAGCGGAGCCCATGCGGTATGAGGTGTTATAACGCAGTTTTTAGCGGTTTTCAGGGGCGTCTCAGGACTCATAGGTTCGTTTACCAGAACGTCCAGATAAGCTGCGGCAATCTGTTCATTGTTAAGAGCGTCGGCTAAATCCTGTTCCTTAACAATACCGCCTCTTGCCGTATTTACAACTATTGCATTTTCTTTCATAAGCGAAAGGTTTTGAGCGTTGATAATACCGACTGTCTGTTCAGTCAGAGGACAGTGAATAGTAAGTATATCCGCGCGTTTAAAAGCGTTTTCCAGTGAAACCGTTTCATATGGACAGTTCACGGGAGCAGTTCTGGTATTTACCAATACTTTCATACCGAAAGCGTCAGCAATTTTGGCAACGGCTTTTCCTATACTTCCGAATCCGATTATAGAAATGGTTTTGCCTGAAAGCTCCATAGTTTTTATGGGAAATTTTGAAAAGGTTTTTGAATTTATCCAGCCGTCATTTTTTACAAATTTATCGTATTGTGAAATTCTGCTGTAGTGGTCTAGTATATAAGCAAATGTCTGCTGTGCGACTGCGTCTGTAGAATAGCTGCCTGCATTGCATACGGTTATGCCGTGTTCCGAGGCACTTTTAAGGTCAATGTTATTATATCCTGTAGCAAAAAGTCCTATGTATTTTAAATTAGGACATTTTTTTATTACATCGTCTGTAATAAGTACTTTATTGCAAAGAACCATATCGGCGTCTCCGATATACTCAGCTGCATGTTCATTATCAGTAAGTTCATAGCACTTGATTTCGCCGAATTCTCTGAAAATATCAGAGCTTATATCGCCTGAGGTTACAGTTGTCCAGTCTAGAATACAGATTTTCATAAGTTTATTCCTGTGTGTTTTCTTTTGGATTTTCAACAGTCTGTTCTGCTGCCAAAGCTTTTTCTTTTCTTTTTTCAATGATTGCAGTTATAAGAGCGGCAATCAAAAGAATTAGTTCGCCGAATCCAATTATATAAAACCATGTTTTGTTTGAATTTACATAAAGTAGAAGCGTTGCCGGCACAGCGACAGCCATTATAAGCTGATGTTTATGCTTTACCCTTGCGAACTGAATAATAAAAAATAAAAATGCAATGCATGAGAAAACCAGATGTGCTGTAAACGGAAGAGGAAAAATATTATTGTTCATAAAAAACTCCTTAAAAAATACATAATTAACCAAGCTTAATTATAACATTCTGCAACTTTTTTGTCAAGAAAATATGTATGACGTTGGAATTAAATTATAATTCAATTGACAATATGTTCTGTAAATGTTAAAATAATATCATATTTTATTCTGAGAAAGGTAATTATTATGAAACATGTTAAAAAAATTTTAAGTATTACATCGGCTTTATTGTGTGCTGTCGGTTTATTGGGAACGCAATTTCCAGAAGTTAATGCAGCGGAAAATGTTTACGGTGAGTTTACTTATGTTCTTTATGACAGCAATAATGACGGAAAAAATGATTCTGTTGAAATAACAGATTGTGATGAGTTCGTTACTAGGGCAGACATTCCGGATGAGATAGAGGGAATGCCGGTAACGAAGATAAAAGATTTTGTATTTGCATTCTGTTTTGGTCTAACAGAGATAACTATACCGGACAGTGTTATTTTTATAGATGATGCTGCGTTTAATATTTGCGTTAGTTTGGAAAATATAAATGTATCTGAAAATAGTAATAATTTTTGTTCTTTAGACGGAGTTCTGTTCAATAAAGAAAAAACAAATTTAATTAAGTACCCATCTGCCAAAAAAACGGAGAGATATACTATTAGCAACGGAGTAACAAAAATATCTGAAAATGCATTTGAAGACTGTGGTAATTTAATAGAATTGACAATACCGGAAAGCGTAAAATATATGGGAAATACGGGAGAATGGGCAATTTCCGGTTCTGAAAAACTTGAGAGTATAAATGTATCAGAAAATAATGCCGATTTTTGTTCAGTAGACGGTGTTTTATTTAATAAGGATTGTACAACGTTAATAAAATATCCAATCGGTAAAACAGAAACGGAATATACGGTTAAGGAAAGTGTAACAAAAATAGGCGGGGGAGCATTTGCCGGCTGTTATATTCTGGAATCAATAATTCTTTCCGATAAAATAAATTACATAGGTGAATTTGGTTTTAGCAATTGCATGGGTTTGAAAACAATAAATTTGCCAGATAAATTAACAAGCTTAGGAAAGTATGCGTTTTGGAACTGTACAAGTCTTAACGGGATAGTTATACCCGAAGGCGTTACAAATATAGGTGAGAATACATTTTTCTGTTGTGAGAGTTTAAAAAGTATAACAATAAAAAACCCAAAATGTGAGATATATGGTTATAATCTTCTATACAATTACAATAATACAATTTGTGATAAATATGACGAAGTAAACGAAGAGTATATTTATACCGGTATAATTTACGGTCATGAAAATTCAACAGCTCAGGCTTATGCAGAAAAATGTAATATAAAGTTTGTAGTTATAGGTACAGAATACAATGGCGTTAAAGGCGACGCCAACGGCGATGGAAAGCTTCGTGCCAGTGATGCGGCGTTTATTGCAAAAACACTTGCAGAAGCGTCTGTTAAAGGGGAAAAGGTAACTGCGGAGAATTATCCGAATGCAGATTTTAACGGTGACGGAAAAGTAACAGCAGCTGATGCAGCGGCTATTGCCAAATACCTGGCAGAGCAGAGTATAAAAAAGTAAATGCATTAAATTTGTATATTAGTAATCCATTGACAAAGTACGGAAAATCATATATAATAATATGATGTAATGTTTAATTGAATTTTTAATAAGGAGAAATAAAGTTATGGCAAAAAAGCAGATGTCCCGTGAAGGCTTTGAAAAGCTCCAGGAGGAATATACACGATTAGTAACAGTCAGAAGAGCAGAAGTGGCTCAAAAACTTAAAGAAGCCAGAGCGTTCGGCGATTTGTCAGAAAATGCCGAATACGATGAAGCAAAAAACGAACAAGCTATGCTTGAAGCGACAATTGCACAGATTGAAGAAACTATTTCCAATGCTGAAGTTGTAGAGGGAGACAGTATTTCTGTTGATGAGATCGGTGTTGGTTCCGTTATAAAAATTAAAAGAGATAACAGCGATGAAATTGAAGTTTTACAGATTGTCGGTACGACTGAAGCAGACGCTGACAATAATAAAATTTCTGATGAATCTCCTATAGGCAAGGCGGCTATGAAGAAAAAAGTCGGTGACTTCTTTATAGTTGAAGCGCCAGTCGGTGAAATACGATTTGAGGTTATTGAAATATCAAAATAAATTGGACGGTGGAATTTAAAAATGAGCGACATTCAGAACAATAATATTGCTGAGGAAGAAATTACTGAGCAGGATATAAACATACTGAAAAAAGTTCGTCTTGAAAAGCTTAATGAACTTAAAGCGAACAATGCCAATCCTTATGAAATTACAAAATTTGATGTAAATGCAAAAAATGCTGAAATTAAATTAAACTATGAAGCAGAAGAAAAAGCAATAATTGAAGCGGCTGCTGGCAATGAAGAAGTCGTTTCGGCAGGACTTGACAAAATCAAGGAAAGAATCGTGTTTATTGCCGGACGTATTATGAGCTGGCGAGATATGGGCAGAGCAAACTTTATTGACGTAAGAGATGAAAGCGATCGAATTCAGGTTTATGTAAGAATGAACGATATCGGTAAGGAAGAATTCAAGGAATTCAAGAAATGGGATATTGGCGATATAATCGGCGTTGAAGGTTTTGTTTTCAGAACTAAAAAGGGAGAAATTTCAGTTCATGCTCAAAAGGTTACCTTGCTTTCAAAGTCGCTTCTTCCTCTTCCGGAAAAATGGCATGGTCTGAAAGATCAGGATACACGCTACAGACAGCGTTATGTTGATCTGATTGTGAATCCGGATGTTAAGGATACCTTTGTAAAGAGAAGTCTTATCCTGCGTGAAATTAGGAATTATCTGGATAATCTCGGATATCTTGAAGTTGATACTCCGGTACTTCATACATTGGAGATTGGTGCGGCAGCAAGACCGTTTAAAACTCATCATAATGCTTTGGATTTGGATATGTATCTGAGAATTGAAACAGAGCTGTATCTGAAAAGACTAATTGTAGGCGGTTTTGAAAAGGTTTACGAAGTAGGACGTATTTTCAGAAATGAGGGTATGGATACTTCACACAATCCGGAATTTACAACAATTGAAATGTATCAGGCATATACTGATTACAAGGGTATGATGGAACTGATTGAAAATATGTATGAAACGCTTGCAAAGAAAATCTGCGGTGATACTGTAATTGAATATCAGGGTGAAAGTATAAACCTTTCTGCTCCTTGGGAAAAGCTTACTATGGTTGAGGCTGTGAAGAAATATGCAGGTGTGGACTATAATGAATGGGATTCTGATGAAGCTGCAAGGGCATGTGCAAAGGAAAAAGGCGTAGAGGTAGAAGAAGGAGATTCTGCTACAAAGGGTCATGTTCTCATAGCTTTCTTTGATGAATTCGTTGAAGATAAGCTTATTCAGCCGACTATTATTTATGATTATCCGGTTGAAAATTCTCCGCTTGCTAAAAGAAAACCGTCTGATCCGGCGTTTACCGAAAGATTTGAATATTTTATTTATGCTAGGGAAATGGGTAATGCTTTCTCTGAACTTAATGATCCTATTGATCAGAGAGAACGTTTTATAAAACAGGCTGAAGCAAAGAGAGCACAGGGTGCTAATGCAGAAGTTGATGAAGATTTCGTTACCGCTCTCGAATACGGTATGCCTCCTACTGGCGGACTTGGTTTGGGACTTGATCGTCTTGTAATGCTGCTGACTGACAGTGCGTCTATAAGAGATGTACTTCTGTTCCCCACAATGAAACCCATTTCAGACTAAAAGTCCTAAAAATCCCGTATTTATGCGGGTTTAGGGACTTGCCAAAGCACTGAAAAATACATTTTTACATCAAACTTACATCAAATGATGCAGGATTTTGTGCAGAGGTGTAAAAATCGCATAATTTCTAAAAATGATTGGGCAGTTCCATAACGGGATTGCCCATTTTCAAAAGAAACGGAGAATAGGTATGCTGATAGACTTTAATGAAATAAAGGAAATAACGATACCGGGAATGAACGGCGGCACAGGAATGATGAGTGCCAAAATGTTTATAGATGAACAGGGCAAAATCATATCTACAAAAATACATTCCGGTGGTTCTATCGGACTTCATAAGCATGAAACGAGCGACGATATAAATTATGTTATTTCCGGAAAAGGCAAAGCTGTTTGTGACGGTAAAGAGGAAATGTTGAGTGTAGGAATCTGTCATATTTGTAAAAAGGGATCTGAACACAGCATAACAAACACAGGCAGCGATGATTTGATTTTGCTGACCGTTGTGGTAGAGAGATAAAATAGACTTATGAAAAATAACCCTTTGGGAGAGATTTATTCTTTCTCAAAGGGTTATTTTTTTGCCCATTCGCAAACTACAAGTTTTCTTTGATTTCCAATATAATGTAATTGTAAAGGAGGTCGAGGATATGAGCAACAGTTTAGCAGCTATGCGCCTAGAACTTGTGCGTGAGTGGTCAGAAAAAAATCTTCCGCTTACGCCGGACAAAATAACATATGGTTCAAATAAAATAGTTTGGTGGAAAGCTGCCTGCGGTCACGAATGGCAGACAAGCGTAAAAGCACGTTCAAGTGGTGAAAAATGCCCCATATGCTCAGGAGCAAGAGTTGTAGAGGGAATCAATGACTTAGCCACGTTAAAGCCCGAATTAGCGCAGGAATGGTCTGAAAAGAATGAGATAAAGCCTACAGAGGTTTCTATCGGCTCACATAAGAAAGTGATATGGAAATGCAGGTACGGTCACGAGTGGGAGGCTTCGATAAAAAGCCGAACAATAAACGGCACAGGCTGCCCATACTGCTCCCATAATAAGGTATTGGGGATTTAACGACCTTGCTTCCCAAGTGCCGGAGATAGCCGCCGAATGGTCTGAAAGAAATTATCCGCTGCTGTCGACTATGGTCACGCCGTTTTCCAACCGAAAAGTATGGTGAAAATGCAGCAAGGGACATGAGTGGAACACGATGATCTCCACACGCTCCGGTGGTAGTAAGTGTCCCTATTGCAGTGGAATAATTTTACTAAAAGGCTTTAATGATTTTGCAACGACTCACGCAAAACTCGCAAGGGAATGGTCAAACCGCAATCTTCCACTTACGCCGAATATGATAAATGAGAAATCCCGTAAAAATGTATGGTGGAAATGCAGGGAGTGCGGTAACGAGTGGAAGTCGGTTGTCTATGCCCGAATAAAAGGAACAGTATGCCCTGTGTGTGCTGATCGGGCAGTGCTCCCCGGATATAATGATTTAGCAACAACAGACTTACATCTGATTAATAAGTGGGACTATGAGAAGAATAAAAATTTTACTCCTGATACGGTTTCAAGAAATTCAATGAAAAGCGTATGGTGGAAATGCTCTCTCGGTCATTCGTGGAAAGCAAAGATTTATGAGCGAGCCATAGAAGAAAAGGGCTGTCCGGTATGCGAGAGAGAATACCTGACTGCTTTTCCAAAGCTGGCGGTTATGTTCTATGCCGGAATGAAAAAGCTGAGCGTTCAGACGGATTATGATGAGGTTATCGGCATACCGTTGGAAATATACATACCTGAAGAAAAGGTTGCTATTGAAACCTGCAACGGAACAGAAAAGATAGAAAGCCTAAAGGGACATCTCTGCAAGAAGCGAAATATCAGACTCCTGAAAGTACCCTATAAAGTCGGCGATGATGAAATTGAATTTGCAGGCAAAATAAAAAAGGCGTTCCGCAGCATACATATTTTCATAACCTCTGATGAAGCCAAAGATGCAGAGTTTATCCGAAAGAGATTTTTTGAATGGCGAAGAAAACAAAATAAAAACGGTAGGTTGTCAGAATGAGGGAAACTACATATCATCTTTATCTTGATGAAACGGAATACAGCAGAGTTATTGAGTCGCTTATCAGCTTGAAGAACAGCCTGATCCGACAAGGTAGATACACTGACGCAGTAGATGATGTTCTTTGTAAGTTCGTGAAAGCAAGAAAGAAAAAAACAAAATTGAATACAGATAAGAATAAGACCTCTTACCACATTGAACGGTAGGAGGTCTTGTGTGTAGTTATTGAGGTTGATAAACTGGAAGTTATCTTTCAAAATCTATCTGCACCAGTTTTTTCCCATTAGGTAGTATATACTCCAAAGTCTTGATTGCATGATAACCAATTTCAGACATTGCTTTTTTCAATGCCAATTCTTCCATTTGATGATGTACCTGTTCCAGCCCGTCAAACACATGTAAATAGGGGGAATCTGATACCCAGTTATCCTCCATATTGATTTGAATAATACATGAAACATACTTCGGACTTACTTGCCGGATTGCGTTTTGGAAACACTCATATCCGATATATTCAATCAGCAGATTTGCAACAACCATATCTGCCTTCGGTAACTTATCTGCTTCATCAATTAAGTTGATATGTAGGCATTCCAAAAGTCCGTCCAAATTGGAATATCTTTGTTTGACGGATTGCAAATAAGAAGAATTGATGTCAATTCCATATACCTTTTCAAATTTGTCTTTCTGAATATGTTCAAGACCATTTCCGCCTGCAATACCAAATATCATTACACTGGAAACGGAATAAGTGTCAAACTGCTCTTTCATCATTTTATTCATAGCCTGTAACTGCAAAACAGAATCAAGCCTCATGTGATTTTCATAATCAGCTAATGGAATTTCTTCCCACGGGTTTTTCATTTCCTTACCTCATCAAACTTCCATTTGTTTTTCTTTATTATACTTCACAAATATGAAAAAAGCTACCAATAACCTGTTCCTTAACCGGAGCAGGCTTTTTTCGTTATAGGGACAATTTTCAAGGACGAAAAATTTTTTTGAAATTTTTTTCTGAAAATAGGGTGTCATTTGGACTTCCAATTCCAAATAAGTGAGAGGGTTATTTCCCCATGCGGAAGTGTATCCCTTCACGGACTTTGAAAATTGAATACACATTCACTAAGACTTTATTTCTGATGATGAGCCGTAGCGTCGGGTACGCCAAGACTTTTAATAAACGAGCGAGAACTCCCGGCACAAATATCGGGTTGCCACCGATATGGCGATGACAGTCAGAATGACAATGATACTTCTCTACGGAGCTGGCGGAGAAACCGGCAGAGGTGAAATTCCTATGATACAGATCAGCAGTCTGTTCCTTAGTGACTTCCCATAGCAAGGGGTGTTGAGAACAAATATTGCTATAATGAAAATTTCAGCCGGGGAAGCGGTGCGTTTTCTCGGCTGTCTACATAGCCGCTTTTGGCAGGCGGCTATAAATCTAACGGAAGGAGGAACGCAGCAATGCCAAACTGTAAAACGATTGCCATATGCAATCAGAAAGGCGGAGTTGGTAAAACCACAACGGCAGTCAACTTGGGCGTAGGTCTTGCTATGCAGGGGAAGAAAGTCCTGCTTGTAGACGCTGATCCGCAGGGCGACCTTACTACTTGTCTTGGGTGGAAAGATACAGATAGTCTTCAAAACACCATATCGGACAAAATGATGAAGGTCATTCAGGGCAAGGAAGGCAATCAGTATAATGGAATACTGAAGCACAAAGAGGGTGTTGATTTGTTACCGTCAAGCAGCGACCTGTTTGATTTTGAAATCAGCCTTGTAACTGCGATGAACAGAGAGGTTCTTTTGAAATCATATTTAAGTGAAGTTAAGGACAGATACGATTTTATTTTAATCGACTGTTCTCCCTCGCTTGGTATGATGACGCTGAACTCTTTATCGGCGGCAGACAGTGTAGTCATTCCGGTTCAGGCGCACTATCTTCCGGCGAAGTGTATGACGCAGCTTCTTAGAACCATATCTAAGGTAAAGAGATGTATCAATCCGGATTTGGCGATTGACGGTATTCTACTGACTATCGTGGATAACAGAACCAACCTTGCTAAAAGCACCGTGGAAGCACTCAGGCAGAATTTCGGCTCGCACATTAAGATTTACAAATCCCAGATTCCAATGGCTGTAAAAGCTGCCGAGGTTGCTTCAAAGGGCGAGAGCATTTTCGCCTATGAGCCAAACAGTCCGGTGTCAAAAGCCTACTCCGAATTTACGAAGGAGGTGTTAGCTGATGGCAAACAGAAAGAGCGACTTCACTCTGCCCACATTCGATGATATTTTTTCAACGCAGGAGCAGCGTGACGACGCTAAGCTATCCAAAATCCGTGATATTCCCATAAGCGAGATAGACGATTTTCCCGACCACCCGTTTAAGGTGCGTGACGATGAAGATATGTTGCAGCTTGTGGAGAGTGTCAAGGAAAGAGGCGTCATCACACCGGCTACGGTAAGACAGAAGGAAGATGGCAGATATGAGCTTGTGTCAGGTCACAGAAGAAAGCGAGCCTGTGAGCTTGCCGGATTTGATACCCTGCGTTGTGAGGTTGTAGACCTGTCAAAAGAAGAAGCCACTATCCTGATGGTTGAGAGCAATTTTCAAAGGTCGCAGATTTTACCGAGCGAAAAGGCTTTTGCCTACAAGATGAGATTGGAAGCGATGAAAAGACAAGGAAAGCGTACAGATTTAACTTCTACACCACTGGTGGAGAAGTTGTCCGAAAAAGAAAATCTATCTGTGTCACGCATAGGAGCAGAAGTCGGCGAAAGTCGAGAACAAATCCGCCGATATATCCGCTTAACGGAGCTTGTTCCCGAACTGCTTGAGTTTGTCGATGAGGGGCGAATAAAAATGCGCCCTGCGGTGGAACTTTCCTACCTCGATGAAGATTGCCAGCGTGATATTGTTGATGAAATCGACTTGAACGACGCTACCCCGTCACACGCACAGACTATCAAAATGCGAAAGTTCTTTGAGGAGGGCAAGCTTACGACAGAGGTTATTTCCTCGATTATGGCTGAGGATAAGCCAAACCAAAAGGAGAAGATTGTGCTGAGGGGCGACAGAGTGCGCCAGCTTATCCCCAAAAACATTCCGATCAGCCAGACCGAGGAATATGTCTGCAAGGCATTGGAGCATTACAACAAGTTTTTGCGTAACCGTGCCGAGCGTGACAGCAGATAAGGCAGAGTGTGTATTTTCATTCCCCCCTTTCTCACACTCTAACCCCTGATTTACAAGCTAACTTACCGAAAAGGATATATACAATCTCCCTGAGTATATCTATCTCAGAGTATATGTCTATCTCAAAGAGCAATCGCATAGTTGAAGTACAAAGGAGGTGTTTGCTAAGATAAAAAATTAGCTTTAAAACAAAATAACAGTTAAGGACAGACACATCGTAGAAATGCGGTGTGCTTTTTATTTTATTAGACCTGCAAATAAAAGTCAAGCCCCAAGAGAGTGAATTTACAAATAATGCAT
>ENA-UOJJ01001288-UOJJ01001288.1-human-gut-metagenome-genome-assembly--contig:-CS66-NODE-1288-length-37725-cov-30.475259_pt1 | contig 37725 bp, 41 predicted proteins | sample MGYA00242343_ERZ723890 | MGnify/ENA metagenome assembly ERZ723890
CCACCCCGATGGGGCGGGCGATGCTGAATATCTGTATCGTGTTCGCCCAGCTTGAGAGGGAAACCATACAGAAGCGGGTAACGGACGCTTACTATTCCCGCAGCCAGCGAGGTTTCAAGATGGGTGGGAAAGCCCCTTACGGCTTCCATACAGAGCCGATTAAGATGGACGGTATCAACACAAAAAAGCTGGTGGTAAATCCAGACGAAGCGGCAAATATCCGGCTGATGTTTGAGATGTACGCCCAGCCCACTACCTCTTACGGGGACATTACCCGGTACTTTGCCGAACAGGGGATTTTATTCAACGGCAAAGAGCTGATACGCCCCACGCTGGCGCAGATGTTACGCAATCCTGTCTATGTGCAGGCAGACCTTGATGTGTACGAGTTTTTCAAAAGTCAAGGGACGGTCATTGTCAATGACGCTGCCGATTTTACTGGCATGAACGGCTGCTATCTGTATCAAGGGCGGGATGTGAAGCCCAGCAAAAAGAACGACTTGAAAGACCAAATGCTGGTACTGGCTCCCCATGAGGGCATTGTCCCCTCCGACATCTGGCTGACCTGCCGCAAGAAGCTGATGAACAACATGAAAATCCAGTCTGCCCGGAAAGCCACCCATACATGGCTGGCGGGAAAAATCAAGTGCGGGAACTGCGGGTATGCCCTTATGAGCATTAACAATCCTGTGGGAAAGCAATATCTCCGCTGCACAAAGCGGCTGGACAATAAAAGCTGTGCCGGGTGCGGGAAAATCATCACTTCGGAGCTGGAAGCGGTTGTTTATCAGCAGATGGTGAAGAAGCTGGCAAGCTACAAAACGCTGACGGGCAGAAAAAAAGCGGCAAAGGCAAACCCGAAAATCGCCGCCCTGCAAGTGGAACTTCTCCATGTGGACAGCGAGATTGAAAAGCTGGTGGACAGTCTGACGGGTGCAAACAATGTCCTGCTCTCCTATGTGAATGTGAAGATAGCAGAACTGGACGGGCGCAAGCAGGAACTTCTGGCGAGGATAGCGGAACTAACGGTGGAAGCCATTAGCCCGGAACAGGTCAGCCAGATTTCCGGCTACCTCGACACTTGGGAGAATGTATCCTTTGACGACAAGCGGCGGGTGGTGGATTTGATGATTACCACCATAGCCGCCACAAGCGACAGCTTGAATATCACATGGAAAATCTGACGGGTGGAACCCCTCCCGTCAGATACCTACTCTGTGTAGTCCCTTGTAAACTGTACTTTAATGCGAAATACATCTTCTGCATTGCCGAAAATGCCTCCGCCAATGATCAATCCTAAAAGGTATGCTTTGTCAGTATTCATACTTGTTCCCCCCTATTATGCAAATCCTTCTCGCTGAAAACCTGCTCCATTATTGCAGTTGCAATAGCGTATGCAAGATTTACAGGCACAGCATTTCCAATAACCTTATACATTGCGGTTATATTTTTGGGAGTATCCGTTATGAATTTAAAATCATCTGGAAATGTTTGAATTCTTGCAACCTCACGGACTGTAAACCGCCTATCTTCAGTTGGGTGAATAATGCCGCAGTTCTCCGGCTGTGCAGATGCCGTCATCGTACCGCATATCTCATCACGAGAAAAGCGCCGATAAAAATTAGGCGAATGATATTTTTTCATATTGTCCCGTATTCTTTGAAAGCGCGGAGCAAGGTGTTCGTATGGAACATCTTTCCACGAACCGCCTTCTGGAATATACGAGATCATATCAAGTGCCTGAGGAGAAAACACCCAGTCCACATTGTTCTCAACATTTTCAGGCACAGGAAGAACGTGACGAAGTGTCAGATTCGTTTTATCTTGTGCATCGGGGAATCTAAAAGTCTTTCCGATGTCTTTTCTGATTCCAACGAACAAAACTCGCTGTCTATTTTGAGGGACACCATAATCCGAAGCATTCACAAGTTTGTGAACTACATTATAGCCAATTCCACTCATCTCCGAAAGATCCGATTCAATGACATCTGCGAGATTACGCCCATCAATATACTTAGTGGATAGCAAGCCCTTTACATTTTCAAATACCACTACTTTGGGCATTTTGCGCTGTATTATTCGCAGGCATTCTTTATACAGCATGCCACGAGAATCATGAACACCTTTTCGATTTCCTGCATTTGAAAACGGCTGGCACGGGAATCCCGCAGTCAAAATATCTCCATCTGGAATATCATTTTCATCTACAGTTAAAATGTCACGCTTGTCAATGCTTCCCAAATTTAGAGAATAGACAGACTGTGCATCTGAATCGAAATCATTTGCGAATACGATATTAAAGCCAGCTTTCTTAAAGCCACAATCAAGTCCACCACAGCCAGAAAAAAGTGAAATCAAACGAGGGGCTGATTCATTTTCATTAGGTACATTAGCAACTGTCGGCTGACAGCTGCCTGTATCTGGTTCATCGATATTCAAAAGGTCTACGCCATTTGAATTGCTTTTAACATAAGAATCAATATCACAAGATCGGATGCGCCAAGAACGATCACCAAGCTTGGATGCTTGTAATCTCTTTTCACTAATAAGTCGCCTAACCGTTTTTTCCGATAATTTCAAGTATGTTGCTGTTTGAGAAACAGTCAAGAGTTCTCCGTTCACGATAATACCTCCAACCGAAGTTTAGTAACATCTCGCATTTAAGAGATTACGAATTGTTCTCCATTCTGATAGGAATTTATTGGTCACAAGTGGACAACAGTTCCCTATACGGTATTTTTATTATACGCGAACCGCAACTTTTTTTCAAGTGGTAAACAAAAAACAGTTGAAAAAGGCGAAATCTCTAAGAAAACACTCTCTTCCATTACTCACGGAACTTTATGACTTCTTGAATACTACCCGAAAAAGAAAAGCCGCTGTTCATCACAGCAGCCTTTCCCAGCAGAAATATGCGGTTAGTCAGGAATGATTTCTATACGCTCGTAAAGGTCAGAATCATCGTCATCAAAGAGATGCTTGTGTGCCTCCGCTTCCTGAAGTGTATGGTAGTAATACTCCTCATCGGGTTGTCCATCCTTACGAACAAATCTCACAATAAACATAGCAGTTCTCCTATCACTTCCGAAGCAACATTGTTTCCTTGGCTGATTTCTCGATTTCTCCAGTCAACAAGGCAATGCCGAATCACTCTGGTTTCTACCGGCTCAAAAGAGATTTTCTTCTTCCGTCCCGGCTTCATTGCTTCTGCAATGTCGCACAGGCGAAGGGCGAGGGCGTCAATCTGACCGTTGGTTTCTGCGTCATAGCTCCTGTGCTGCTGCACCAATCCATTTATCAGCACCCGCACCTCATAATCGTCCAGCTTGACCTTCATAGCCGTCCTCCTAACAGTAAATCAAATCGTTTGCAACGCTTTCCATAGCAGCACTGCGGATGTTGTTCATCCTCTGCACCCACAGCATTTGATTTTCCGCTTTGAGGGCTTCCGTTACGCCCTCTTTTTCGGAAAGTTGCTTTACCAGCCGAGAAAACATTGCTTCTGCCTGCTCCTCGATGTCCGCAAGGTGGCCGCCCAGCGTCCCGGCGGTCAGCAGGTTATAATACAGCACCCGGTGGTGCGCCTTCAGATAAACTCGCCGCCGCTGCCCGTAAACGCCGATGGGGCGTTCTTCTTCGGGCGGTAAGCAAACATCGGGTAGGCAATAGTCGCCCCGCCTTGTGTAAGTACCGCCCAACTGCTCAAATAGCGATTTCATATGTGATCCTCCCATTTGCAATTCTTCCGGCAAGTACACCAGCGATGCCCCAACAACACAAAGCGCACCTGCCTTTCGATTACAGTCTAACAGAACCGAAAAGCAGGCGCGAGTGTGCGAATTTCCAAAACGCAAGGTCAGTGCCGTATGATAGCGAGTTGTGGGTTTTAGGCCAAAATACGATGCACCTGCATTTTAGCCTAAACGGGGATTTTGTGCAGCTGTAACGGGCCTCCACCTTGTCTCCACAAAAAATGCAGCGAATTTTTGCTGTGCGGACACACTTTTTACAGCGAACTTTGCAAATAACCCTCAGATATAGATCACTTCCGCTTCATCTTCCTGCTGAATTCGCTCAGCGTCTGGATATGCCAGAGGCTTTTGCGGGTGATGGAGCGGAAGGTCAGGGAGCAGAAGAAATCCACAAGAAAGATTTTCGGGATACAGAACTTCAGTCCCTTTTGAAAGGCTTTCAGCGACCCGCGGCTGCACCAGTTGTGGACGGTGGTCAGGGTGTAGCCGGTCAGGGTCACCACATCCTTTACCGTGACCACATCCGGGTATTTGCGCAGCAGCTTTTCATAGTAGCCGTGCATCTGCCGCAGCGTGTCCTCCGGCAGCTCCTTGGAGAGCCTCGCCACATAGTGGGTGCCGTACCAGCCCTTCGGCGCAGAATAGAGTTCGGGGAAAATCGCCCGCTCCTCCAGATAGGCCTTCACATCCTCTTTTCGGATTTTATAGCACCGGGTTTTCTTACCCGACCACTCGCAGGGCACCTTGCCGCTTTTGAGCAGGTGCAGCGCCGTGGACTTGCTGATATGGCAGATGCGGAAGAATTGCTCCTTGTTCATCACCTCGGGAACGCTGTCCCAGTTGACGGGAAATACATCCATTTGTAACACCTCAAAAATAGATTTTCGTCGGTTGGAAGCTCTATTCTGCGGTGTATGGCCGTCTCCCGATTTTTCTCTCCTATCTTCCCGCATTTCTCTCCAAAATCGGGAAAAATGCCGATTTGAACCCACTTCCAAAAAAGCCTGTCCCGCAAGGCTTTCCGGGCGAAAAAGCCTGATTTCAAGCGGCTTGCGGCGGGTACGGGGCTTACAGAAACGACCCCAAAACGGGCATCCCCGTCGCAGTTGCACAAAAGACTCGAAATTTTTGGAAGCTCCGGCCGTTTCGTCCGCTGAAAATGTCCGCCGCACAGGGCTTTGCGCGGGTTCGGATTTCACAATTTCATATCGTTCTTGCGTGTTTTTCTTGCATTCTTCCGGAGCAAGGATTACACTTGAGATATACGGAGAGTTGTCCGAGAGGTCGAAGGTGCGACACTCGAAATGTCGTGTTCCCAAAAGGAACCTAGGGTTCGAATCCCTAACTCTCCGCCAAAAACCCAGTCATATCAAGGCTTTTGCCCATATGACTGGGCTTTTCTTTTCTCTCAAGGTCACATCGGCGTACATGATTTTCGGCAAGAACTCAGGTGTGCCAGCCGGTCTGCCTTGTGTCCGGCAGAGTCAGGATATTGTCCATTACATTTGCCGAGGTGATCTTGGACTTGTAATCCAAATGGCTGTAAATATTCGCCGTCGTGCCGATGTCGCTGTGACCCAGCCACTCCTGGATTTGCTTCAGAGGCACATCGTTCGCCAAAAGCAGTGAGGCGCAACTATGTCTGAGGTCGTGAAAGCGAATGTGCCGCAGACCGTTCTGCTCCAGCAGCTTGCTGAAATTGGCGGTAACGCTTCTGGGGTTGAAGATATTGCCCATGGCATCCACAAAAACATAGCCGTCATACTTTTTGCTGTAGCATTTTCCGCATACGCGCCGATTCTCCTTTTGCTGCTCCCTCAGCGCCAGCAGCTTTTCCCGGATGTTGCTGACCAGCGGCAGGGAGCGCAGGCTGGATTTCGTCTTGGCGCGGTCGGCGCAGACGATTTCATATTTGCCGTCTATCTTTGCGTTGGTTACAATGTGCTTAATGGTGATGGTGTCCCGCTCAAAGTCGATGGCGTCCCCTTTCAACCCCAGCGCCTCGCTGCGGCGCAGGCCGTAAAAGGGGCGGTCATCTGAATCAGCAGGGAGTACGGATGATCCTTGGACGCTTCCAGCAGCCTCTCCAGCTCCTCCTGCCGGTAATAGTCTGCAATGTACCGCTGCTTCTTGGGGCGCTCCACCTTGTCGGCGGGGTTGAAGGGAATCAGGTCCATTTTGACGGCGTATTTCAGCGCCTTGTGGATATTGGCGTGATAGTGGATCACCGTACCGGGTGACACGGTTTTCAGCTCATGCAGATAAAAGCTCTGAATGTGCTTGGCTTGGATTCCGTCCAGCGTCAGTCCGGTGTTTCGGAAATACGGTGCAATCTTTCCCTTTACCATCTGCGTGTAAGAGGAAAAGGTGGTCTTTTCCACCGAGCTGCGGATAATCTCCAGCCACAGCAGCGCCTCCGTGCCGGGATATCATGCATAAGCACTGCCGCAGCCAGCAGCAGGCGTACGGTAATTTCTTTCATAGGGGTTCTGTTTCCTTTCCTTCGACGCAAAAACGCAGAGCAAACCTGGAATGGGATCAAGTTCGGCTCTGCGTCTCTGCGTCTGGCATGATTGCTCTGTATTCTATTTTTCCACTGTGGGCTGCCACCAGGAAGGTCTGTTTACACTTGGGGCAGAACAGCGGGAAGTTTTCCGGTACGGTATCCTCCCGGATCTAGGTGCGGGTTTTGCCCCAGCAGGCCGGGCACAGCACCAAGTGGATCTTTTCACACTCCATGGGACAGCCTCACTCCCCGTGATGCGCCACACTGGCGATCTCCTGCAGCTGGAAGCGGTATTCCTGGCGGACCTCCGGGTATTTTTCCCGGTCTACCCGGCTAAGGAACATCTCCAGCGGGCGGACCCACAGGCCGCCATCCCCGTACAGCTTGCGGTAGATGACACAGGGCACGCCGCTTTCTGAATCGTGCGCCAGGCCCTCCACCAGGTAATAATCGCCCTTAAAGTGGCGGTAAACTCTGCCGATCTGCAATTCCTGCATGGTGTTGTCCTCCTTAATTTGTCAAGCATATTTTTGCGGATATTTGGAATGCCGGGCGGGGGTTGTATTGACTTTTTCGATGTAAAGCGCTAAAATAGCAAGGAGCAGCAAGCCGGCCACAAGGCACGGCTTGTTTTATGGAAACGGAGAAAATGAAATGAAACATCAAAAAAGCACACGGAGCTTTGCCAGCCGGTGGGGCTTCATTCTGGCCTCGGTCGGCTCGGCGGTGGGGATGGCCAATGTATGGGGTTTCCCCAACAAACTGGGCAGCAATGGCGGCGGGGCATTCCTGCTGATCTACCTGCTGTTTGTCTTTATCTTCAGCTATGTCGGTCTTCCGGCGGAATTCGCCATGGGGCGGTGGGCGGCCACCGGCACCCTGGGGGCCTACCGCAATGCCTGGGCCACCCGTGGAGAAACAGCCGGGAAGGTGGGCGGTGTGCTGGGCTGGCTGCCGCTGGCGGGCTCCCTGTGCATTGCTATCGGGTATGCCGTTATTGTTACCTATGTGCTGAAAGCGCTGGTGGATTCCCTGACCGGCACCCTGATGACCGCCGATACCGCCGCCTGGTTCGCTTCCTTTTCGGCGCAGCCCTATTCGGTGGTGCCTTATCACATCATCGTAGTGGTGGGTACCCTGCTTACGCTGTTTCTGGGGGCCCACAGCATAGAAAAGACCAACAAGATCATGATGCCGCTGTTTTTCCTCATCTTCCTGGTGCTGGCGGTGCGGGTATTTTTCCTGCCCGGCGCCGCGGAGGGATATCGGTTTATGTTTACTCCGCGGTGGGAGGCCCTGACAGACCCCATGATCTGGATCTGGGCCATGGGGCAGGCGTTTTTCTCGCTTTCGGTCACCGGCAGCGGCATGATCGTCTACGGGGCTTATCTCTCTCCGCAGGAGGATGTGGTGGGAGTGGCGCAGCATACCGCCCTGTTTGATACCATCGCTGCGGTGGTGGCCGCGCTGGTTATTATCCCGGCCTGCTTTTCCTACGGGCTGGATGTAGGCGCGGGACCCAGCCTGCTGTTTGTCACGCTGCCCACCATTTTGCAGGATATTCCCCTAGGTCAGCTGTTTGCCGTTATCCTGTATGTCGCCATGATCTTTGCCGGGGTCAGCTCGCTGCAAAACATGTTCGAGGCCGTGGCGGAATCGCTCCAGAACCGGTTCCCCCTACTGAGCCGCACCGCTACCCTCATCATCCTGGCCGTACTGTGCCTTGGCTTCGGCATCGGTATGGAGACCATCTCCCAATGGGGGCCGTGGATGGATCTTGTTTCCATCTATATCATCCCCATCGGCGCTACACTGGGCGCTGTTTCCTGGTTCTATGTAATGAAAAAGGACGAGCTGCTTTCGGCCATCAATATCGGCAGCGGGAAGCCCCGCGGCCGCCTGTGGTATGGCATCGGCCGGTACCTTTATGTTCCGCTGGCTGTTATCCTGTGCTGCGTTGCCCTGTTTATGAAGGTCGCGTTCTGATCCCATAAAATACTGCCTCCCGCCGGAGAGCCCGGCCGGGGGCATTCCTTTTGCGAAAAAAGGGAGGTACCCACACCGGTATCTCCCTTTATGTATTACGGCTTACAGCACTACCCGCAGTACAAAGCGGTCATCCACCACCGAGAACTGGCAATTGCCGTGCAGCTTTTCCGCCACATAACGGATGCTTTGGCTGCCAAAGCCGTGGCCTTCCTCCTTGGCTACCGGCAGGCCGTCCCGCAGCTCCGGGGCCTCGGCAAAGGTATTCTTGATGGAAATGAGCAGCTTGTTTTCCTTCATGCGCAGGTCCAGCTCGATATAGCGTTTTTCCGGCGGCAGCTTTTTGACCGCGTGGATAGCATTTTCCAGCGCGTTGGAGAGAATGGCGGTCAGATCCACCTCGGAATAGGGCAGTTCCTCCGGTATCTGCACCGAGTATTTGAACTCGATGCCGCCGGCTTTGATCTTTTCCTCGTAGGAGGAGAGGATCAGATTGACTACCTCATTTTTGCTGTAACACTGGGTGGCGGTATTATCGGTGGCGGTGATGACCTCGCGGATGAATTCCTGCGCCTTTTCGGTCTCACCATTTTCGATGTAGCCGGAAATATTGGTGAGGAAGTGGCGCATATCATGCCGCAGGATGGAAATTTCATATTGGGAGCGTTTGATTGCCTCGATCTCTTTTTCGGACTGAGTACGCTTCATTTCCATCAGCTGGTTGCGCAGCTCCGCTTCCCGTTTTTCCTCATACTGCTTAAAGTACATGAACAGGAACAGGATGTAGGCGATGCACAGCACAAAGCCCAAAAATTCCGTTACGACCTCCCGGCCGGAATACAGCAGCGTGGTATATACGCCGGTGATATAATCAAACACATAGTAAACTAGTGGCATTAGGCCCAAGATGAGGAGGGACCGAGTGGGCTTTTGCAACAGCTGCGCGGTAGCATCGGAGACAAACCGTATAAGGATAATGAAGGTGATGACTGTGACGGTGATGCGTACCGCATAGTAGATCCACATCTGGGGCATGGCAGCATAGGCCACCAGGCCCACCCACTTGCTGATCTGGCAGCAAAGATAGGCAGTAAGCACCGAAAGGACGGAAAGCGCCGGTTTGTACTTATAGTAGCGGGAAAGGAACAGCACCAGCGGCAGGTGGATAATAAGAGGATAGATTTTTTCGGTACCCTCGGTGCCCAGGCCCAGGTAAGCAGCGATATAGATGATTCCCACCGCGCCGGAAAAAATGAGCAGAGTAAAGACATTGTGGCGGTTCATACGAACGCCCAGGAAGGCTGCAGATATGTAAACGCCAAACAGAAGCGTAGTAGCATTATGCAGCACAGCCAATATGCTTTCCAGCATGGAGGTCCCTTCTTTCTTTATTCCTCTTGGAACATATGCGCGAAATAAGCCTCCTGAAAGGCTTTGCCGTAGCCCCTCGCGATGGGAATGCTGCGGCCGGATTTGGTAAAGATCTCGTTATTATTAAAGTGATCGACATTGGGCAGGTACACCAGGTAGCTGCGGTGGCACTTGAAGAACCCGCTGCTGACGGTCAGGCGCTCCTCAAAAGAACGCAGCGGTTCGGAGGTTTCCACCACCTTATCTCCGCGCAGATAGAATACCACCCGTTTATTCTGGGCTTCAGCGTATTCGATGTCGTGGAAATAGAGCTTCTGGAAGCCGAAGGAGGTCTTCAGCACCATGTTTTTCGGCTCCGCCTCGAAAAGGTGGCTGCAATCCTCCAGGGCCCGCCGCAGCCGCTCGTAGGTGATGGGCTTGAGCAGGTAATCCTGTGCCCTTACCTCGTAGGATTCCAAAGCGAATTCCGGAGAGGAGGTCAAAAAGATGATCTTTACCGCGGTATCCTGCGCGCGCAGCTCCCGCGCGGTATCCATCCCGTTCAGCAACGGCATCACAATATCCAGCAGGATGATATCCATGCGAAAGGCCGCGTTTTTGGAGATGAGCTCGTCCCCATTATCAAAGGGATACAGCTCGGTGGGGATCCCGCTGTGCTCCGACCAAATGCGGATCATCTGCACCAAGCGCTGCCGGAATTCCTTATCGTCATCACATACGCCAATGCGCAGCATGCCCCTCACCTCCTCTCGTCGTTAGTCTTATTCTATTTTATCCATGTCGATTTTGCAACTATATCGCTCTGCATTTCACACCGATTTTTTCGCATTTCGCACTTGGGCCATTTCCACTTGCTTTCCCATGCTACAATGAAGGCAATTAAATAGTGTACTCTTGTCGCAATTATTCATTTTACCCAATCAACATGGAGGAACTACCCTTGAAAAAAAGAATACTGAGTTCTTTGCTGGCGCTCTTTTTGGTGCTGGCCTTTGGTGCGTGTGGAGAAGATATCTCCACGCCCGAACCCAACGCCGAGGCCGGCACCTGGGCCATCTACTGGTACCTGTGCGGCAGCGACCTGGAATCGAACGGCGGCTTTGCCACCAGCGACCTGATGGAAATGATGGAGGTGGCCCTGCCTGAGAATGTCCGGGTCGTCATCCAAACCGGCGGCGCCAAGACCTGGCAGAACAATGTTGTTGATGCCGATATCCTGCAGCGCTATGTGTACGATAGCGAGGGGCTTACCCTGGTGGATGAGCTGCCCCCCGCCAGCATGGGCGATGCCGCCACGCTGACGGATTTTCTGCGCTACTGCAAGCAAAATTACCCGGCTGAAAAGACTGCCGTTCTCTTTTGGAATCACGGGGGCGGCTCGGTAAGCGGAGCGGCCTTTGATGAACGCTACGGCTATGACTCCCTAACCCTGGATGAGATGCATACTGCCTTTGGTCGGGTGTGGGAAGCCGATGAAAACAATCCGCCCCTGGAGCTGGTAGGCTTTGATACCTGCCTGATGGCCACGGTGGATGTGGCGGGCACCTTTGCCGGTACCGCGCACTATCTGGTGGCCTCCGAGGAAGTGGAGCCCGCCAACGGATGGGACTATACCGGCTGGCTGGGCGCCCTGGCCGCCGATCCCGCCATGGACGGCGCCGCACTGGGTGAGGTCATCTGTGATGCCTACTACGCCGGCTGCCAGGCGGTGGGCACCCACAGCAACGCCACCCTTTCCCTGACCGACCTGACCCGCACCGGCCCGCTGCTGGAGGCCTATGAGGCCTTTGGCGCTGAAGCGCTGGCCGCTGCCTGCGAGGATCCCGGGTTCTTCTCCCGGTTTGCCCGCGTTGCCGCACAAAGCGAAAACTACGGCGGCAACACCCGTGAGCAGGGCTACACCAACATGGTGGATCTGGGCCACATGGCCCGGCAGAGCACCGGCCTGCTGCAAACCGCCGGAGATGTGCTGAATGCCCTGGAGGACTGTGTGCTGTATCGGGTCAGCGGGCCCTACCGCGCCGAATCCACCGGCCTTTCCTGCTACTATTCCTACAATGGCGACCTGAACGATCTGTATGGCTACACCAATGTCGGCGCCGGCCAGGCGTTCAAATATTTCTACTCCTACGAGCTGACCGGCCAGTTGGACGACGCCGGGATGGAGTATATCTCCGGCATGAACTACGAGGAGCTGCCGCAGATACAGAGCCTGGCCGCTATGGGTTGGGACGGTATGCCGCTGCAGGTGGATGAGGACGGTGTTTCCCATCTCACCCTGGGGCCGGAAGCCGACAGCATTCTGGCGGGCATCGGCTTTTCGCTGTACTATTTTGATGAAGAAAACGACATCATGCTGCTTTTGGGCACCGATAACGACATGAACGCTGACTGGGAAAACGGTGTCTTCTCCGATAACTTCCGCGGCGTATGGGGCGGCATTGATGGGCATATGGTCTACATGGAGCTATGCTTTGAGGGTGAGGATTATAACCTTTACTCCGTGCCGGTGCTGCTGAACGGCGAGCCCTACAACCTGCAGGTCGCCTACGACTTTACCACTGAGGAATGGAGTATCCTGGGGGCCCGCCAAGGCATTGGCGAAGCCGGTATGTCCGATAAGGAGCTGCGGCTGCTGCAGCCCGGCGATACCCTCACCACCATCTGGTATCTCTCCTCCTATTCTGGGGAGGATGGCCTGGAGGCCTATGCCGTGGAGGAGCTGACCGTGACCGCTGATACCTCTTTTGCCGAAATGGAGCTGCCGGACGGCCGCTACGGCATGGTATTTGAGATGCGCGACGCCATGGATAATTACGCCTATTCCGATAGCGTATTCTTCCTGTGCGAGGACGGAGAGATCTCTACCCTGATCTACGAATGACCCACTATCCCGTTATAGACCGCATCCCGCGGTTTATATAAAAAAGAAAAAGTATTTGGAGGAACGAACTATGAACACCAAGAAACTGCTTGCCATTCTGTTGGCTGCCATCATGATGCTGGCCCTGGCCGCCTGCGGCGATGAGCCCGCGCCCACCCCCACCCCCGATCCCGACCCCGTAGATACCCCCAATGAGGGCGGCGAGGATGCTCAGAGCGTCCTGACCATGTATACCTTTATGGATACCGTCCCTGATCTGGTCGGCACTGCTTGGAGCTTTATCGGTGGCTGTGTCAACGGCGTTGTGATGACCGAAGATCAGGTCAATCAAGTTCTGAGCCAGATGGATGACTACTATCAGTTCTATTTCAATGATGAGACCACCGTTACACTGTATCAGGGCAACGACACTGCACCCGAAGGTACCTACTCTGCTGTAAATGACACCACTGTAAAGATCGAGGTAGAGGGTGTCACCTATGCCGCTGTCTTTGCTGAGGGCGAATATGGCCCCCTTCTGGTTGCCATGCTGGATTCCACCGGCACCAACGCCTTGGTGTTCGAGATGGTTGTTGAAGGCTGATCCAAGCCATTAGGAACCGCGCAGTAAGTTAAAACCGCGGGCAGGCATATGGGTTCAACCCACGCCCGCCCCTTTCCTACCCCTGCGCCGGTTGCGAAAAACTTCTACGGTTTGCAAAAAAGACGCCTTTCGGCGTCTTTTTTTGCGTGCTTTATTCCTTTGGGGATTTTGTATCAGCGGCCCTCCCACTCGGCCTGCCGGCGGGAAAACTCGCAGCCGCAGTAGGGCTGGCGGTACAGACCATACTCCCGCGAAAGCGCGATGGACCGCTGATAGCCGCCCTTTTTCTTAAAATCAGAGGGCAGGTATTCTACCCCGTACCGCTTGCCTAACTCCTGCCCAATGGCATTGAGCAGCGGAGCGTTTTTATGGGGGCTTACCGTAAGCGTGGTGGCAAAAAGGGGAAATCCTTTCTCTTGGGCATAGGCCGCCGCGCGTTCCAGCCGCAGCCGGAAGCACCGTTCACACCGGCTGCCGCCCTCAGGAGCGTCCTCCAGGCCGGCCGCAGCCCGCAAAAAGGCCTCGGAGGAGATGGAATCCTCCACCACCGTCACATCCCGGCAAAAGGGCGCCTCGGCGCAGAAGCGCCGCAGCTCCGCCAGCCGCTTTTGGTATTCCGCTGGGTCGGTGATATTGGGATTGCAGAAAAACAGCGTAATGGAGAAATATTGGGTCAGGTACTCCAGTACATAAGAGGAGCAAGGCGCGCAGCAGGCATGCAGCAGCAGCGGCGGACGGGACACCACGCACAGCCGCTCTATTGCTTTTTCAGTCTCCCGCTGGAAGTTCGGTTTTTCCATTTTACCGCGCCTCTTTTCCGCTTTACTATCCCTATTATGCCACACCCGGCCCCAAAAGAAAAGCCCCCGCTAATGGCGGGGCTTTTGCTCAGCTGCCGTGCGTGCGCACCAGCAGCCGGTCCAGGTTATTGTGCTTGCGATAGGCTTCGCAGTACAGGCGGGTGCACTTCTGGTACAGGGCAAATTTCTTCCGGGCGGATTCCTCATCGCCGTATACCTTCCAGGTGCCCACGCACTTGGCACAGCGGGCGCCATGCCGGATAAATCCGCTGACATCCTCCGCCGGATACCCCAGGAACAATCCGATCTCATGCGGAAAATCCTCTCCCCTGTTCAGGCGGCGTACCAGCTCCACCACACAGCGCTCGGGGTCTTCGGTGGGGTAGCGCTTTTCCCTCAGAATGGCGCGTGCCCCCTGCTCCCGCAGGTCCCGCCGCAGTTTTTCCGGGCGATACATGTAGATGAGCTCCCGGTCACCCAGGCTTTTTACCGGTACCAGCCGGATACCGCAGGGCACCAGCCGTTGGTTCAGTCGGCGGATACTCTGCCACAGCGTGCGGGTATCCTCCGCTGGGCAGCTGAATAGGTTTCCTGTTTTTAGCCCTGCCATGGTGGGGCTACACTGCTCCACCACCAGTTCTTCCGACATCCCGACGCCCCCTTTCCGCTTGTGCTGTTAGTATATCATTTTGGCTCCGCTTTATTTACGCTGGAACAGCCCGCCCAGGCCGTGCTTTTCCTCACAGGGCGCGGTGGTCACGCTTTTCAACTCATAGCCAGTCTCGGCGATCACCGCCCGCAGGCGTTCCTCCCCCAGCGGTTCCTCGCACTGGATGACCGTTTCGCCCTTGGTGTGGCTGGAGCTCACCTTCTTTACATCAAAGTGGCTGCGGATGGCATCATTGATATGCGCCTCACACATGCCGCAGGCCATACCATCCACCTTCAGCGTCATCTGTACCATCTCACTCATCCTTTCTTCTCCGCCGCGTTTTTCAGCAGTGTTTTTATTTTGTATTTGATGTAACTGAGTCCCGCGGCCACCGCCAGCAGCAGCGCCGCAGTCCAGCACAGTTCCTGTATGTTCATAGGGTCCTCCTTAGGAGGCTGCCTCTTCTACCTCCTGGCGGTCACACAGCCCCGCCAGGCTTTCTTCCGGCACCTGCGCCAGCAGCTGACAGATCATCGTCTGCGGCTCTGTCAGCTCCGGGAAACCCTGCCGCAGCAGTGCCGCCGCGCTGTGGTAGTACCGCTGGTACCGCTCGGCTGTTCTGCTGCCGTATTCGGTCAGCGAGACCGCCCCGCGGGTGCCTTTCTTCACTAACCCCAACGCCGTCATGGTATCCACCATATTATGGACGCTGGGCGGAGAAAGCTCCAGTGCCGCCGCCAGATCGACGCAGCGGGTGTGTCCGTTTGCGGCAGTCAGCCGCAGCAGCACCAGCAGGTAGCGGATATGGGCGGCCGTCAGTGCGTTTTGGTTAGCCATTGCTTACCTCCTGTTAAGGCAAAGGGGAAACGCAGATGCTTCCATCCGCGTCTCCCCGCCTGTTGCTTTGTTACTTCTGGTGGCAGGAGCCCGACATGGCGCAGTGGGCACAGTTGCAGCCACAGCTGGATTTTCCTTTTTTCTTGTCCTTTACCAGCTTCCGGATGATGAGTACAACAACGAGAAGCAATACGGCCGAGATCAGAATCGTACCGATATTTTCCGTGATCCATGCTAGCATAAGTCCGACTCCTTTCTGTTATGTCTATGGTCTAAAGTGATTTTGCGAATTACATCTCTACCTTGGTGGTCAGCTTGGTGGCCTCCTTATAGGGGCGTACCAGCATGTAGATGATAGCAGCGAGTACGATGACCGCAGCGATCACACCAATGATATTGGCATTGCCGGTGAACAGGCCGCCGAACTGGTTGATCATCAGGGCTACCGCATAGGCAAAGCCACACTGATAGGCGATGGCGAACCAGGTCCACTTGGGGCTGTTCATCTCACGCTTGATAGCACCGATGGCCGCGAAGCAGGGAGCGCACAGCAGGTTGAATACCAGGAAGCTGTAACCGGTGATGCCGTTGAACGCAGCCGCGATAGCATCATATACAGTACCGGCGCCGCCGCTGTACAGTACGCCCAGCGTACCAACGATGTTTTCCTTCGCAACCAGACCGGTGATAGAAGCAACGGTCGCCTGCCAGTTGCCCCAGCCCAAAGGTGCAAAGATCCAGGCGATGGCATTGCCGATCTTGGCCAGGATGGAAGCGCTGATCTGATCCTCCTCCAGCATGCCGAACTGCCCATCCAGCCAGCCGAAGCGGGAGGTAAACCACACAAAGATGGTGGAAAGCAGGATGATGGTACCGGCCTTCTTGATGAAGGACCAGCCGCGCTCCCACATGGAACGCAGGACATTGCCCAGAGTGGGCCAGTGATACGCAGGCAGCTCCATAACGAAGGGAGCGGGATCGCCGGCAAACATCTTGGTCTTCTTCAGCATGATGCCGGAAATGATGATGGCAGCCATGCCGATGAAGTAAGCGGAGGTGGAAACCCAGGCGCTGCCGCCAAACAGAGCGCCGGCGACCATGCCGATGAAGGGAACCTTGGCGCCGCAGGGGATAAAGGTGGTGGTCATGATGGTCATGCGACGGTCCCGTTCATTTTCGATGGTACGGGAAGCCATGATGCCGGGGATACCGCAGCCGGTACCGATGAGCATGGGGATGAAGGACTTACCGGAAAGGCCGAACTTACGGAAGATACGGTCCAGTACGAAGGCGATACGGGCCATATAGCCGCAGGCCTCCAGGAAAGCCAGCATCAGGAACAGCACCAGCATCTGGGGAACAAAGCCCAAAACAGCGCCGACACCGGCTACGATGCCATCAAGGATCAGACCAGAGAGCCAGTCGGCAGTACCGGCAGATTCCAGCGCATTGCCTACCAGCACCGGAATACCGGGCACCCAAACGCCGTAATCAGCAGGATCAGGCTCATCAAAGCCGTTCTTCTCCAAATAACTTACTGCGTCTACATAAGTCATGGGAACAGTGGTATCTTCATCTGCTCCTTCAGGGATTGCGTCATAGTATGCAGTCCACTCGTCAACCGCAAGGGTTTCTTCATCTTCTACCTCTATGGTAGCGGTGTTTCCGGCGGGCTTAAATTTCTTCATCTCCGCCAAGGCCGCATCGGCGTCAAAATCCTCCGCTTCCATGTCCAGACCCAAGAAGGCATCTACCGCCTGAGTAGCCGCGGTATAATCGTCTGCCTGTTTATGATATGCCTTGCTGCCAATACCCAGCAGATGCCAGCCATCGCCGAACAGTCCGTCATTCGCCCAGTCGGTAGCGGGGGCGCCCACGCCCACCATGGCAACCCAGTAAACGATAAACATGACGGCTGCGAAAATGGGCAGGCCCAGCCAGCGGTTGGTCACAATGCGGTCGATGCGGTCGGAGGTGGAAAGACCGCCGTGATTCTTTTTCTTGTAGCAGGCCTTAATGACCTCGCCGATGTAGATATATCTCTCGTTGGTGATGATAGACTCGGCATCGTCATCCATTTCGGTCTCTACGGCCTTGATGTCATTTTCGATGTGCTCCAGTACTCCCTTATCGATATTCAGGGAGGAAAGCACCTTATCATCACGCTCAAAGATCTTGATGGCGTACCAGCGCTGCTGCTCTTCGGGCATATTGTGCACGGCGGCTTCCTCAATGTGGGCCAGGGCGTGCTCTACGCTGCCGGAGAAGGTGTGCTGCGGAACGGTCTTGCTGTTCTTGGCGGCATCAATGGCAGCCTCGGCGGCAGCCATCACGCCGGTCCCCTTCAGGGCAGAGATCTCTACCACCTTGCAGCCCAGCTGGCGGGAAAGCTCTTCTACATTGATCTTATCGCCGTTTTTCTTTACCAAATCCATCATGTTGATGGCGACGACGACCGGGATGCCCAGCTCGGTCAGCTGGGTGGTCAGGTACAGGTTACGCTCCAGGTTGGTACCATCAATGATGTTCAGGATGGCATCGGGGCGCTCGCCCAGCAGATAATTACGGGCTACTACTTCTTCCAGGGTGTAGGGGGAAAGGGAATAAATGCCGGGCAGGTCGGTGATGGTAACGCCTTCGTGCTTCTTCAGCTTACCTTCCTTTTTCTCTACGGTAACACCCGGCCAGTTGCCTACAAACTGGTTGGAACCGGTAAGAGCATTGAACAGGGTAGTTTTACCGCTGTTGGGGTTACCGGCAAGGGCAATTCTTACATCCATGCGTTATGGCCTCTCTTTCTGATGATTTTGATTAGCAGACGCTAACCATATGTCGTTAAAAATGCGGGATGCAGCCTCCCGCGGGGTCCGACTTATTCTACCTCTATCTGTTCGGCATCGGCCTTGCGCAGAGAAAGCTCGTACCCGCGCACCGTTACCTCGATGGGATCGCCCAGCGGCGCTACCTTGCGGATATAAACCTCAACACCTTTGGTCAGGCCCATATCCATGATGCGTCGCTTGATGGCGCCTTCGCCATGGATCTTTACCACACGGACGGTCTCGCCGATCTTGGCCTCTTTCAGATTTTTCATCGTCTGGTTCCTCCTTCTTGTCACATTTCGCTTGTGCTTATGTAGTGTAAAAAGGCATCGCTGCCGTTATACCATAATTTTTACCGCCATTTCCTTGCTGATGGCCACGCGGGCTTCCTTTACATTCACTATCACATTGCCGCCCAGGGTGTTTACCACGGTCACTTCACCGCCCACCACAAAGCCCAGATTCTCCAAATGGCGTTTTACCTCCGGGCTGCCGCCAATGCGCTTGATGATATTTTCTTCCCCTACCTGCGCCAGGCTTAAAGGCATCATTTGTTTGTCCTCCGTTCCTCAGCCGGTGTCTTTCTTTTGGCTGATGTCACTTTGCAGTTAGCACTTGCTAACCATGCATTATAATACAAAAACCGCCCTCTCTTGTCAATGGATTTTTCTCAAAAAAAATTCTCCTCCCGCATTTTCGGCAGTCCTGCCATCAGGTTAGCCTTGACTAACAAAAAACTTGTGCAGTTTGCCAAGGCTAACTCGTCATTTCCCCCGCCGCATTACTGTTTTGCTCCTTTTTTATGGAGAATTTCCCCCACAGCCTTGCACTTTGCCCCAAAAATGTGTAAACTATACTCGTAAGGTCTTATTTGCGGCCCATCCATCTCTTATTATGTAAGGAGTATTCTATGCTGGAATTGCAACACATCAGCTACGAAACCGAAGAAAACCGTGAAATACTGCACGATATCAGCCTGACGATCCAGGACCGCTTTGTGGCCATCACCGGCCCCAATGGCGGCGGTAAATCCACCCTGGCCAAAATCATTGCCGGTATCTATACCCCCACCTCCGGCCGCATTCTGCTGGATGGCGAGGACATCACCGCCCTTTCCATCACCGAACGCGCCCGCCGGGGCATCAGCTATGCCTTTCAGCAGCCGGTGCGCTTTAAGGGTCTGCGGGTCGGCGACCTGATGAACCTGGCCGCCGGAAAGGACGCCAATATTGCCGAAGTCTGCGCCTACCTCAGCGAGGTTGGTCTTTGCGCCCGGGATTATATCGACCGTGAGTTGGACGCCAGCCTCTCCGGCGGTGAATTAAAGCGCATCGAGATTGCCATGGTGCTGGCACGCGGCACCGCCCTTTCGGTCTTTGATGAGCCGGAAGCCGGTATCGATCTCTGGAGCTTTCAGAATCTCATCCGTGTCTTTGAAAAGATGTACGAGCAGACCCGCGGCAGCATCCTCATTATCAGTCACCAGGAACGCATCCTTAATATCGCCGATACCATCGTTCTGCTGAAAGATGGCCGCCTGGCGGAATGCGGTCCCCGGGAGGAAGTCCTCCCCCGCCTGCTGCGCAATATCGATACCGCCCCGCCGGTGTGCAGTATGCTTTCCGATCCCATCAAGGAGGTGCGCTGACCATGATTGACGAAATCCAGAAACGATTGCTGAAAGAGGTCGCCGATCTCGACAGCCTGCCGGTAGGCGCCTACAATATCCGTGCCAATGGTGCCCCCGCCGGGCGCAATACCACCGCCCATATCAATATCGTCACCAAGACCGATAAGCCCGGTATCGATATTATCATCGCCCCCGGCACCAAAAATGAAAGCGTCCACATTCCCGTGGTCGTCAGCCAAACCGGCCTCAAGGACCTGGTCTACAATGACTTCTATATCGGTGAAAATGCCGATGTGGTCATCATCGCGGGCTGCGGCATCCACTGCGCCGGGGCCGAGGAAACCTCCCATGACGGCATCCATACCTTCCATGTGGGGAAGGGCGCCCACCTGCGCTATGTGGAAAAGCACTACGGCGAAGGCGAAGGCCGCGGCAAGCGGGTAATGAACCCCACCACCATTGTCTACCTGGAGGAAGGGGCTTCCATGGATATGGAGACCACCCAGATCGCCGGCGTAGATGACACCCTGCGCAAAACCGGCGGCACTCTGGCGGCCGGTTCCACCCTTACGGTGCACGAGAAGATCATGACCACCGGCGACCAGCACGCCATCACCGATTTTGCCATCGATCTGAACGGTGAGAACTGCAGCACCGATGTGGTAAGCCGCAGCGTGGCACGGGACCACAGCAAGCAGGAGTTCCGCAGCAGCATCAATGGCAACAATGCCTGCGCCGGTCACAGCGAATGTGACGCCATCATCATGGATAAGGCCTGCGTCATCGCCACCCCGGCCCTTACCGCCAACCATGTCGATGCCGCCCTGATCCACGAAGCCGCCATCGGCAAGATCGCGGGTGAGCAGATCATCAAACTGATGACCCTCGGCCTGACCGAAGAGGAAGCCGAGCGGGAGATCGTCAACGGATTCCTAAAATAAACGAAGGAGGCTCATCCCATGAATATTACCGAACGCTTCTTAAAATATGTGGGCTACGGCACCAACAGCGATGAAAAGAGCGAGACCTGTCCCTCCACCCCCAATCAGCTGGTGCTGGGGGCCGCCATTGCTGAAGAACTGAAAGCCCTGGGACTTACCGATGTAGAGCAGGATGCCGATGGCTATGTTTACGGCTATCTCCCCGGCGAGGGCGAAGCCCTTGGCCTTATTGCCCACATGGATACCAGTCCCGCCGTCAGCGGCGATCACATTAAGCCCCGCATTGTCACCTACCCCGGCGGCGTACTGGAGCTGGGCGCTTCCACCCTTTCCCCCACCGATTATCCCTTCCTGGAGGAATACATCGGCCAGGAGCTTATTGTCACCGATGGCACCACCCTGCTGGGCGCCGATGATAAAGCCGGTGTGGCGGAGATCGTTACCCTGTGCGAGTACCTGCTGGCTCACCCCGAGGTAAAGCATCGTCCCATTGCCGTCTGCTTCACCCCCGATGAGGAGATCGGCCGCGGCACCGACCGCTTCCGCATGGATCGCTTCCCTGCCAAGGAAGCCTATACCGTGGATGGCGGCGAGCTGGGCGAGATCGAGTATGAAAACTTCAATGCCGCGGCGGCGACGGTCAAGGTGCGGGGGCTCAATATCCACCCCGGTAGTGCCAAAAACAAAATGAAGAACGCGGCCCTGCTGCTGGCGGAATTTATCGGCCTGCTGCCCGCCGCCGAAACTCCCGCCCACACCGAGGGCTATGAGGGCTTCTTCCACCTCTGCGAAATGTCGGGCGATGAATCCTCCGCCGAAGCGGCCTACATCATCCGCGATCACAACCGGGAAAAGTTCGAGACCCGCAAGGTGCTCATGCAGCAAACTGCCGATTTTATGAATCAGAAATACGGTGCCGGCACCTTTACCCTGCATATGACCGATAGCTACTACAATATGAAAGAGAAGCTCACCGACCATATGTACCTAATCCATAACGCCGAAGCCGCCATGCAAAAGGCCGGCGTCACTCCCAAGATCGTCGCCATCCGCGGCGGCACCGATGGCGCCCGTCTCTCCTACGAGGGGCTCCCCTGCCCCAACCTCTCCACCGGCGGTCTCAATTTCCACTCCATCCACGAATTTATCCCCGTCCGTTCGCTGGAAAAGATGGTCGAAGTTCTCCGGAACCTTGTCACCCTGTAAAAGCACAAAAATATCCCCCCTGCCGCTCCTTTCCGGGAACAGCAGGGGACATTTTTCTGCCAACCGGTACGGTTTTCCCTCCTTTTTCCCTTTCGTTGACATTCTCATTTAGTAATAGTATACTATAAGTTAAGTCTGCTATTTGTGCAAAAATACTTTTACGGAGGTCGTCATGTCCGTCAATTCCATGCCAAAAGAAAACAAAATGGGGACAATGCCGGTCAAAAAGCTCATTTTTAATATGGCCCTGCCGCTCATCATCTCCATGCTCATTCAGGCCCTTTATAATATCGTCGATAGCATCTTCGTCTCCCGCATCAGCGAGGATGCCCTCACCGCCGTTTCGCTGGCCTTCCCCGTTCAGAACCTCATGATCGCCTTTGCCACCGGCACCGGCGTGGGTATGAACGCCCTGCTTTCCCGCCGCCTGGGCGAGAAAAACCGCGAGGCCGCCGAGGAAGTCGCCAATGTCGGCCTGCTGCTTTCCATCTGCACCGCCGTGGTATTCGCGCTATTCGGGGTTTTCGGCTCTCAGCTCTACTTCTCCATGCAAAAGGGCGTTTCCCCCATCATCGCGGAATACGGCGCCCAGTATCTTTCCATTGTCTGCATCGGCTCCATCGGCATCTTTGTGGAGATCACCGCCGAGCGGATGCTGCAGGGCACCGGCCAAACCCTCATCACCATGTTCATTCAGGGCATCGGCGCCATCATCAATATCATCCTCGATCCCATCATGATCTTCGGCCTCCTCGGCTGCCCTGCCATGGGCGTCCGGGGCGCTGCCTATGCTACCATCATCGGTCAATTGGTCGCCGCAGTGCTTGGCATTGTCCTCAATCAAAAGCACAATACCGATGTCCGTGTCAATCTCAAAAAGATTCGTTTCAATTTTCCCCTCATCGGCGAGATCTATTCCATCGGCTTCCCCTCCATTTTGATGACCGCCATCGGCTCGGTCACCACCTACCTCATGAATCAGATCCTGCTGGCGTTCAGCACCACCGCGTCGGCGGTCTACGGCGTCTACTTCAAGCTCAACAGCTTTTTCTTTATGCCGCTCTTCGGCCTCAATAATGCCGTTGTTCCCATCGTCGCCTACAATTACGGTGCCCGCAACCGCGGCCGCATCCATCAGGCCATCCGCACCTCCACCATCACCGCTGTCACCATCATGCTGCTGGGCTGGGCCGCATTCTTCTTCCTGCCGGTGCCGCTGCTCCGCCTGTTCGATGCCTCCGAAGCCATGATCGCCATTGGCATCCCGGCCTTCCGCATCACCTCCTTCACCTACCCGCTGGCCGCTGTCAGCATCGTTGCCAGCAGCGTGTTCCAGGCCCTGGGTAAAAGCATATACAGCATGCTGGTCTCGCTGGGCCGTCAGCTCATCGTGCTCATTCCGGTGGCGTACCTGTTCTCCCTCACCGGTGTGCTGGATGATGTCTGGCTCGCCTTCCCCATCGCGGAGGTCGTCTGCCTTATCTCCTCGCTGTTCTTCCTCAAAAAAGTCCTCCACCGGCTGGATGACTTCCCGCAGTAATATTTATGGTTTCTTAGCGCTTGATGAATTTTCTTCACATAAAGCAGCACAAATCCCCCCCTATTTGTGTATTTTCTCCCTGTTGTCGAAAATTTTATCGGTTTTCCTGTGTGCATTTGTCAGTTTTTTAGTCTTGACAGCAGCAAACTAAAGCGCTAAAATGGCAGCATCAAAGATCAATTCACTCCAAGCGGTGAAGGAAAGGAGCCCCGGCATGATGAAGTTCGTTACCGCTCATCAGAATCATCACTTCGCTTCTGCATGCACAGAGGCTTCTTCTGCCTGCGCCGCTTCTGCCAGCTCTGCCAATATCGTCATTATTATGGGCGCCATGGTTATGGCGTCCATTTTTGTTGCCGTCATTATTAGCCTGCTGGGCATTATTCGACTGCCCCTGCTGATTATGATGCCGTTCATATTGGCCGTTCTTGGAATGAATTTGCATTAACTGTTCCCGATACAGTAAGCGGTTCTGCCAAACGGCGGGGCCGTTTTTTGTATATATGTTCTAAATTAGCAAAAGCAAAGGAGTAAAACAAAATGAAAAAGTTTCTGTGTATGATGATGGCCGTTCTCATGGTTCTGGCCATGGCCGCCTGCGGCGGCGAACCCGCCAACAACGGCGGCAATGATACCCCCGACGCCACCACTGTCAAGATCGGCGGCATCGGCCCCCTCACCGGCGCCTATGCCAACTACGGTCTGTCCGAAAAGAACGGCGCTGAACTGGCCGTCAAGGAGATCAACGAGGCTGGCGGCATTGCCGGCAAGCAGATCGAACTCAGCTATCAGGATTCCCAGGGCGAGTCCGAAAGCGCTGTCAATGCCTATGGCAAGCTGATGGACTGGGGCATGGAGGTTTCCCTCGGCTGCGTTCTCTCCGGTGAGAATGCCTCCGTTGTTGCCGCTGCCCGTGATGATGATGTCCTGCTGATCACCCCCTCCGGCTCCGCCGATAAGTGCATCGATGGCAACGATAAGGCTTTCCGCGTCTGCTTCTACGATTCCTATCAGGGCGCTGCCGCTGCCCAGTACATCAAGGATAACAACATGGTCGATACCGTTGGCATCCTCTATCAAAGCGATAACGATTATTCCGTCGGTCTGTATAATGCTTTCGTAGCGAAGTGCGGCGAGCTGGGCATCACCATCGCCGAGACCCAGACCTTCACCGCCTCCACCAGCACCGATTTCTCCACGCAGGTCAATGCGCTGGTCTCCTCCGGCGTCAAGCTGGTATTCATCCCCTTCTATGCGGAGGAAGCCTCTACCTTCCTCACCCAGGCCCGCGGTAAGTTCGCCGACGGCGTTTACTTCTTCGGTGCCGATGGTCTGGACGGCATCCTCGGCAAGGTCGCACAGGACCCCACCATCGCCAATAACGTGCTGATGCTCACCCCCTTCTCCGCCGATAACCCCGCAGAGAATGTTCAGAGCTTCGTCAAGAAGTATCAGGAAGCCTACGGCGCTACCCCCGATCAGTTCGCCGCCGATGCCTATGATGCCATCTATGCCATCAAGGCTGCCGTCGAAAAGGCCGGCTCCACCAGCGGCGCGGCACTCGCTTCCGCTCTTACCTCCCTCACCGTCGAGGGTGTTACCGGTACCATGACCTGGGGCAGCGACGGCAACACCAATAAGCCCGCCAGCGCCATCCTCTACTATGACGGCGTAGGCACCCTGTTCGATTCTCAGGATTAATTCATTAAGCTATCTTCATTCTTCATTTTTCTTTCTTATCTCTATCTCCTCAAAGCGGCTCCCTCCGGGCAGGTCTCCTGTCCGGAGGAGCAAGCCTACTTATTAAAGGATTGAACTTACCATGACTCACTTTATCCAAACCTTAATCAGCGGACTCAGTCTGGGCAGCATTTACGCCCTCATCGCGCTGGGCTACACCATGGTGTACGGCATCGCCAAGATGCTGAACTTTGCCCACGGCGATATCATCATGATCGGCGCTTACGCCGGCATCATCGCCGTTGCGCAGATGGGCCTGCCGCCCCTCATCGCCGTGCTGCTCAGCATCCTTATCTGTGCGCTGCTCGGCGTCCTCATCGAATTTTTGGCCTATAAGCCGCTGCGCCAGGCGCCGCCCCTCAGTGTGCTCATCACTGCCATCGGTGTCAGCTACTTTTTGCAGAACCTCGCTCTGATCCTTTTCGGTTCCCAGCAGAAAGCCTATCCCACCATTGTGCAGTTGGGCCAGGTCACCATCGGCAGCGTCACCATCGATGGTGTCACCATCCTTACCCTGCTGGTCACCGCGCTCATCATGGTGGTGCTTTCCTTCTTCATCAACCGCACCCGTATGGGCAAGGCCATGCGGGCCGTCAGCGAGGATAAAGCCGCCGCGGCGCTCATGGGCATCAGCGTCAATCGCACCATTTCCATTACCTTCGCCATCGGCTCGGCGCTGGCCGCTGTCGCCAGCATCTTTTATGGCATGTCCTATGTCTACATCAAGCCCACCACCGGCGCCATGCCCGGCATCAAGGCCTTTACGGCAGCCGTATTCGGCGGGATCGGCTCGGTGCCCGGCGCCATGCTGGGCGGCATCCTGCTCGGCATCATCGAGCAGCTCTCCAAAACCTATATTTCCACCCTCTGGGCCGATGCCATCGTCTTTGGCGTTCTGGTCCTGGTCCTGGTGGTCAAGCCCACCGGCCTCTTGGGTAAAACAATGAATGAGAAGGTGTAAGAAGATGAAACAGAAAAAATTCAAATTTTCCGGCGATCTTCTGACCTTCATCCTGGTCGCAGCGGTTTACGCTGTGGTCGCCTACCTGCTGTATGGCGGCAGTCTCACCCGCCAGTTCTCCAATATGATCATCCCCATTTCGGTCTACATCGTGCTGGCGGTCTCGCTCAATCTCGTTGTCGGCCTTTTGGGGGAACTCTCCCTGGGCCACGCTGGGTTCATGTCGGTCGGGCTTTTCTCCGGCTGCCTTTTGTCCATCGCCCTGGTGGATGTCCTCCCCATGGCGGTCCGCCTGCCTCTTTCCATGGTCGTTGGCGGCCTGGTAGCGGCGCTCTTTGGCCTTGCGGTCGGTCTGCCCGCCTTGCGGCTCAGGGGCGACTATCTTGCCATTGTCACCCTGGCCTGCGGCGAGATCATCAAGAACATCATCACCAATCTTGATTTTACCGGCGGCGCCTTGGGCCTCAATACCAACCCCATCTATTCCAATGCAAAAAAGCTCTTGCCCTACGCTGTCATATTGGTGCTGCTCACCGTTCTTGTCATGATGAACCTCAAGCGCTCCAAGCAGGGCCGCGCCATCATGGCCATCCGGGATAACCGCATCGCCGCCGAATCGGTCGGCATTGATGTTACCCGCTACAAGCTCATGGTTTTCATGCTGGCCGCATTCTTCGCGGGGGCAGCCGGCGTGCTGTACGGCCACTTCTTCGCCAATGTCAAGGCAGCCACCTTCGATTACAACATGTCCATCGAGATCCTGGTCATCGTGGTACTGGGCGGCATGGGCAGCATCCCCGGCTCCATCATCGCCGCCATTGTGCTTACCGCCCTGCCGGAGGCCATGCGTGAGTTTGCCGATTACCGGATGCTTCTCTATGCCATCGTCCTCATCATCGTCATGCTGGCCACCAATAATCCCACCATGAAGGAATTTTTCCACCGCATCTCCCCGGCCGAGCTGCTGCGCCGCGCCAAAAAGAAAAAGGCCAAATCTTTGCAGAAGGAGGGCGCTTAAATGTCTGTCAACACCCACAATAAAACCAAGCTGGTCCCGGTCAACCGCAGCGTTGCCCTCCTGCCGGAGCGCGACGCCTCCATCAGCCCCATCCTGGAGTGCATTGATCTGGGCGTGACCTTCGGCGGTCTTAAGGCCGTGGATAACTTCGATATCACCATCGGCCGCACCGAGATCGCCGGGCTCATCGGCCCCAACGGCGCCGGTAAGACCACCATCTTCAATCTGCTCACCAAGGTCTATCAGCCCACCCACGGCACCATCCTGCTGGATGGCAAGGATATCCACGGCATGACCACCGCGCAGGTCAACCGCGCCGGCATCGCCCGTACCTTCCAGAATATCCGCCTGTTTTCGGAGCTGACGGTGGAGGAAAACATCACCGTTGCCATGAGCAGCCAGATCAAGTACAATATGGCCAGCGGCATCTTCCGCCTGCCCTCCTTCTGGAAAGGCGAGCGCATCGCCCACGAGCGCGCCATGGAGCTGCTCTCCATCTTCCACATGGAGCAGTTTGCGAATGCCAAGGCAGGCAGCCTGCCCTACGGCGCCCAGCGCCGGCTGGAGATCCTGCGTGCCCTGGCTACCAACCCCTGCCTGCTGCTGCTGGATGAGCCCGCCGCGGGCATGAACCCCTCCGAAACAGCCGAGCTGATGGAAAACATTCGCACCATCCGCGATACCTTCAAGATCGCCGTGCTCCTCATCGAGCACGATATGAGCCTTGTTATGAATATCTGCGAGGGCATCGCCGTGCTCAGCTTCGGCCGCATCATCGCCAAGGGCTCCCCGGAAGATATCCAGTCCGATCCCAAGGTCATCGAGGCCTACCTGGGCCGTAAAAAGGAGGCGTAACCCATGAGTGAAATGCTGAAAGTCAGTGATCTCCATGTCTATTATGGCAGCATCCACGCTGTTAAGGGCGTTTCCTTCGAGGTCCACGAGGGCGAGGTCGTCACCCTCATCGGCGCCAACGGCGCCGGTAAATCCACCATTCTAAATACCGTTTCGGGGCTTCTGCATCCCCGCTCCGGCTCCATCCTCTTTCACGGAAAAGACCTGCACGGCGTCCCCGCCCACAAGCTGGTGGGCATGGGCCTGGCCCAGGTCCCGGAGGGCCGCCATGTCTTTTTGCAGATGACGGTGCAGGAAAACCTGGAGATGGGCGCTTTTTCCCAGCCCTCCTCCGGCATTGAGGCGGACCTGGAAAGCGTTTATCAGCGCTTCCCTCGCCTGCTGGAACGCCGTAAACAGATCGCCGGTACCCTTTCCGGCGGCGAGCAGCAGATGCTGGCCATGGGCCGCGCCCTGATGAGCCACCCCAAGCTGCTCATGCTGGATGAACCCTCCATGGGTCTTGCGCCCATCCTGGTGGAGCAAATCTTCGGAATCATCCGGGAGCTGCACGCTTCCGGCACCACCATCCTCCTGGTCGAACAGAACGCTCAGGCCGCCCTGGAGGTCGCCGACCGGGCCTATGTCCTGGAAACCGGCCGCATCGTTCTTTCCGGTACCGGCGCCGAGCTGATGGCCAGCGATCAGGTGCAAAAAGCCTACCTCGGCGGTTAATTTGCCATCCTTACTCCTTTTTTATACGAATCATTCCCGGCGGGTGTATCATGCAGCACCTACCGGGAATGATTTTTTGCCTTGATTTTACTTGTTGCGGCAGGTCCCTGCCACGGCCCTTTTCCTTCTCCGCCAGTCCCTGCCGCATCCGGGATACGGCCCGCAGGGCCGGCGCCGTTCCGGCGCCGCAGGCGGCCTCCGGCCGCCGAATTCGTCCTGCGGACGAATTGCCCTGCGGGCCGTCTTTGGCTCTCCTCTTACCCCTGCATCCTACTTCTTTTCATATCTCAGCACCGCAAATTCCACCGGCGTCGTCAGCTCCGTTTTCGCCAGCAGCTTCTGCTGGTCCGCCGCCCCGGTCTTGTAGTAGTACGGCGTCATCATAAAAAGACTTTCAATCTCCTGTCCTCGCACCGTCATCTCATACCGCAGCTCCCGGCAGTCTACCAGTCGGAAACCCTCCAGCTCATACGGCTTTACCTCGTTGCGATACGGCTTTTCGTAGATGGCCTCCTTCAGTCCGTACAGATGATTTTCCAATGGGATGGTCATGATAAACTGCCCGTCCGGCTTCAGCACCCGCAGGAATTCCTCCCCACAGTACGGTGCAAAGACCGAAAGCAGCAGATCCACGCTTTCTCCCGCCACCGGCAGATGAAAGCAGCTTGCTACTGCGTATTCGGTCTCCCTATCCCGCTTGGCCGCCTCCTGCAGCGCCGCCTTGGAAATATCGATTCCCGCCACCTTCGGCCGGTATTCCCTCTCCCGCAGCGTTTTGGCCATCTCCGCGGTATAGTAGCCCTCACCGCAGCCCGCGTCCAGCACCGTCATCCCCTGCCTTGCCGCCGCCAGGCCCTGCTTTATCAGCTCCTGCCGCATCGGGTCATAGTATCCCCGCTCCAGGAAGGCGCTCCTCGCCTTCACCATCCGCTTGTCATCCCCGTGGTGCTTCCGGCCGGTCTGCTGGCTCAGCAGCAGGTTCACATACCCACTCCTCGCCACATCAAAGCTATGCCCCGCCGGGCACACCAGCCGGCGCTCTTCCCGGCACAGCGGCTTTTGGCAGCTTGGGCAGCAGAATATACTCATCGCTTTTTCTCCTCCTCTACTTCCTGCAGGGCCCCCATCTGCGGCGGAGCTGCGGGGCTCCGCCCCGCCCCCGCGCGCCCTGCGGGCGCGCGGGTCACCGGCCCCTGCGGGGCCGGCGGCTCCGCCGCCCCTCCTTCGCAGGCTTTTCTTCTTCCCCCAGTATAGCACGGGAGCCGCCCGCTTTCCAGCAGGCAGCTCCCTTTTCGTCCATATAAATATCACGAAAGAAAAATTCCCTTAGCGTGCAGCCTGGCCAGGCTCCGCAGAATGGTCATCTCGGCGTTCTGGCACTCCAGCACGCTGTGCTTCTGGCGCAGCTCTTCCTGCGCCTCCGCCAGCGCCCGGCGTTCGCGCTCCTCGTCGATCTCCTCGGGCCGCAGCACCTCTTCCACCATCACCGATACGGTATTCTCGCCCACCCGGGCAAAGCCCGCATCCACCACGGCGGATTGCCACTCGCCGTCCGGCGTTTGCAGCCGCATCGTCCCCGGCACAATGCCGATGACCGCAGCCTCATGGTGCGCCATAATGCCCATCGAACCATCCTGGATCGGCAGCTGGACCTGCACCGCCTCCCCTTCGTAAAAGACGCGGGAAAACCCGATCACCTTCAGGGTAAAGGTCTCCATTTTGGCACCTCTCCTTTCCGGTCGTTACACGCCTTGCTTGGCCTTTTCTATGACATCCTCGATGGTGCCGACATTGAAGAACGCCCACTCGGGGTATTCGTCCATCTCACCGTCGATGATGGCCTTAAAGGAACGGATGGTATCCCGGACGGGGACATACTTGCCCGGTACGCCGGTAAAGTTTTCCGCCACATGGAAGGGCTGCGAAAGGAACTTCTGGATCTTTCTCGCCCGGTAAATGGTCACCTTATCCTCGTCGGAAAGCTCCTCCATACCCAGGATCGCTATGATATCCTGCAATTCCTTGTACTTCTGCAGGATCTTCTGTACGGCTCTCGCCGTTTCGTAGTGCTCCTGCCCCACAATGTCTGCCTCCAATATACGGGAGGTGGATTCCAGCGGGTCTACCGCCGGGTAAATACCCTGCTCCACGATCTTACGGGAAAGTACGGTAGTCGCATCCAGATGGGCAAAGGTCGTCGCGGGGGCGGGGTCGGTCAAGTCATCGGCCGGTACATATACCGCCTGCACCGAGGTAATGGACCCGTCATGGGTGGAGGCGATGCGCTCCTGCAGCTCGCCCAGCTCGGTGGCCAGGGTAGGCTGATAGCCCACGGCACTGGGCATCCGCCCCAGCAGGGCGGAAACCTCGCTGCCTGCCTGCACAAACCGGAAGATGTTATCAATGAACAGCAGCACATCCTGGTGCTCCACATCGCGGAAGTACTCCGCCATGGTCAGTCCGGTCAGGCCCACTCTCATTCTGGCCCCGGGCGGCTCGTTCATCTGGCCAAAGACCAGCGCGGTCTTTTTCAGCACCCCGCTTTCGCCCATCTCGGTCCACAGGTCGTTGCCCTCGCGGGAGCGCTCTCCCACGCCGGTAAAGATGGAATAGCCGCCATGCTCGGTGGCTACATTGGTGATCAGCTCCTGGATAAGCACTGTTTTGCCTACGCCCGCGCCGCCAAAAAGGCCGATTTTACCGCCCTTGGCGTAGGGGGCCAGCAGGTCAATGACCTTGATGCCGGTCTCCAGGATCTCCACCACGGGGCTCTGGTCGGCAAAGCCGGGCGGGTCGCGGTGGATGCACCACTTCTCCCCCTCCGGCAGCGGCTCGCCGCCATCAATAATCTCACCAGTCACATTAAAGAGCCGCCCCAGGGTACGGTCGCCCACCGGCACTTGGATGCCGCCGCCTTCAGCGGTGACCTCCATCTCGCGGCACAGCCCCTCACTGGGGGAAAGCATGATGCAGCGCACGATGTTGCCGCCCATATGCTGGGCCACCTCCATCACGCACTTCTGCTCGCCGTTCTGCACCGTCAGCGCATCCTTGATGAAGGGCAGTTGGCCCTCGGGGAACAAGACATCCACCACAGGCCCCTGCACCTCTGTAATAATCCCTTTCATCATGATGTTTTCTTCCTTTTCTGTGCTTTGGCGCCGCCCGCTACCTCTACGATCTGCTGGGTAATGGCGGCCTGCCGCACACTGTTATAGATGACGGAAAGCTCCCGCAGCATATCGGCAGCACTATCCGTCGCGGATTTCATTGCCAGCATTCTGGCGTTTTCTTCACTGCAAAAGGCCTCCACCAGCGCCCCGAACAGGTAACCCGTCACATAGTTGGGGGCAATGGAACCCAGTACCGCCCCAGCATTCGGCAGGTAGTTCACCTGCTGCGGCTTTTGGGGCTTGCCCTCTCCGGGCCGGAAAGCCTCCGCCGAAAGGGGCAGCAGCTTCTGCAGCCGGGGGGTGGCCTCCTCGCCGTGCTCCTCCATGCGGGTGTAGATGACATAGACCTCGCTGAGCTCCCCGCTCATGAATCTCTGGCACATCATGGCCGCTATTCTCCTGGCGCGCTCCACGCTGGGCTGCTGCGCCATTCCGATAAAGCTCCGGTCCACCGCGTAGCCCAATTTCTGCAGCGCCAGGGCACCCAGCCGCCCCACCACGCATACGGCAGGGTCTGTTTCCTTCTGCAGCACGCCCTCGGCAAATTTCAAAATGTTGTGGTTATAGGCGCCGGCCAGTCCCTTATCGCCGCTGATGACCAGATACCCCTTTTTGCCGCCAAGGATCGGCTCCCCGGTGCCAAAATAGCGGTCCTCCAGCTCCGGCAGGTCCCGCAGGATCTCCGCGATCAGCTCCTCCGACTGCTCAAAGTGCGGCAGCGCTTCGGTCAGGGCCCGGCGGGCCTTTTTCACCTTGGTGGAGGAGATTAGGTACATGGCGTTGGTAATCTTCATGGTATCCTGCACGCTTTTTATGCGGCTTTGGATATCTCTTGCGCTTGCCATACCATCACCTGCCCTTGTACTCTTCGGCCGCCGTCAGGATCGCCTGCCGCAGCGTATCGTCCAGCGCTTTGGTTTCCTCCAGCGCTGCAATGATCTCGCTGTGGTTCTCCCGCACATAGTCCAAAAGCGCCATCTGGTATCTCTTTACTTCGGTCAGCGGGATATCGATAAAGCCCTTGGCCGTTGCCACCACCAGGGTGATGACCTGCTCCGCCATCGAAAGCGGACGGTACAGCGGCTGCTTCAGCACCTCCATCAGGCCCTTGCCGTAGGCCAGTTGCTCCTGGGTGGTGTCATCCAGGTCGCTGCTGAACTGTGTAAAGACCTCCATCTCACGGTACTGCGCCAGATCAATACGGATAGAACCGCTGGCCTTTTTCATGGCCTTGGTCTGGGCGGCGCCGCCCACGCGGGAAACCGAAAGGCCGACATTAACGGCCGGACGCTGACCTGCATTAAAGAGGTTCGTCTCCAGATAGATCTGTCCGTCGGTGATGGAAATAACATTGGTGGGAATATAAGCCGATACATCACCGGCCTGCGTTTCAATAATGGGCAGCGCGGTGATGGAGCCGCCGCCCATTTCGGGGGTCAGGCGGCTGCTGCGCTCCAGCAGGCGGCTGTGCAGGTAGAATACATCGCCGGGGTAGGCTTCACGGCCGGGGCTGCGCTCCAGGATGAGCGACAGCGAACGGTAAGCCACCGCGTGCTTGGAAAGGTCATCGTAGATGATGAGGACATCCCGTCCCTGATACATAAAGTACTCCGCCATAGCGGTACCGGCATAGGGGGCAATGTACTGCAGGGAGGCCGGATCGCTGGCCGTGGCCGAAACCACGATGGAATACTCCATGGCTCCGTGGCTCTGCAGGGTGGAAACCACCTTGGCCACGGTAGAGGCCTTCTGTCCAATGGCCACATAGATGCAGATAACACCCTTGCCCTTCTGGTTCAGGATGGTATCGGTGGCGATAGAGGTCTTACCGGTCTGCCGGTCGCCGATGATGAGCTCACGCTGTCCCCGGCCAATGGGGAACATGCTGTCGATGGCCAGAATACCGGTCTCCATCGGGACCGAAACGGACTTTCTGTCCTTAATGCCGGGGGCGGCGTTTTCAATGGGGCGGTAACCGGCCGGCACCGCCTCGCCCTTGCCGTCAATGGGGGTGCCCATGGCATCCACCACGCGGCCCAGGAAGGCCTCGCCCACCGGCACGCCGGCCCGCCGTTCAGTACGCACCACCCGTCCGCCGGCCAAAAGGCCCTTTTCGCTGCCCAGCAGAATGATACCGGTCTCCTCGCGGCGGATATCCTGTACCATGCCCTTTACGCCGCTCTCAAACTGCACGATCTCGCCGTAAGCGGCATGCCGGATGCCGGAAACGGTGGCAACACCGTCGCCCACCCGCAGGATCTCGCCCACCTCGTGGTCCTTGCCGTCAAAGGCGGCCGCGTCTATTTCGGTGCGCAGCAGATCAATGACCTCGCTGGAATCGGAAAGCATCTGGGGCGTCTGGGTCAGACGGTTTCTCATCTGGGTCAGGCGGCCCTTCATGCTCCAGTCGTATTCCTCGCTGCCCACCGTGATGCAGAAACCGCCCAGCAGGCTTTTATCCTCCACCAGCTCCAGCGGCAGCTCTTCGTTTTCGTACTTCTTCCGCAAAAATTCCCGGATCTGCCCCAGTTGCTCGGCAGTCGGGGGGGTCACATACCGCAGGATCGCTTTTTGACGGCTCGCGCGTTCGGCCCGGCGCTCCTCATAGGCATCCATCAGCTGGTCCAGCGCCTCTACGCCGTCCGTCTTCAGGGTACCCAGCAGCTCCTGCAGCTTGCCGTCACTGGATCTTGCCGCCATGTGCTTCACCTGCTTCCGCGATAAACTTATCGTACAGCATTCTATCCTGCTGCTCGGTGTTCCTGTCGCCTACCGCCTTGGCCGCGGCATCTATCACCAAAGTGGCGATCTCGCTCTTCATATCCCGCAGGGCGTTGGCACGCTCCACCGCCATGGTTTCTTCGGCACGGCGGCGCTTCTGCTCCAGCTCGGCATCGGTGGCCGCCAGCAGTTTTTCGCTCTGCTCTTTTGCCTCGGCCTTCGCGCGCGCTATGATCTCCTCACCCTCGCCCTGTGCGGCGGCCAGCTTCCCTTCATATTCCGTCTTCATGCCGTCAGCCGCGTCCTGGGCGGTCTTGGCATCGGCAAACTGCTTCTCGATGAGCGCTTTGCGTTCCTCCAGGATCTTATTGACCCGGCCGAACAAAAACTTGCGCATGAAGAAATAGAGAACCAGCAGATTGATGACGGTAAATACGAGATTGATATCTAATCTCAGCATCTGAGTCTTGCCTTCCTTTCTCTATTTTTCGCTTACAGTACCAGCAGCAGCAGGGCAATAACAAAGCCGTAGATGGCGGTGGCTTCCGCCAGGGCGCAGCCCAGCAGCAGCAGCTTACTGATCTTGCCGTCCGCCTCCGGCTGACGGGCTACTGCTTCGGTGGCCTTACCGGTAGCAATACCGATGCCGATGCCGGCGCCAATGCCGGTGAGAACCGCGATACCCGCGCCGATTGCAACAAAAGTACCCATAGTTTTTTCTCCTTCAAATCATATGTAATTTAATATTTTTTACTTGGGTCATTCCTCTACGGCTTCCTTGATATACAGCCCGGTGAGGAACACGAATACATAGGCCTGCAGCAGGCCGTCAAAGAAATCGAAATACAGGCTGAACACCGCGGGCAGGATGACCGGCACCAGGTGCTCCAGCAGCTTCATTACTACAAAGGCGCCCATGACATTACCAAAAAGACGCATGCACAGCGAAAGCGGCCGGATAGCCAGCTCCATCACATTCAGCGGAGTAATGACCTTGGAGGGCTTGGTAAAGCCCTTCAGCCAACCGCCCACCTTGTTTTGCCGGATGGATGCCGCCTGCACCAGGATGATGGACATCAGCGCCAGGGCCGCCGTCACATTCAGGTCCTTTGTGGGGGGCTTCATGCCAAAGATGGCAAAGATATTGGAAATGCCCAAAAAGACCAGCACGGTTGACAAATAAGGGACATAGCGCTCTCCCTCATGGCCGATGATCCCGCGGACGAGATTCTGCAGGGCGGTGACGGCGTATTCCACACCTACCTGCAGCTTGCCGGGCTTTTCCACCCTCATGTTTCTGGTCAGTACCAGGGTAAGGATCACGATAATGGCCATGATGACCCAGGAGATCACGGTGGATTCTGCCACTTCTATCCCGCCGAATATCGGGATGGTAAAGGCAGTCGCCACATTCAGCTCCTCCATCAGGAATTCTGATAGATTACCCATTGAACCAACACCTCCTTGTTTTCACAATTTTCTCTGTCGGCGCCGGCTTCCTGTACCGGTCGGCCATTACAGTTTTGCAGCGGTAGAGGTCCTTTGCCATGCGGCGCGGGAGCACCTGCTATCACAGGAATTCAGTATAACACATATCGGCAAGAAAAGGTAGCCTAAAGTTCATAAAAGATTTTTCTTCTCTCAAAAAGTTGACGGTTGTCCCATATCAGCGGATAAAGCGGCGGGCATAGCCGCATTTCCGGCATAGCTCCTCCCTGGCTTGCCGCCCCGAAAAGCTCTCATAGATTGCCCTTGCCCGCGGTGAGGAAAGGATCTCCTCCAACGGCTGGGTAAAGAGATTTCCCAGGGCCAGGTCACCCTCGTGGTCCAGGCAGCAGGGCACCACCGTGCCATCACACAGCACCCCAAACTGGTCCCGCAGCCCATAGCAAAAGGCATCTCCCTCCCGCTCCCCGGCGGAAAGATCCGGCCATTCAAAGCGCTCGCCAAATTCCAGATAGGTTCGCTCTGCTATTTTATGGCCCTCCCGTACCGGGGGCCACTCTCCGGGGAAAGCCCGGTGCAGCTCCTCCAGCATGGGGGCATTCAGGTCGTTCTGCCCAGGGAGAGAGCCATCCAAATTCCAAAGGCGCAGCCCTGTTAGTTTGCCCGCGGCGGCAGCCCTTTTGGCAAAGGAAATGCAACTCCCCAGGTAGGCGGAAAAGACCCGGCTGTCATTGGCCTCCAGGCTGTGCAGGGAAATACTGACCTTGCGGACGGCAGGAGCGGCCAGCAGAGTCTCCCCCACCTGGGGCAGCAGGGTGCCGTTTGTGGTGATATTTACCAAAAAATCCAGTTCCCCGGCTATGGCCAAAAGTTCCGGCAGCTCGGGGTGCAGCAGCGGCTCGCCCATCAGGTGGAGATAGAGGTAGCGGGTAGCCGGGCGCAGCTTTTCCGCCAGCAGGCGGAACTCCGCCGGGGACATGGTGCGGGGCGGCCGCCGGGTACCGGGACAAAAGCTGCAGCGCAGATTGCACCGGTTGGTGATCTCCAGATAGACTTTATTGTACTGCCGCATCAGCCGTTCCTCCTGTGGGTTAGTCACAATGGAATTATACCATGGAAACGAAGAAAAATCAGCGGTAATATTCAATTTTCAAGGTGCTGTTGGGAGGCAGGTTCCCGCTTAAGGCAGACCCCCAAATTGCCCGATGAGGTCTGCTGAGAAATTATAGACCGACGCCCCTGTTTGACCGGTGGGGCAAAAAGGCTCTCGATTTGTTTGGTCGGGGAGAGAAGCCGACAGGAAAGATCTTTTTGCCGGTGAAAAAAGTCCTTTCACTAATCCCTGCAAATCGCCCCTTTTTTGCAGTTGAAAGGTTAATATTTCACTTTTTTTAATGGAAAGTTTACATTATGGGGAAATGCTGGGTGGATATTACATAAATAGTGGATTTTACTGGGGAAGTACAACTGGGATTTATTATGCAAATTTGGGGGTGAGGGGGTCGCGGTGGATGGGGATGCGGAGCCGAGCACCGCCAGTGGCGGATGCAGCGAGGCGGAGCACCCGTAGCGGTCGAAAAAATCGAG
>ENA-UOJJ01001298-UOJJ01001298.1-human-gut-metagenome-genome-assembly--contig:-CS66-NODE-1298-length-37562-cov-10.118111_pt1 | contig 37562 bp, 38 predicted proteins | sample MGYA00242343_ERZ723890 | MGnify/ENA metagenome assembly ERZ723890
GTTTACGGCAGGGAAAATACATTTCTATGGATGCCGTTTCAAAAATTTGCAAATTGCTCAACTGCCAACCCGGCGATATAATGGAATATGTGGAGGAAGAAGAATGAAGATAATAAAATACCCGTCAGAAACAGACGTAAACAAAGCTATAAGCGACAATGAACCGTTATTGGTACTAATATCCTTTGACGGAAAAACAGTTATTACAAGTCAGATTGATGAAGCTGTAGAACATCATATTCTATTAATGAAAACTGGTTTTAAGGATACTGATATTGATAAATTTTTCAGAATTGTTCTTGACAGTGACGGTGCAGACTGGACATTTGTATGCCCTCCTGATTACAAGAATATTACTGATAAGCAAAGGCGAATCGGCCAGTTTTATAAAGATGGATTCAGTATTATTTCTGATGTACTTCATGAGTTGGGTTATATGGTTGGAATCAATATTCCTAGACGTTACAGACGACATTTAAACATGCTTACAGAATAAATTGAAAAAAAGAGTAGGAATAAGCCTGCTCCAATTTTTTTCAATTTAAAGGGTACATGACATAAATGACATAAATGACAAAATACCCATAAGCCCCATAGGTACGCCATCTACCAATAAAATGCCAAACATGACAAAATACAATTAAATCATGACAAAAATGATTATTGTCATGCTATAGGGGGTAACAAAAAACTTTTATAAAGGGAATATTTGACCGCTGGGGATAGTACATCTTACACAAAATTCTAAATATTTTTATAAAGGCTTGACATTGATGCGGAACGCTCTGCAAGGCTATCAGAATCAACGCTAAAGCCGTTGTAATGGTTTTATAGTGAAATTACCCTATTAAAATTAATGTGGCTTAAAAAAGCTTATTTTAGCTTTGTTCTAAAACCTCAATTTTGGGGGTTCAAGCACTTTTTAACAAAGAGTTTAATTATATTGATATCGGCGCAAAATTGCGCTGACGAAAATTGGATTGTCCAACGATAACCGTCATAAAAATGAGGACGGTTCAGCGGAGCGAGCTTGCCTTGAAGTTGAAACCTATGCTTGCGGCACAGGCTAAGGAGAGACAAGGTAAGCGGAACGATCTTAACATTCCGCAGAATTCTGCGGAATGTTCAAAGAATGGTGAAACCCGTGAAGATATAGCTAAAATAGCAGGAGTGTCAAATAACTTTCACGGTAATTAATATATTGATAGTATGGATCAAATTTCCTTTGCCATCGGAATTGTCAGCTTATGATCGGTAACAGGTCTGCCTCCTGTACTTTCGGACAAATTTGTCCAAAAGTCTTTATTCTCTGTAAATCCATACTCTGTCATACGTTCAAACCACTTTGTATATGACGATATAACTTAGAGTTAGGATAATAAAAGAATTTAAAAATGGCGAATCCCGAAATTCGGGAATCGTTGTTGGTAGGGACGTTTCCTCCTACCCTTAATGTATCTGTCCAGAGGTAAAAATTAGTTGCTTTTGAACCATACGGAATTTCCGTATAGTTTATGACCTCTTACCGATTGGAGAAGAGGTCAAGTCAGTGCGCTGCGAGTGCGCCATTACTTTGAAAGTGCGCTATAAACCATTGAAAACAGCTAAAAGCAAATTAGCACCAAATCGCACAGATACGTTGTTTTTCAAAGATGAGTTAAACCAGATAGGGATAAAAATTGATATGTATGGGCAGGAGTACCGATTTTCTCCTGCCTTTGCCTGTATTCAGGCTGTTTGTAGATTGGTACGCTGCATATATTCCTGTTCCATTGCCCGCATTTCCTCGTCGGTGGGAACATCCACAATCCCGACATAGGAATAGTAAATATCAACCGCCTGCGTCCGTTTCCCGTCCTGTTTCACACGTTCATGGATAACGATTTTATCCACAAAGGCGTTAAGGATTTCGGGCGTCAGTTCCTCAATGCGGGTATACTTCTTGGTAACAGCTATCAGCTTTGCAACATTCGTCACTTCCGTATCCGCTTCGCCGACTTCGGCGGTCATGGTGCTATACTAAAAAAATGGACAGCAAGGATTGCCGTTGCGGTGATACTCATCATTTGCCTTATCGGGCTGCTTGTCGGCTCGGTGTTCGGTATCTTCTTTTCGGGTGAGGATTCTGGCAACGGTATGACTATGCAGAGCGTAGTCCGTGAAATCAACGCCGACTACGACAGCCGCCTTGATGAAATCATAAACGGCACTTCCCACGATGTACTGGAGATGTCTGGAAGCCGTGCTGTCTGGAAAGAGGTGCTTGCGGTGTACTCCGTCAAGACCATCACCGACCCAGACAACCCACAGGAAGTCGCCACAATGGACGATAACAAAAAACAGCTCCTAAAGGACATCTTCTGGGAGATGAATGAAATCAGCTCCCGCACCGAGGACAAGACCGAAACCCAGATAACCGAGAGCGATGACGGTCACGGGAACATCGTGGAGACGGAAACCACCGTCACCCAGACCTACCTCTATATCACCGTGAGCCACAAGACCGCCGAAGAAATGGCGGACAGATACGGCTTTAACGAGGAACAGCGGCAGCAGCTATCGGAATTACTTGCCGAGGAAAACAATTCCCTCTGGTCTGCGGTGCTTTACGGCATCACCATCGGGGACGGCGAAATTGTCACCGTGGCTCTGTCGCAGGTGGGCAACGCAGGCGGCGAGCCGTATTGGAGCTGGTACGGTTTTGACGGGCGTTTGGAATGGTGTGCCTGTTTCGTTTCGTGGTGTGCCGACCAGTGCGGCTATATCGCCAGCGGCGTTATCCCCAAGTTTGCAGGCTGTGTCAACGGCTCTCAGTGGTTTAAGGACAGGGGGCAGTGGCAGGACGGTAGCTTTACGCCAGAAGCAGGACAAATCATCTTCTTTGACTGGGAGGGTGACGGGGAAACCGACCATGTCGGCATCGTGGAACGGTGCGAGAACGGCATCGTCTACACCGTGGAGGGCAACTCTGGAGATGCCTGTAGGCAGCGGAGCTACCCTGTCGGGAGCCGCTCTATCTACGGCTACGGCATCCCTGCCTATTAAAAACGGGCAAAAGAAAAACAGAGGGGCTTAATCCTCTGTTTCCTCTTTTGCCTTACATAGTCCGCTTACAGTTGCTTCTATGACGAAAAGCTCTTTATCATCTAATCTGTTGAGCTGTGCGTCTAAGCGTCTGCGGACAGAACTTTTTTTGACTTCTTTGTTTGGGAATATGTACTCATCAACTGACACATCAAACATTGTAATGAGTTGAATAAACAGCTCGATACTCGGATACTGCCCCTCATTCTCAATCGCTTGAATATGTCTGGGAGCATAGCCGATAATACCAGAAAGCTGCTCTCTTGTTATCCCTCTGGATTCACGGGCTTTTTTGATTGCCTGTCCAATCGGAGTAAAGTCGAAGTCAAAATGAATGTTTCTTTCGTCCATTAGCTCACCACCTATACTCTGAAAATCTTACTCTTATATTTTACAGAGATATGGCTTCCAGTCAAACGATGTATAATCTCCTAAAACAGGAGATTTAATATCCTGTTACAAGAGACGGAAATTCATATTTACATAGTTGATATAGTCCGCTTCACTGTCTATAATATATGAAAGCTGACGCTTGGAGAAAAAAATATTAAAAAAAGCGAGGGATTTTTGATATCCATACGACTACCTTTATGAAGCAGGAAAACATCTGCTCAGAAAGGAGTGGTCATGGGAATGGACAAATATGTGCTTCAGACCAACAGTTTGTCAAAATCTTTTGGCAGAACAGAGATTTTACATGGAATCGATATGTCTATTGAGTACGGCGAGATTTACGGGCTTATTGGGCAGAATGGCGCAGGAAAAACGACCCTGCTAAGATTGATTAGCGGATTGATGAAGCCCACAAAAGGCACGGTGAATCTTCAAACGGGCAAACCTTTTATTGGGTATATGCCACAAAGTTGTCGATTTGATGATAATACAACTGTTTCTGAAATAATTCGCTTTTTTGCTCGATTGCGGAACGCAGATACCAAGGAAAGTGTTTTTCTTGGAAAAAAACTGAAATTGGATATGAGTAAAATTGAATATATTTGGGTGCAAAATGCACCCTTTTGCACACTTGAAAATTTAGGGTGCATTGTATCATTTGTTGAGTCTTTAGCTAATCAAAAAGCACTCAAGCAAAAAGAAAGGGTGGAGGTCAATATCTCTTTTGTTTTGCTGAGTGCTTTTCCCTATTTTACCTTATTTTCTAGGATTTGTTAAGTGTATTTTTCAGTTGGCATAGATGGAATACAGCTATAAATTGGGCATTTTAGAAGATTGGCTTCTGCCAGATCCTTTAGGAGCAAGTATCGGGGGCTTGTTATTTTCAAGCCAGATTTCGGCATATTCTGAAAAGCGGGTGTTACAGTCAAAACAAGTACCTTTTTTGACAGTTTCTTCAAACATAATTACCTGGCGCTGTAACTCTTTTTCTATTTGCTTTGGTGTAAGATTTTCAGAAGGTTTTCAGGTCATAGAACGTACAATCTGTTCACCTTGGCTGTCGTAGCCGTCAAAGGCTCGGATGTAGTAAGTGATAAAATGGTTAATATCACTTTCCTGATTTAGATATGCATGCAACTCTCCAGATGATTATGATTACACTTTCGAAACTGGCTGAAATCAGTTGCAAACGGACTGGAAATTTTACAGATGAAAAATACTTTCTGAGACAATTTTCAATACCGTTCACTAATATAGAAATATTCACTTTGCCTAAAGAAAACAAATGTAATATAAAATGCTCCTCTCAGATTTTTCGGGAGGAGCATTTTTATTATTATATTATAGTATATTTGTCGGTGGCGAACAGGTATGGTTTTTACAGACATAATAGGTCATTTTATCGTTTTTCAGAGGATAATCCACGCTGTCCAGCACAACTGATACATTTGCAAGAAACGGGAGTTCTTTCTGTATTTCCTGAAAATCGGATTTGTGTTTGACAGCAATTACAATATGCTCCGGTGGATTTTCATGCAGCAGCTTTGCCAGCAGAAACACACTATGCCCTGCCGGATAATCCTGCGCTTGTACAGATAAAAATTCAAACTGTTTTTCAGTAAGTTTCCTGTACTTTTCATTTTCCGTCAACTGAAACATACGAACAAAGTTGTATGCCATTACAGAATTCCCGCTTGGAATTGCTCCGTCATAGGTTTCCTTAGGATTCATGAAAATCTCTGTATAACTAGCTTCACAGAGGTAAAAACCATCGCGTTGACAATCTTCAAATCGTCTAACCGCTTCATCGCAGAATCGTTCTGCCTTTTCCAGATAGACCTTGTCAAGTGTGGAATTGTAAAGTTCTATAAGTGATGCAATATAGAAAGCATAGTCATCCAGAAAGCTTTTTTCGGAGTGTTTTCCATCACGCCAGCTTGTGAAAAGCTGCACACCATCACACATATTTTCCTCAATAAACTTTTGTGCATTGACAACAGCGTTCAGATATTTTTCATTGCGTGAAACTCTGTAAAATATGGACAACGCTGCGATCATTAAAGAATTCCACGACAGCAGAATTTTATCGTCAAGATGCAGATTTGTGCGCTTTTTACGATAATCATAAAGATTGTGTATTTCCTCACTGAAATCAGATTCTAAATCATTGCTTTTCAGCAAATTGAGAATATTCACTCCCTCAAAGTTACCGTTTGAGGTAATATCGAAAGATTCTGCGAATCGCTTGCCTTTTTCTTCTCCCAATACATTAATGATTTCATCAAGTGTAAAGGTATAATATTTTCCCTCCACACCTTCACTGTCGGCGTCCTGCGCACTGTAAAATCCTCCGTCAGCAGAGGTCATTTCACGAAGAATATATTCCGTCGTTTTTTCTGCCGTATCAAGATAGATCTCGTTGTTTGTAAGATAATAAGCTGCTGAATAAGCAATTATCAGAAGTGCATTGTCATAGAGCATTTTTTCAAAATGCGGTGCAAGAAAATATTTGTCCGTGGAGTATCTCGAAAATCCATAGCCGATATGATCGAAAATGCCGCCTTTCCGCATTTGCAGGAGCGTTTTCTCTGCCATTTTCAAAGCGTCAGAATCCTGCTTCTGCTTTGCATACAGCATCAAAAACAGCAGATTATGCGGTGTTGGAAATTTGGGTGCTGAACTAAATCCGCCATTGATTTCATCAAAACTTTCTGAAAATATTTGCATTGCCCGCTTAATCAATTCTTCATCATCTATATTTTTATCACCTGATTCTGCACTTTTCAGATGCGTAATGATTTGTTCGGCAGACTGTAAAAGCTTCCTGCGGTTATTATTCCACTGATTTACAATTACGTCCAACAAATCGGGAAATCCCGGCATTCCATAATGGGATTTCGGTGGAAAATATGTGCCGGCAAAAAATGGCTTTTTATCCCATGTCATGAAAATACTCATAGGCCATCCTCCACTGCCTGTGAATGCCTGACATACCGACATATATACACTGTCAATATCAGGACGCTCCTCACGGTCAATCTTAATGGAAACAAAATATTGATTCAGAATTTCTGCTGTTTTTTTATCTTCAAAGCTCTCATGAGCCATAACATGACACCAATGACAGGTACTGTAACCGATGCTGAGAAAAATCGGTTTGTCTTCTGATTTTGCTTTTTCAAAAGCTTGCTTGCACCACGGATACCAATCTACAGGATTTTCTGCGTGCTGCAATAAATAGGGACTTGTAGCATTTTTCAGGTGATTGCTCATTTTGCTGCCTCCAATCGTTTTCTGTTAGTATATCCATTGTATAGTAAGTCATACTAAATTTGGAACAAATACATACGGAGGCGGTAAAATGCAGCAAAAAGACTATTTCAAATGCAGTAATGAGAATAAAACATTGCATTTGCACGACATTTCGTCAATTCAGTATGACATTATGAATATAAAAATGAAATTTTATGCGGATTTACAAGTGAGCGAGTAAGCTTCGAGCTTGAATACAAATAAAAAAGCTTGGCTGGATTTTTCCAGACAAGCTTTTCTGATGCCTTATCAGATATTATTTCATTAAAGTACTCAAATCATTTTCAGGTGTTGTAATTGGACCAATTCCATAATGTTCCACCAGAAATGCAAGCACATCTTTGGATAGAAACGCCGGCAGCGACGGACCCAGACGAATATTTCTGATTCCAAGGTGAAGCAGTGTCAGTAAAATACAAACTGCTTTCTGCTCATACCATGACAGCACATAGGACAGGGGCAGTTCATTTACTCCACAGTTAAAAGCTTCAGCCAGAGCAGTCGCCACCTTGATCGCTCCGTATGCATCATTGCACTGCCCCATATCCATAAGTCTTGGAAGTCCTCCGATTTCCCCTAAATCAAGGTCATTAAAACGATACTTTCCACAGGCAAGGGTCAGTACAATTGTGTCATTTGGCGTTTGCTTTACAAATTCGGTGTAATAATTTCTGCCGGATTTCGCACCGTCACAGCCACCTACTAAAAAGAAATGACGTATTGCTCCCGCTTTCACGGCGGCAACAACTTTATCGGCATTTGACAAGATTGCATGGTGTCCGAAGCCTGTTGTCACTTGTTTTCCGCCGTTGACACCAGTAAATTCCATATCTTCGGCATATCCGCCAAGCTCCAGCGCCTTTTGGATGAGCGGACGGAAATCCTTGTCCTCGCCGATATGAACTGTACCGGGAAACGCAACTGTTTCTGTTGTAAAAACTCTGTCAGCATAGCTTGGCTTCGGCGGCATTATACAATTGGTTGTAAACAAAACAGGTGCAGGAATACTGTCAAATTCCTTCTGCTGATTCTGCCATGCCGTACCGAAATTTCCCTTGAGATGCGGATATTTTTTCAGTTTCGGATAAGCATGGGCAGGCAGCATTTCTCCGTGGGTGTAAATGTTTATTCCCATGTCCTTGGTCTGCTCCAAAAGAAGCTGCAAATCTCTCAGATCATGTCCCGAAACCACAATAAACGGACCTTTTTCCACTTTCAGCGGAACTGTTACCGGCTCAGGATTTCCGTAGGTTTCAGTGTTTGCTCTATCAAGCAGATCCATGCATTTCAGGTTTATCTCCCCTACTTTCATCACAATAGGGATCAATTCTTCCATAGTCAGGTCAAGACCGATTTTAAAAAGTCCCTCAATGAAGAAATGATTAACCTCGTCATCTGTATAGCCCAGTACCATTGCATGATATGCATATGCCGCCATACCTCTCAGACCAAAGAGAATCAGCGATTTCAGGGAACGGATATTTTCGTCCGCATTCCAAAGCTCACTCATTTCATAGTCATCGTTTTTACCGCATGGTGAAGCACAGCCTCTGCAATTCGGAATAAGCCTTGCCTTTTCCTGATGCACATGCTCTATTTGATTTCTAATTGATATATCATCAAAATTTACGTTGGTAAGAGTTGTGAACAGCCCTTCAATGATCAGCTTATAGGTATTACTGTTAATCAGATGTTCGTTACCCTCAGTCGAACGTGCCAGACCGATAAGAGCACCTGTCAGTTCGTCCTGTAATTTTGCTGTATCTGCTTTCTTTCCGCAGACGCCAGCACTTCCCGTGCAACCGCTGCATCCGGTCTGTTCACACTGAAAACAAAACATTTTATTTTCCATAATTATACTCCTTTAATTCATGATTTTGCCGTCCGTTGAAATTGTTATGACCTGCCACGGAATAAACTTTCCGCTTGTTTGCAATGCCAGCTTTGCTGCATTTTCGATACCGCCGCAGCACGGTACTTCCATGCGAACAATTGTCAGGCTTTTGATGTTATTGTTTGAAATTATCTGCGTCAGCTTTTCGGTATAATCCCCCTCATCCAGTTTGGGACATCCTATCAGCGTAATGCGGTTTTTAATGAAATCCTCATGGAATTTTCCATAGGCGTATGCTGTACAGTCTGCTGCAATCAGCAGGTTTGCACCGTCAAAATAAGGCGCATTCACAGGCACAAGTTTTATTTGTACCGGCCATTGGGAAAGACGACTGACAGATTGTGAATTTTCAAAAATAGGATCAGCTCCCTCCCTTTTAATAAATTTTGACTGTGTTCCGGGACAGCCACAAGGAAGTACTTCTGGTGATTTTTTTGCTTTTGACGCAAGCACTGCCGCTTCATTATAAGCAGGCGCCTCACGTTCTTCAAAGGTGATCGCATCGACTGGACAAGTCGGCAGACAGTCACCTAAACCGTCGCAGTAGTCCTCACGGAGCAGCTTCGCCTTACCGTCTACCATTCCGATAGCACCCTCATGGCAGGCAGCGGCACAAGCACCGCAGCCATTACATTTTTCTTCATTTATTTTTATAATTTTTCGTATCATAACAAAACCTCCGTTGATTTTTTCTTGACCTTGTGACTTCATTATAGTATAATCAAAGAAAAAAGTATGTTGAAATTTCAACAAATGGAGATTTATTATGAAGAAGTATCTGGAAATACTGAGAAACTGTAAGTTGTTTGAAAGCATAGAGGATGAAAATCTTCTGGTAATGCTAAGTTGTCTGGGAGCAGAAGTGATGTCATATACGAAAAATCAGTATATCTTTACGGAAGGTGAAACGGCATCTCACATGGGTATTCTGCTGTCCGGGACGGCACAGATCGTTCGTGTAGATTTTTACGGCAACAGGAGTATTGTCACAACCATTAAACCTTCAGAGCTTTTCGGGGAATCCTTTGCCTGTGCGGAAACGGAGTCCGTTCCTGTGAATGTGATTGCTGAAATAGAATGCGAGGTTATGCTTATTGACAGCAGAAAAATTTTACATCCATGCTGTAATACCTGCGAATTTCACAGCAGAATAATTTTTAATCTGATGAAATCCATTGCTGCAAAAAATCTGCTTTTAAATCAGAAAATTGAGATCATATCTAAACGTACCACGAGGGAAAAACTAATGGCATATCTGATGATTCAGGCAAAGCAGCATGGCAGCAACTTTACCATTCCATATGACAGGCAGGAGCTTGCGGATTTTCTCGAAGTTGACAGAAGCGGACTGTCTGCGGAAATCAGCAAGCTGAGAAAAGAAAATGTGATTGAATGTAAACGGAGCTTTTTCAGATTTTTGTAAATTCAATTTGAAGGCTGAGTGAAATTTTTATATACCTCATCTTTAGTACTTGACAAATAGGTGTAAAGTAGATAGCATCGTAGGCCTTTGTTCTGTTTGAAGAAAATGGTGTTTATGCTACTACTCTCTGGTATATCAACATATTGCAATATGAACATCATTGATAATGATGAATTTTTGAAACAAAAAAGTGTAAAGGACTTATCCCGTCTTGGATGTGATTATCTGCAAACATGGTATTACACCGAGGTCCTTCATGTTAATACTGCTCTTGAAAATAATCAAGAATTATGCTACAATAAAATCTATCAGAAAGGCGGTATTTCTATGTATAATCCTCAGTTGGAAACATTTCTTAAAGTAGCGGACTGCGGCAGTTTCAATAAAGCGGCAGAAGAACTTTACATCTCTCCGACCGCTGTTGTCAAGCAGATCAATTTATTGGAGTCTTCTCTGGATCTTCAGCTTTTCACTCGTACCCATCGTGGGATTTTGCTGACTGATGCGGGAAAATCTTTATATCATGATGCAAAATACATCATACAATATTGTCATGATTCCGTCAGCCGTGCCAAAAATGCTATGCAAAACGAGGACTGCATAATTCGTATAGGAACTTCGCCTATGACTCCGGGGCAATTTCTTATGGATATGTGGCCGCAGATTCATGCACTTTGTCCGGACATCAAATTCCAGCTTGTTCCTTTTGAAAACACACCGGAAAATTCCAGAGAAATTCTGAAAAATCTCGGAAAAAATATTGATATTGTAGCCGGACTGTTTGATGACGGTTTTTTGAAATCCAGAAGATGTGCAGGTTTTTTGATATCACATGAGCCGATACGCTGTGCAGTTTCTATTTATAATGACTTGTCTGAGAAAAAACATCTTACCGTATCTGATATACACGGCAAAAACCTTATGATGATTCAGCGTGGCTGGAATACATATCTTGATGTAATGCGTGATGAACTGTTACAGAATCATTCACAGATAAACATCGTGGATTTTGATATGTTTACGGTCAGCGCTTTTAATCAGTGTGAAAATGGCAATCAGCTGATGATATGTATTGACAACTGGGCAAATGTTCACCCTTTGCTGAAAGTTCTTCCTGTAGACTGGGATTATACAATTCCTTTTGGATTGCTGCATTCTCCGAATCCATCGCCCACCGTAAAACGATTTTTAGATGCCGTTGCACAGGTAATAAATCACTCAGAAAACTAACCGATCGGAAAATAAAATGACTTGTCTAAATAAGCATCCCCGGCAAGTTGGGGATTCTAAATACAATAAAAAGCGGACTTTCCAGTCCGCTTAAATTTTTATTTTTTCAGTGCCTGTTCTGCTACCCATTTTGCAATCATTGCTGCGTCCTGTGCAGATATTTTTCCGTTATTATTAAAATCAGCATAAGGATATTTTTCAACGGTTATTTCCTCTCCTGAAATGGATGCTTCTGCAAGCTTTTTAGCAATAAACGCAGCGTCACCAGCATTTACATTGCCATCACCATTGACATCACCCCTATGAATATCCGGTTTGAACAGATCAAGACTATTTACCCATTCCTGTACCTGTTCCTGTGAAGAATAGCTTGTAAACTGCATTCCTTCCAGCCAGTTACCGGTACCTGCCATTGCAGCAAGTTTTGTGCCGCTTTCGCCTAATGGAGAACTCATGGATGTGCAGAACGGAATGACATTTTTTCCGGTGAAATCATTTTCCATTACAAAGTCATTGACTACCCATGCAGCTTCCTGCCACCAGATGGGATAACCGATAAAAATATTGTCATAATTGTCAAAGCTTTCAGGCATTACTGTGACAAGTTCTGTATGTCGGTTCGGATCATTGTGTTCTGTTACCACACGGCTGGAAGAATCTGTCCAGTCTAAGTCAGCATCTGTGTATTCGTCAACCGGAGTGATGACAAACGTATCAGCATTCATTTCTTCTGCAATGAATTGTGCAATCCGGTCGGTAGTTCCGCTGGCAGAGTAGTAGGCAACCAGGGTTTTGGATTCTGACAGGCTTTGTGTTATTGCTGTATCTGCACTAACCGGAAAGACAGATATTACTGAGCAAATAAATATTACAACAGTCATATATAATCGTTTTTTCATAAGAAAACCTCCTTTTAATGATTGAACAATCATTTCATGATTTCCGTGAAATTGGAAGTATTGTCCGGAGTTCTGAATGTACTTGTTTCATTACTCTAACCTCCGTGCATCAGATAAAAGATGTTGTACTCCTTCCATAGCAGGATTACGTTTCTTTTTTTGATGTGTATGCCTCTCTTCCATTCAGAAAACAGACTTTACCAGTTTTTCTTCTCTTTGGAACTGTCATGCTGCTGCTTTCGCTCCTCTACCATTTTCGCAAACCATTCTACCATGTTTGGGTCATAGTGTGAGAAAAATGCACTTGTCTGTGTATCCATCGCAGCAATTTTCTGCATATCTTCTTCTGTCAAAGAAAAGTCAAATACATTGAAATTTTGCTCCATTCGTTCCTTGTGAGTGGATTTTGGAAGTACTACCACTCCACGCTGCAAATTCCAGCGCAGCATAACCTGAGCAGCAGTTTTATTGTATTTTTTTCCGATGGCAGTCAGTACATCATTTTCAAACAAACCGCCTCTGCCTTCACCGAAAGGTGCCCATGCCTCAATCTGCACATCATATTTTTTCATCCACTGCATAGCTTCTGTCTGCTGATTCAGCGGATGTGTTTCCACCTGATTGACCATAGGGACAATACGGGCAAAATTTGCAATGTCCACAAGTCTGTCCGGATAAAAGTTGGAAACACCAATTGCACGGATTACGCCTTCGGTATACAGGTCTTCCAGTGCACGGTATGCACCATAATAATCGGCAAAAGGTTGGTGTAGCAGCATTAGGTCAAGGTATTCTGTTTTCAATTTTTCAAGGGAAATGTACACAGATTTTTTTGTTTCCTCATAGCCGTAATGCTCTACCCAGACTTTAGTGGTGAGAAAAATATCTCTTCTGGGAATGCCGGACTCTGCCAGTGCCTGTCCGACTTTTTCCTCATTAAAATAGCTCTGAGCTGTGTCAATCAGACGATAGCCTGTTTCCAGTGCGTCCAGTACACATCGCTTGCATTCGTCTTTTGTAACCTGATACACACCATAACCCAGCATAGGCATTTTGATACCATTGTTTAATGTAATATATTCCATGATAAGACCTCCGTTTCAGAACCATTGGGTTCGTGTTTTGATATCTCTATTATATCCCGGATTTATCTGCTTGTGAAGTACAAAATAGTTTCTACGCTTTAACCTTTAGGTTTATACCATATAACAAATATCCTTTGCCTACTGCGCTCAGATCACAAGCAATCTGATAATGGACGTACTGAAGGATTTATTTGACAGATGGTCTGGAGAATTAATTTACTCTGAATGAAATGTACGGAAATCTGAAGGTGGCAGTGATTTACATATAAAAATTCTGGATATAAGTTTTATTGTCAATATAAACGGATTTTTATTGAGTAAAGGAGAAATAAAAGGTGAAAAACTCACTCTCAGTCGTTTTTGCTATTTGTACCAAATATATTTTGTTAATATTGTAAAAAATATAAGATTTTTTACATAAATATGAATAAATCTATTGATTTTTGTCTAAAAATGGTATATAATGGCATTACAAAGCGAATATAATAGTTAAAATATTATAATTCTAATAGGGTAGGGAGAGTGTTTATAAATGTGTAACTTTATTGAGGTAAAGTTGGATGATAATACGAAAATTTATTTAGAGACGGCCAAGGAAGATATAAAAAAGAATAAAAACGAAGCATTTGTACCAATTGCTAATTATGGAAAAATAGTAGAAAAATCAAAAGAATTTTTAGATAATTCTTTTGCGCAAATAAAAGCTTTCTCAAGTGGTATTGTAAATTCAATAAAAAGTCTTGATGCTGCCCCAGATGAATTTGAGGTGTCATTTTCTGTAAAATTTTCAGCAGATGCAGGTATCATTATTTCATCTGTTAGCTCAGAAGCAAGTATTACAGTCAAATTAAAGTGGACTAATTCTTGAAGGGAGAACGTGTAAAATGGATGTACAAGGAATTGTTAATATATTAAATGGAAGTGGATACAGTATTGGAACAGGATTTTTTACTTCTTCAAACGGCTATATTTTGACATGTTATCATGTTCTTAAATTAATAGACAGTATAGGTTTAAATAGTCCGATTTCTTTTAAATTTGTTGCATCAGAAACTGTACATTTTGCTGTATTGATCGCTGTAGATAAGGAAAAAGATATTGCAATACTTCATTCTGATTTGAAACCTATGGTTTATTATAGATTAAAAGTGGGCGGACAGAAAAATGAGCAATTAAGTACTTTGGGGTTTCCAAACGGTGAAAAGATTGGCATTCCTGCTGAACCTATTTTTCAAAGTTACATAGAGAATGGAAAATACATTCAACTTAAAGAGGCGGAAATTATTACGCATGGATTCAGCGGTGGACCTTTAATAACAGAAGATGGATTTGCTATTGGAATGATCGCATGGAACTTTGGTGATAACTTTAGATTAAAAAAAATCGCTTATGGAATACCTTCAAAAGAAATAATTGATTCATTTGGAAGATATCTGGATATTAAAAGTGATGGTAAAGATAACATATACGACAAGGTTGCTAATGAAATACATGATAATGAAAGCAGAGATAATAAGAAAAACAATGATTCATTATACATAAAAAACAATCAGGCAAAAAATCTTCAGGTTATTCAAAATGCGGAAATTCATGGAGGGATACATTTTGGCTGAAAAGGATGATATTAACGCTAAGATTACAGAGGATTCATCGCCGGACGATGCTGAAAAAAAAGAAAATACTCAGAATTTCTTTAAAAATGTACTTAAAACATCTGGTGATATTGCAAAAGAGAAACAAATATACAATAGCGGTAATTATATTGGAAATAACCAAGCTAAAAATTTGATGATAATTGAAAATGCAGTTATTAACGGCGGAATGTCTTTAAATGATTATAATATCAAAGATGTGACAACAAACGTAAGGAATGTTGATAAAGTTTATGACTTAAGTATTGCTGAGGAATTTGCAGAATTCGGTGAAAAAGTAAAGGGTGGGGAACATTTTGCTGTAGCAGTAATTTTATGTGTATTTGAATATGTAGAATTAGACGATTTGCAGGATTTAAAATTGAAGTTATTAAACGAATTTCCAAAGACAATTGATGAAGAAGGAAATGAAATAGCTATACGTCAGAATCCATTTATATCAATAGACAGTCTATTAAAGACTATTAACGGAAAGATGTTTGTTTTAGATAATGGAACAAATTGCATTGGACTTGGAAAAAATCGACCACAAGCATTAAAAAACCTGTGGCAGCAATTTCCATCATTAAGAAGCAGTATAGCTCGCTGGATGATAAATGTGAGTGATACTTTTCAATACAGAACAAATTTTAAAACAGCTCAAATTACAAATGCATTTGTAAATGTATTAAAAATGGATTTTAATGCCGGAGTTAATCATTTTTTTCAAAGATTTGTATCTGATTCAGAAAAGTATATACTTCTCGGTTTAATAGCAATTGAGTTATATAATGATATAAATTACCGCCAGAAAATATTGCCATTTATAAAACAATGGGCTGATTCAAGCAGTTCGTGGAAATGGAAATCTGCATTATATGTTTATTCAAATATTAAATATGAAGAACGTGATGCGGAATTTGACAATAAAGTGCAAAAATCAATTATAAGTCTTTATTTTATGATTGAACGTGACGATTGGCGTAAGGAAAATATGACTTATATAAGAATATTACTTATTAGTTTTGAGCGTACCAGAACACTTATATCTGAGGTACTTAATGAATGGATTAATAATATGCACGGTTATAAAAATAAACAAATGATTTGTATATGGTATCTTGAATTATTAACATATGAATATTATAAGATTTCCGGTAATCAACCTAATCTTGCATTGGTTGTTTGCGATAAAAAGCAGCAATTGGAAAATCTGTTGCCTGTTGTTAATGCTACACTTCAGATATATGATGCTAGGAAATGCTTGTTTTTGTTACTTGAATCATATTTAAAAGAAATTTCAAAATATGATATTACTAAAAAAACTCTTAATGGTCTTAAAGCCTTTTTTCAGCTTACATATGAAAATAATCCAAGATTTCAACGAGATATAATATTATTTCTAAGAAAATGTAATTGTAGATTGGCAGATGAAATAAAAAAATTTATAGAGAAAAAATTATCACTTCAAACATCTGAAAAAATTCGAATTGAAAGTTCTGAAAAATCAGAATCAAACGGCGGAAGTGAAACTTCTCTTAATAAAAAGATTTTAGAATAATTTAATCGGAGGGTATAATTAATGCAGGGAACAATGTTTATACTTAATGGCGAAAATGGTCAAATAGGCGTGGAATATAAAAACGGTTTATTTCCACAGATACCTAATTATCATAAGCGTGATTCATGGTTTCTGTTGACTGAAGGAATAACAGATGACATAATAGTAGATGATCGTACTACGGTAAGGGAGATAAGGCGCGGACAATACAAGAGACTTGTTGAAATATCCCGAAACACACTTGTTTATCCTCATGAATTTAATTCTAATTGTCGAGAAACTTCCTATACTTTTAAGGTTATGATAAAAGCAAACGTATACGTAAATGATCCAATCAAGTTTTGTGCTAATGCAAAAAATATCAGTGTTAAGGATTTTTTAAATAATCAGTTTTCACTTGATGTCAAAGCAATAACAAGAAAGTATAGTATTTTAAATTATAATGGTATTGATGAAGAATTAACACGGGTGCTAACGGCATCAGTTGTTTCAGATGATACTTCCGGACTTACTTATCAGGTAATAACTGTTATGACTGAACCAAATGAAGAAGCTATGAAAATATTAAAAAATCGTGATGATATGACGATAAAACACGAAATGACTATGGCTGCTGGAGAAATAGCAATGCACCATAAAACCAAAACTTATGCTGATGCAATTTGGGAACAGGCTGCCCAAGGTATTATTACAGATGTTGAAGCAATACGCAGCATTGAAGAATACGAGAAACAAAATGATAATGAGAAGTTTAACATGCTGTTAAAACTTCGAGATGAAGGATTTATTACCGATGCAGATATTTCTGATCAAGCACAGTCTTTTTTGCAATTTTCTCATTCTTCAAATAATAAATCGTTAGAACAGCTTGATACAAGCAGTGTTGATGAGTTATTTGATGAGGGGGATTGACTATGCATGATTTGTTTAAAATCTTTATATCTTTACCAGTTGGAGTGCGATTGGCTTTAATTTTTGGAATAATCTTTCTTGTATGGCTTATATTTGCAAAACCTCTTCTAAAAATTTTTTCAATTTTACCTTGGATTATTAAAAAAATTTTTTATTGCTTATATATGTTGTTTGAAATTCCTATTAGTATATTGCACAGTAAATTTGGTGGTATGTTTGGGACTGTAGATCAGGGTTTAACTTTGATATCAGATAAATTCTGCACATTTATTGATAATTTGTATAAAAAAATGCGAAGACCAAATACTATATTCAGCAAACGTCTTTTAGTGGTATATCTAGTTTTATGTGCATATTTATTAGTTCCGGTTTTTGCAAATCTAACAGAGAAGCCTTTTACATTTTGGCAAAATTATTATGTTGAAAAAGAAACAGGTGTTATACATTGGGTGGAGAATAAGGGATGGATTGAAAAATAATTTTATCATAATATAGATTAATAATTATTAACGGGATTATCCTTATTCATGTATATTTATTCCTGAAGTTAAGTGTAAATACTTGCTTATATGTACCGTTTTCATCATTTGGGTTGCCCTGACCTCTTACAGCGATGAAGTTCATCTCCGGTACTGTGATAATAGTCGGCTTTTTTGGTGGCATATAGTTTTTTGAACTCATGCTCTGTACAATATCTCACATACCAATAAGACCACTGAAACACAAGAAGAAACCCACAGGCTTTAGCCTGTGGGTTTTGTAAAAAATTATATTCTCCGTCAGCGATATTACGCTTTATTCTACGGTTTTATTTATAGTTATATCTAAGAACAATTTTTATTCTGTACGCAAAGCGACTACTGGATCTTTCTTTGCAGCGCTTCTGGAAGGGATCAAACCAGACAGAAGCGTTAATGCTACACTGACAAGAATCAGAACGATTGCTGCCGGAATCGGTAAAAATGCACTCAGATTGTTGATACCGGTAAGACTGTGAATAACAGCATTAATCGGAATGCAGAGAATATATGTCAAGGCAACACCAAACACGCCTGAAATCAATCCGATTATAATTGTTTCGGCATTGAACATGCTGCATACTTCACGCTTTGACGCACCGATTGCACGGAGAATACCGATTTCTTTGGTACGTTCCTGAACGGAAATCAGCGTAATAACACCAATCATAATTGAAGATACAATCAATGAAATTGCTACAAAAGCAATTAATACATATGTAATAGTATTAATAATAGTAGTAATAGAGGACATCATTAAACCAATGTAATCGGTATACTGAATCTGTTCAATTTCTTCAACTGAATTATTGTAGTTTTCTATTTCATCCGTTATAACATCCTTATTTGCAAAAGAGGATGCGTACAAATTAATAGCGCTTGGATCGTCCAGATCCACATATCCCATTTCACTCAGATTATCTTCATAAGTGGAATCGGAAAATTCCAGTATTGAGTCATAGTATACTGCTCCCTGCTTTGCAGTAAGGGAGTTTTTCAGATGCTGGAATCCTGCTGCAAGTTCTTCAGGTGTCATTGTCGACATTTGTTCCTGAACCTGCTGTGCATACTGAACTTTTACCTGTTCTGCCATCATCTGTGTAAAGGAATCGGTTATTTCTTCATCGCTCATATCTGCAATATAATCAGAAACATCTGATTCAGACATACCCATTTGCTCTGTAAGCGCCTGAGTCATAGCAGTTTCCATATCAGAACGTGTCATTCCATTCATTGCTTCCTTCACCGAAGCGTCAAGCTGTTCTTCTGTCGGAATACTCATCATTTGTACATATACGGCTGCTGTTGATTTATCGTCCAATGAATCAAGATAAGCGTTAAATTCTGTATTTTTTTCTTCATCTGTCAGATCTCCGGTAGTTTCATGGAATGGTAAACCTGTGAAAATATCATTAGAAGGATCATCAAGCTGCGCTTTTATCACATCTGAATTATGGCTGTTTTCAATCACATATTTTGTCAGATCACTGGTATAGCCGATAGATCCTGAAAGCATGGTTGTTTCTGCGTCTTCATTCGGACGGATTATACCTGAAACTTTTAACGGAAGAGCATTATCATATAAATATTTCAGACCTGCATCTGTTTCACGCAGATCAGTATACAGACCTGTTTTTTCATCGTAGCTGTAGCAGTCGGAATTAAGGATCGTTTTAAACTCCATATTGCATATTTCTTCATAAGACCATTTCTGCGATGACTTTTCTTCCAGTTTTGTACCGTCCATAGCTGCGGTAATGATCTTACCCATTTCTTCTTCAGATTCCAGTCCAAGAGCATATAGAGTAGTATCGTCCAATTCATTATTTTCATCCAGCACAAGTACAACTTCGTCATATTTTGACGGCCAAGTACCGTATACTACATCATATTGCTTTTTCAGAATATCATTAACTGGGTCTCCGTTGTCACCGGAAAGCATTTCCTGCCATACGTTTACAGATATACCGCTCATAGATGACATCGGAGAATTATCCAAATTCATAATAGAAGAATTGCTGCTTAAATTTTGCATGGAAGTCATATCTATGTTCATATATTCCATTAACAGATTTGTTAACAGCTTGCTTACATCAGAAGGAATAATTGTACCATCTACATTTTCAGTGTAAACAAGCAGATCTAAATCATAGCTATACTGTACACCGTTAAGCGCCTTATGTAACTCTGATTCATTGTCTGCGTATTCAGAATCAATATGAGATTTAAATGATTTAAGATCATTATCAGTAGAATCCAGATTATTAAAAGTTTCTACAATGTTATACATGGAAGAATTTTCATAAACGGCATTATTTTCATGATCTGCATTATCATTTGTTTGTCCCATAAAGGTTTCCATAATGGCGCTAAGATCCGTATTAGTTTTTTCAATAGTCAGCGGATAGGAAGACAGTGCATTTTCCTGCACATCGTCAATATATTCCGTAAATCCCTGAGACACTGCGTAAACCAATGCGATACCTATTATACCGATACTTCCTGCGAAGGAAGTAAGCGCGGTACGGCCTTTTTTGGTAATCAGATTTTTCAAAGAAAGCAAAAATGAAGTCCCAAACGACATGGAAGGTTTCTTTTTATCCTTTTCCTGTTCCTGTGACATTTGATCCTGAACCTGTTCCAACTGTACTTCTTTTTCTGTAAGCGGAACAGAATCATCAGTAAGAGAACCGTCAAGCATACGGATAATTCTTGTAGAATATTTTTCAGCAAGCTCGGGATTATGGGTAACCATAATAACCAGCCGATCTTTGGATACTTCCTTGAGTATTTCCATTACCTGTATACTGGTTTTGGTATCCAGTGCACCTGTCGGCTCATCAGCCAAAATTATATCCGGATTATTTACAAGCGCTCTTGCAATTGAAACACGCTGCATCTGTCCGCCGGACATCTGGCTTGGTTTCTTGTTAAGCTGATTTCCCAGTCCTACTTCTTCCAGAGCTTTTTTTGCACGCTTTTTTCTCTCTGCTTTAGAAACGCCTGAAAGAGTAAGCGCAAGCTCAACGTTTTGCAGTACTGTCTGATGTGGTATCAGATTATAACTCTGAAATACAAAACCGATTGAATGATTACGGTATGTATCCCAGTCCTTATCTTTAAAATCCTTTGTAGAACGTCCGTTGATTATCAGATCGCCTTCCGTATACTGATCCAAACCGCCGATAATGTTCAGCATTGTGGTTTTTCCGCATCCGGAAGGTCCCAGGATAGATACAAATTCATGATTACGGAATTTAAGATCTATTCCCTTAAGCGCATGCACCGTATTTTCTCCGGCAGCATAATCTTTCTTTATACCCTTTAGTTCCAGCATATATTTATATACCTCCTTTTTGATATGAAGTTATTATAAAATGGCTTTCTCAATTACAGGTCAAATTTATCTCAATTTTTATTGAGGTTTTATTGAGATTTCATTGAGGTTTGCAATTTATAATAAAAAGCGGTATAATATAATACTGCCAGAATTTCAAAAGAGGTGTAACGAATGTTTCAGATATTAGTTGTTGAAGATGACGCTGATTTGCAGAATCTTTTTTGTAAAACTCTTATAAGAAATAATTATCAGGCATACGGGGCAAAAAATGTACAGCATGCTCTTAATATTTTAGAAAAGGAATATATCGACCTTATCATATCGGACGTTATGATGCCGGGTACTAACGGATTTGATTTTGTGCGTCAGCTAAGAGAAAGCAGGATCGAAATACCTGTTTTGATTATAACCGCCAAAGGTGATATTATGGATAAGCAATACGGCTTTAATGCGGGAGCAGACGATTATATGGTAAAGCCAATTGATATTAATGAAATGCTTCTGAGAGTAAATGCACTTCTCAGACGTGCCAAAAGCGTAAGCGAAAAAAAGCTTGCTTTCGGCAATACATTAATTGAATATGATTCTTGCACAGTAACAGATAAAAACGGTTCACAGGTACTTCCTCTGAAAGAATTCCAACTGCTTTACAAGCTGCTTTCCTATCCGGGACAGATATTTACACGTCAGCAAATTCTTGACGATATTTGGGGTATTGAAGAATATGTTGATTCGCATACTCTGGATGTTCATATAAGCCGTCTGAGAGAGCGATTTAAAAATAACAGTGACTTTGAAATTGTTACTATCCGTGGGCTTGGCTATCGGGCGGTGAAAAAATGAATAGAAACAAAGACAAGGAAAAGTGCAAATCAAAAAAATACATAAAAATAAAAATGCGGACAAGATTTCTTTTTTTCAGTATTATTATTACATTCAGCTTTATAGCCTTTGTTATTATCCGACTGCTCGAACAGTTGGGATTTTCAATAAATCGGATTAAAAATCCATCTGTTATTATTTTCATGCTCTGCGTTTTGTGTATCATTTTATCTGCTGTCGCCTCTAACTTTATGATAATGAAGGTTTTCAATCCGCTGAACCAGATAAACAAGGCTCTCAAAAAAATTGCCAATGGCGATTATAGTGTAAAGCTTGAATATGACGGGCAAATTGAAGAATTTGCAGATTTTTTTAAAAATTTTAATAATATGGCAAAGGAGCTTAACTCGGTAGAAATGATAAGAAATGATTTCATTGCCGATGTATCTCATGAGTTCAAGACGCCTTTGTCTTCTGTTACGGGATATGTCACACTTCTTCAAGATCCGGAACTGACTGAAGAAGAACGCAAAGAATATATTCAAAAGGTATTTTTTAATATTGACAAGCTCAATGACCTAACAAATAATATTCTGAGAATTTCTAAGATAGAAAATCAGACTTATTTAGATCCTCCGGTTTCATTCCGTCTGGACGAACAGATAAGGGAAGCAATTGTAATATTGGAAGCTAAATGGAGCAGAAAGAATATTGAACTGGATATTGATCTGCCGGAAGCCGAATATTTTGGACAGAAATCACTTTTGTTTCAGGTCTGGGTAAATCTCATTAGTAATGCCATTAAATTTTCCAATGATGGGGGCTGTGTTTCTATTCATCTTAAAAAAGACGGCAGTTCTTATAAGGTCTTTATCAGTGATGACGGTATTGGTATGACACAGGAAACTATGAAACATATTTTTGAAAAATTCTATCAAGGTGATACTTCCAGACAAGCCCAGGGAAACGGACTGGGTTTAGCACTCTGCAAAGAAATTTTAAACCGATGCGGCGGTAAAATATTTGTTACAAGCAAACCTGGAAAGGGTTCTGTTTTCATGGTACAACTATAAGCGGACGTGTCAGGGTGTGTGACTAAATTATTCCATATTGGAAGCTTTTCTGTGGTTTGGATTTTATAGGCTGAACAAATGGATAGGATACTATAAATTCATATTTGGTTATTTATACAAAATTTCTTTTATCCTCTTGACAAAAACGCAGCCGCAGGTTATACTGTAACAGTGATATATAACACCGTTATATCAAAGGAGGCGGCAGAATGGGTGAATCGGAAAAAAGCACATTAGAGATGATCCATACGGCGGCAAAGGCCGAATTTATGGAAAAAGGGTTTCAGGCCGCTTCTTTACGCAATATTGTAAAAACCGCAGGCGTGACTACCGGGGCATTTTACGGCTATTATGACAGCAAGGAAGAACTGTTTGCGGCTTTGGTAGATCCGGCTTATGAGTATATGATGAGCCGATATCGGCAGGCTCATGAATCTTTTGAAAATCTGCCCATGGAAAAGCAGCCGGAGCAAATGGGAAAGATGTCTGCGGAATGCATGAATGATCTGCTGGCATATTCCTTTGAACATATGGATGAGTTTTATTTAATACTGAAATGCTCGGAGGGTACGAAATACGCCGGCATGATAGATGATATGGTGGAGCTTGAGGTAGAGTCCACCCATAAGTATTATAATGTTTTAGAGCAGCTTGGAGCTTCTGTCCCTAAGATTGATGAAAGGCTGGAGCATATCATGGCAACGGGGATGATAAATGCCTTTTTTGAAATGGTTCTGCATAAAATGCCGTTTGAAGATGCGAAGGTGTTTTTGCAGCAGCTAAATGATTTTTACACCGCAGGGTGGATGAAGATCATGGGGCAGTAGTCCTCCATTACCGAAAGAATCTGCTACTGGCAGCTTTTTCGGATGCTTGGCAACTGATAATAGAAAGTACGCATTGCGTCTTTCTATTATATTTTCTTTATAAGTTAGCGATAACTAACCTATATTTTATACGGGTAACCGGAAATGACTGCAGCGTTTCCTTTATCATAAAAATTTCACAAGGAGGTTTTAGCTTTGAAAAAAGAATCCAATTTAAAGCGGCTTCTGGATTATGCCGGTGGTTACAAGTACCTTACCATAGCGTCATGGATTTTAAGTGCAATCAGCGCTTTGGTGGCGCTGCTTCCGTTCGTGTATATCTGGAAGGTGATTAGGGAGATTCTGGACGTGTCCCCGAATTATGGGGACGCACAGAATCTTACTCATAACGGCTGGATGGCGGTGCTGTCTGCGGTAGCTGCGATTTTGATTTATGTTGCGGCACTGATTTGTTCACATCTGGCGGCTTTCCGTGTACAGGCAAATATTCGTATGAAAGCAATGCACCACATCGTGACACTGCCTATGGGGTTCATGGACAGTATGGGCAGCGGCAAGGCCAGAAAGACTGTCTATGAGTCCAGTGCGGCAACGGAAACCTATCTTGCCCACCAGCTTCCCGACAAGGCGAATGCGCTCGCCACGCCTGTGGGACTGCTCATTCTTCTGCTTGTTTTCGACTGGCGTCTGGGGCTTTTAAGCCTTCTGCCTGTTGTGGCGGCATTTATCATTATGAGCGTCATGACAGGCAAACGCATGGCAAAGAAAATGGAGGAATACAACAATGCCTTGGGACAGATGGCGGGCGAGGCAGTGGAGTATGTGAGAGGAATATCGGTGGTTAAGACCTTCGGGCAGTCGGTGTTCTCTTTTAAGCAGTTTAAAGAATCCATTGACAATTATGAGAAGTGGGTGATCGCCTATACGAAAGACCTGCGTTTCCCAATGATGTGCTATACTACGCTGGTGAATGGGATTTTTGCCGTCCTGATTGCTGCTGCGCTGGTAATGACATCGGATGGCGTGACGAACGAATTCTTGCTGAACTTGATGTACTATATCATCATCACGCCAGTCATTACACTGACGCTGACAAAAATTATGTATGCCAGTGAAAACAAGCTGATTGTGGCGGATTCCATGTCCCGCATCGACAGCATTCTGGAAATGCAGCCGCTGCCGGAAGCGGAACATTCAAAACACCCGAAAGACAATTCTGTGGAGCTTTCGGAGGTTTCTTTCCGGTATAAGGATGCAGACAGAAACGCACTTAATGATATTTCTCTTACCATCAAAGCCGGCGAACACGTTGCATTTGTAGGACCGTCAGGCGGGGGTAAGACCACCCTTGCAAGTATCGTGGCAAGGTTCTGGGACGTGACAGGCGGCAGCGTGAAGGTCGGTGGAGTAAATGTCAAAGATATATCCAAAGAGGAACTTATGGACACGGTATCCTTTGTTTTTCAGGATTCCAGACTCCTGAAAACCTCTATCCTGGACAATGTGCGGATGGCAAAGCCGGACGCTTCCCGTGAGGAAGTCTTAAAAACTCTTCATGATGCACAGTGCGACGATATCCTTGAAAAGCTGCCGAATGGCGTGGATACGGTCGTGGGAGCAAAAGGTGTGTACCTGTCAGGCGGAGAGCAGCAGCGTATTTCTATTGCAAGAGTGATGCTGAAAAACTCACCGATTCTAATACTGGACGAAGCAACCGCTTTTGCCGACCCGGACAATGAGGCGAAGGTGCAGGCAGCGTTTAATGTTCTTGCAAAGGGAAAGACCGTGCTGATGATTGCACACAGGCTCTCCACCGTTACCGGTGCGGACAGGATTATCGTCGTAAAGGACGGACGTGTAGCAGACTGCGGCACACATGACGAGCTTAAGAATAAGGACGGTCTGTATGCCAAAATGTGGGAGCAGTACAACAAGGCTGCAAAATGGAAGGTAGGTGTTTCAAATGCTTGAGAAATTAAAACACACATTTGCCCTTTCTGATCAGGGTGCAAAAGATATGGTAAAGGCGTTTTTTGCCTGCATCCTGCATAATCTTTCCCTAATGGTTCCGGTAGTACTTTTATATAACCTCATCAGCGACCTGTTGGATGGTGGTATCCCGCACGGGAAAAGCACCTTTTACATCGTAGGTCTTGCCATAGCTCTTGGACTGATCATGCTGACCTGCTATATCCAGTACAACGCCACTTTTTTTGCCACCTATGTTGAGAGCGGTGTGCGCAGGCTGTCTCTTGCGGAGAAGCTGCGTAAAATTCCTATGTCATTTTTTGGAAAGAGGGATCTGTCTGACTTAACTACTGTGCTTATGGCGGACTGTGCATCATTGGAGAGCGGATTATCCCACTGGGTTCCGGAATTTGTAGGCTCCGTAATTTCAACGCTTCTGATTGCTGTCGGTATTTTTATTTTTGACTGGCGTATGGCGATTGCTGCGCTTTGGGTACTGCCCGTTTCATTTGGCATCATAATTGCCACTTCGGGCATTATGCGTATCAGGCAGGAGAAAATTTCGCAGGTGTCCATTGCGTGTTCGGACGGTATACAGGAGTGTCTGGAAACGCTGCGTGATTTGAAGGCAAACAATGCGGAAGAAGACTACTTAAAAGGGCTGGATAAAAAAATCAAAGCCGTTGAAAAATATACGGTGATAGGAGAGCTTACCAATGCAGTATTCAACACATCAGGGCGTATGATATTGAAGCTGGGGATTGCCACCACCGTACTGGCGGGCGGCACGTTGCTGGCGGAGGGGAAAATCACCCTGTTGACATTCTTTGCTTTTATGATTCTGGTTTCCCGTGTCTATGATCCGCTGACTGCAGCACTGGATAATTTAAGCGCCATTATCATGATGAAGAATATACAGTGCAAACGTATGGACGAGATATTAAGCCACCCTGAACAAAAAGGTACGGATAAACTGACAAACAAAGGCTATGACATTACCTTTGACCATGTGGGATTTTCCTATAACAGCGGGGAAACGGTATTAAGAGATATATCCTTTACAGCAAGGCAGGGGGAGGTCACTGCATTGGTAGGGCCTTCCGGCGGCGGAAAAACAACAGTTTCCCGTCTTGCCTCAAGGTTCTGGGATATCCAGAAAGGAAAGATCATGGTAGGCGGCATGGATATCTCGAAAATCGATCCTGAGGCATTGATGTCGCTGTATTCCATCGTATTTCAGGATGTCACGCTGTTTAACAATACGGTCATGGAGAATATCCGCCTGGGACGGAAAGATGCATCCGATGCGGAGGTGCTTGAGGCGGCAAGGCTTGCAAATGTGGATGGATTTGTGGAGAAACTCCCAGATAAGTGGGATACCATGATTGGAGAGAATGGCTGCGAACTGTCAGGTGGGGAACGCCAGCGTATCTCTATTGCGAGGGCATTTTTAAAGAATGCCCCGATCATCCTGCTGGATGAAGCGACGGCAAGTCTTGACGTTGAAAACGAAACGCTGATCCAAGAATCCCTGTCAAGGCTGATTCAAGACAAGACAGTCATGATCATTGCTCACCGTATGCGTACTGTTGCGGGAGCGGATAAGATCGTCGTTCTCTCGGACGGTACTGTGGCAGAGCAGGGCAATTCCGATATGCTTCTAAAAAAGAACGGTATTTATGCCCGTATGGTGAAGCTCCAGACGCAAAGCCAGAATTGGGCGATGGAGTAATAAGGACGGTGTTTGGTTTGCTTTTAGGGATGGGAATAACCGTGTGAAGATAAAGGCGTGAACTTGACAATTAAACCGGTAACAGATATAATATACATATACCTCTTATGGTATATGGAGGTGAAAACATGAGACAATGTATGGATGCTGAGAACCTGCACCGCAGACTGGCGAAGATTCTTGGTCAAATTCAGGCGATTGACCGTATGGTAGATGAAGATGTTCCATGTGAGGATGTCCTGTCGCAGATCAATGCGGCGAAATCTGCCCTGCACAAGTGTGGACAGGTTGTATTGGAAGGACATATCAAACACTGTGTACGTGATGGGATTGAAAACGGGGATGCAGAGAAAACCATCGAAAGTTTTACGAAGGCAGTGGAACGGTTCGCCAATATGAAATAGACAAAATACACAAAGCAACAGACGGCAGTTAAAAAGAAAACAGTCAATTCGACTGTTTTCTTTTTAACTACTTGACATACCAATACCCCTATATGTATAATATACATATACCCCCATAGGTATAGAAAGGAGTGCTATTATGAAAAGATTTATGAAGAGGATAGAGGAAATTCTGGAAACAGGAGGCATAAAGAAGGATATTGCCTTGCTTGCCGTATCAGGGGTGGCTTTGCTTGTCAGTATATTCGACCTTGTACCTTTGCCATTTGACGCAGCTTGGATTTCGGTTATCCTGTGCGGTATACCGATTATCCTGGAAGCAGTTATCGGGCTTGTTACTGCTTTTGACATTAAGGCGGATGTGCTTGTGTCAATTGCACTGATTGCTTCCCTATGTATCGGCGAAAATTTTGCTGCCGGCGAAGTTGCCTTTATTATGCAGCTTGGGGCACTGCTTGAGGATCTGACGGTTGCAAAGGCAAGGGCGGGGATTGAAAAACTGATCCGTTTGACGCCACAGACGGCACGGGTGATCAAAAACGGGAAGGAAGAAACGGTTCCGGCGGAAAGAGTACGTGTCGGAGATATCCTGCGGATACTTCCCGGCGAGACAATTCCTGTGGACGGGGTGATCTGTTCCGGGCAGACTTCAATAAACCAGGCAGTTATGACGGGGGAATCTATGCCTGTAGATAAGAAAGAGGGTGATGAGGTTTCCAGTGGGACAGTCAACCAGTTCGGCGCTTTTGACATGGAGGCAGTAAAGGTTGGGGAAGACAGTTCCATCCAAAGGATGATAAAGCTTGTTCAGTCTGCCAATGCAGGCAAGGCAAAAATTGTGAGTCTTGCTGACCGGTGGGCGACATGGATTGTGGTTATTGCCCTGTCGGCGGCACTGATTACAGGATTGATTACGGGTGAGATAATCCGTGCAGTTACGATACTGGTTGTATTCTGTCCCTGTGCACTGGTTCTTGCCACGCCAACAGCAATCATGGCGGCAATCGGAAACGCAACAAAGCATGGTTTCCTTGTGAAGGAAGGGGATGCGTTGGAGAGACTTGCCGGAGTCAGGATAATTGCATTTGACAAAACAGGTACGCTTACCTGTGGGAACCCGTGCGTAATTTCTGTCAAGAGTATCTCGGAAAATTTTAGCGAAAATGAGGTTTATCGACTTGCCGCATCCGCAGAAAGACTTTCCGAGCATCCGTTGGGGAAAGCAATTGTGTCTTCCTACCAGCAGAGACTAACACTGCCATTCCTTCAGGCGGAAGATTTTCAGATGATTCCGGGAAATGGTGTTTCCGCTATGCTGGACGGCAGAAAAATTCTTGTGGGAAAAGAGGAATTTTTGAAAAATGAAGGAATCACGGTTGCTCGCAGTGAGGATATCCGGACTTATTTGCAGGAAGGCAGTACTATTATCTGTATTGCCGCTGGCAAAGAGCATATCGGTTACGTTATTTTATCTGATACGCTCAGGAAAGAGAGTATGGAAACCATTGAAAAAATAAAGCAGTTTGGTGCAGAGCCTGTACTGCTGACAGGAGATAATGAAAATGCAGCGCAGCATATGGCGAGAAAACTACGTATAGGGGAAGTGTATGCGGGATGCCTGCCGGAGGATAAGTTGCAGTATATTGATGGCTGCCGGAAAAACGGAAAATCTGTCTGCATGATAGGCGATGGAGTGAATGATGCTCCTGCGTTAAAGATGGCTAATGTCGGGATTGCAATGGGAGGTATCGGGAGTGATATTGCTGTGGATGCGGCAGACATTGCACTGGTGGATGATAAGGTAGGAGAGCTGCCCCATTTGCTTTCGCTTTCGAAAAGGATGATGACTACGATCAAATGGAATCTTACTTTTTCAATGATCCTGAACTTTGCGGCCATTACCCTTGCAATTACGGGGATATTAAGTCCCGTTGTCGGTGCATTGGTGCATAACGCAGGTTCTGTTCTTGTCATTATTAATTCGGCATTTTTATTAAAGTGGAGGAAAAAGAGATGATTTATAATATTATTGGGTTGATTATTGGAATATTAATTTTGGGCGCAGGAATTTTTACATTCATTAAAGAAAAAACTGACAGGGAATCGCGTAAGATATATGGCATTACAATAGGAGCAGGGGGGATCATCACATTGTTTTGCATTATCAGGCTGGCTGTTCTATAGGTATCTATCCCATGTGTCAAACCTGCAATTGCAAGACGATAAATACCGTATATATGATCAGCTTCATAAGCACTGCAAGTCTTATTATGATTTTATGTAAAATTTAAATAAAATGATTGACTTGAATTTTATCATATGTTATAATTTGTATCATAAAATGAAAAAAGGAAGGAGAATGTTACTTATTATAAAGTAACTGTAAAAAATAATGATATATATTTGCGGACTTCTTATGGCTCTTGCAGACAGTGTGCCCGGAGTTTCCGGAGGTACAATAGCTTATCTTTTAGGATATTATGAAGAATTTATTAATTCGCTTAATTCATTTCTTACAGCTAAAGGAGATAAGTCGGAAAGAAAAAATAACATAAAAAAATCTGTTAAGTTTCTTTTAAAGCTCGGAATAGGATGGATTGTAGGATTTGTTGCGGCAGTATTGATATTGACAAGTGTATTTGAATCACATATATATCAAGTAAGCTCGCTATTTATAGGCTTTATTGTTTTTTCGATTCCTTTGATTGTTTATGAAGAAAAGGAATCACTTAAAAAGTTTTACAACGTGATTTTTCTTTTGCTTGGTGTGGCGCTCGTTGCTGTTATAACAATGGCTAATCCGTCAGATGGGGGAATGGTTTCGGACGGTTCAGTTAACTTTGTACAGCTTCTTTATATAGCGTTTGTAGGTATGATAGCAATTTCCGCAATGGTTCTTCCGGGTATATCAGGTTCTACTATGCTTTTGATTTTTGGTATTTATATGCCGGTAATGAATTCAATTAAAGATTTACTTCATTTTAATTTTAATGGTTTACCTATTGTAATTGCAGTGGGAATTGGTATACTCTTTGGTATTGTTGTAATAATTAAACTTGTAAAAGCGGCATTGGAGCATTTTCATTCACAGACCGTTTATGCTATTATCGGACTTATGATAGGTTCGCTTTTCGCTGTGGTAAAAGGACCGGAATCGCTTGATACTCCGAAAGATGCAATGACATTTGATTCGTTTAGTATTGTGTTTTTTCTAATTGGCGGTGCAGTAATCGGAGGACTTCAATTAATTAAGCATTTTGCTGGAAGTAAAAATAGAGCACTATCTTCTGAAAAAAGTGAAGAAATATCAGAATAATTGAATTTAAGGGACGCTTAATGCGTCCCTTTTGCTTGCATTTCGTAAGATAAAATGTTATAATAAAATTATATTTTATTAAAAATGAAAGGAGAATCATTGTCAGCCGGACTGATAATGATGATACGGTTATGTTAAGTGATATCGAAATTGCTCACAAGGCTCAAATGAAGCCGATTATGGATATAGCTCAGAATTTGGGAATTGATCCGGATGATGTGGAACTCTACGGAAAATATAAGGCTAAGCTTTCGGAGCAGCTGTATACTAAATTGGCAGATAAAAAAGACGGTAAGCTTATACTTGTTACTGCTATTAATCCTACTCCGGCAGGAGAAGGTAAAACAACCGTCAGCGTTGGTTTGGCACAGGCAATGAATAAAACAGGCAGAAATGCGGTATTGGCACTTAGAGAACCTTCTTTGGGACCGGTTTTCGGTATAAAGGGCGGAGCAGCCGGAGGCGGTTATTCTCAAGTCGTTCCTATGGAAGATATAAATCTGCATTTTACTGGGGATATGCATGCCATTACAGCAGCAAATAATCTTTTATGTGCGGCAATTGATAACCATATGCAGCAGGGAAATGAACTGCAAATTGATCAGAGAAGAATCCTTTTTAAGAGATGTCTTGACATGAATGACCGTGCACTGAGAAATATTGTAATTGGTATGGGTGGTAAAATAAACGGTATTCCGAGAGAAGACAGTTTTCAGATTACAGTAGCTTCTGAAATTATGGCTATACTTTGTCTTGCTGCTGATCTTGATGATTTGAAAAAGAGGATCAGTAATATTTTGATTGGATATAATTATACTGGCGAACCTATATATGCCGATGATTTAAATGTTCAGGGTGCTATGACTGCTCTGCTTAAGGACGCTCTTAAGCCTAACCTTGTACAAACTCTGGAGAATACTCCTGCTTTTATTCATGGAGGTCCTTTTGCAAATATTGCTCATGGGTGTAATTCTGTAAGAGCTACTAAGCTTGCTTTAAAGCTAGGTGACTATTGTATTACAGAAGCTGGATTCGGTTCTGATTTGGGTGCGGAAAAGTTCTTTGATATTAAATGCCGTTTTGCAGATCTGAAACCGGATTGCGTAGTGTTGGTCGCTACGATACGAGCTTTGAAATACAACGGCGGAGTGGCAAAATCTGATTTACAGATCGAAAATACTCAAGCACTTAAAAATGGAATTGTAAATCTTCAGGTGCATATTGAAAATATGCAGAAATTCGGAGTACCTGTTGTTGTAGCTATAAATCGTTTTCATACCGATACAGATGCCGAGGTTAAAATAATTGAAGAATTCTGCAAGGGTATGGGAGTAGAAGTTTCCATGACAGAAATCTTTGCGAAGGGCGGAGAAGGCGGAAAAGATCTTGCTGATAAGGTCTGTCAGACAATTGAAAGCAAAAAATCCGATTTTAAACCTATTTATGATGAAAAGCTTTCTATAAAAGAAAAGCTTGATATAATCGCAAAAGAGATTTACCGTGCTGATGGAGTTAATTTTACTGCAAAAGCTGAAAAGGATTTAAAGGAAATTATCAGTCTGGGATTTGATAATATTCCTGTATGTGTTGCTAAAACTCAGTATTCATTGTCTGACGATCCGGCAAAGCTCGGAAAACCGGAAAACTTTAAGATCACTGTGCGTGATTTAAAAGTATCGTCTGGCGCAGGATTTGTGGTAGCTCTTACAGGCGATATAATGACTATGCCGGGACTTCCCAAAAAACCGGCAGCTTTGAATATTGATTGTGACAAAAACGGAAATATTACAGGATTGTTTTGATATGATTAGTGAAGAAGAAAAAACGGAAGTTAATCCAGATGAGCAGGAAAAAACTGAAGAAAATAAATCTGATAAAAATGAAGTATTTTTTAAAAGGTTTGTAATTGTACTTGTAATTCTTGTTATGATTTATATGATTTATCATATTTGCCGTTTGTTGATATGAAAACTCTTAAAGGAAGATATAAATGAAAAAGACAACATTCAGTGCAGAAGAGACTATTGAATTTGCCGTACAAATAGGAAAAATGTTAAAAAAAGGCGATATTATTGCCTATACGGGAGGACTTGGTGCAGGTAAAACTACATTTACCAGAGGTCTGGCAATTGGTATGGGACTGGAGGATAATGTAGTTTCTCCTACTTTTTCATTGGTAAATGAATACAGGGGAGAAAAATGTTCTCTATATCATTTTGATATGTATCGTATTATGAGTGCAGACGATCTGGAAACTACCGGTTTTTATGACTATCCTATAGAGGAAAGTATATTTGCAATTGAATGGTCAGAAAATATATCCGATGAACTGCCTGAAAATACAATATTTATTGACATTGAACGTGTTGATGAAAATATAAGAAATATAAATATAAAAGGAGATGAACGCTTTGCTGATGCTGGGAATTGATACGTCAGGAAAAACTGCGTCCGCAGCGCTGTATGAAGACGGCATAATGCTTGGGCAGACTTCTGTCTATACTTCAAAAACTCATTCTCAGGTTATTCTGCCGATGGTAAAAAAAATTATGAGTGACTGCGGCAGGGAACTGTCACAGCTTACAGACATATCCGTATCTTCCGGTCCGGGTTCTTATACCGGAATCAGAATAGGCATAGCGGCTGTTAAGGCAATGTCTTTTGCACTGGATATTCCGTGTTATGCGGTGTCGTCTCTTGAAGGACTGGCATATAACTGCGGTTTCATAGGATATATCTGTCCAGTTATGAAGGCAAGAAAAGACCTTGTTTATACAGCTTTGTACAGAACCGATAAGGATAAGCTTGTCAGATGTACTGATGAAAAAATTATTTCAATGACTGAATTGGACGGTATTCTTAGTGAGATCAATGAATCAGTAATGATAACAGGAGACGGTGCGGAAGTTTTCTGCGATGAGTTTAAAAATGCAAAGTATGTTTTGTCTCCTGTTCACCTGAGACTGCAAAGCGGCAGTGGTATTTGTATTGCAGCCTTGCACCATACTCCTCAGACTGCTGATGAAATTGAAGCAAGCTATTTGCAGCTTGTAAAGGCTGAAAAAGATTTAATTAAGTCTGGGCACTGTTGATTTTAACGTTATTCTGTGATATAATTTTACTATGTTTTATAAAATGCCGCTGTAAAAGGCGGCGGATTGGAGAATGAAATGATAGCTGTTGGCTGTGATCATGCAGGTTATGAACTGAAACAGGAAGTAATAAGTCATCTGACTGAAAAGGGTTATGAAATTATGGATCTGGGCTGTAACGGAGAGTCATGCGATTATCCGATTATTGCAAAAGCAGTCGCTGAAAATATTTTAAATAAAAAGTGTGATAAGGGAATTCTTATATGCGGAACCGGAATTGGTATGTCCATAGCTGCAAATAAAATACATGGCATACGTGCAGCATTATGCTCAGATTATTTTTCAGCTAAATATACAAGACTTCATAATGACGCAAATGTTATGTGTATAGGTGCAAGAACAATCGGCGTAGGACTTGCTCTTGAACTTGCCGATGTCTTTTTGGAAACGGAATTCGAGGGCGGACGCCATCAAAGAAGATTAGATTTAATTCATGAAATTGAAAATAATAATTAAAAGGAGTGACTTTTATGGCAGGACTGCATTTAATAGAACATCCGTTGATTCAGCATAAAATTTCATTATTGAGGGATAAAAATACAGGTGTTAAGGAATTCAGGGAACTGACTTCAGAAACGGCTATGCTTATCTGTTATGAAGCAACAAGAGATCTTCCGCTTAAAGAAGTGGATATAGCGACCCCTGTAGCAGTGGCTAAAACTAAAATTATTTCCGGCAGAAAGCTTGCATTTGTACCTATTCTCAGAGCGGGTCTTGGTATGCTTGACGGCGTTACAAATCTTGTTCCGGCTGCCAAAATAGGTCATATAGGTATTTTCAGAAATGACGAACATAATGCTGTTCAGTATTATTGCAAGCTTCCTGACGATATTTCCGAAAGAGATGTAATTATAGTTGATCCTATGCTTGCAACAGGCAATACCGCAGTGTATGCTATTGACGAATTAAAAAAAGCCGGAGTAAAAAACATCAAATTTATGTGTATTATAGCTTCTCCGGAAGGTATTGAGCGTCTTACTGCCGCTCATCCGGACGTAGACATTTATTGCGGTGTTAAGGATCAGGGACTTAATGAAAATAAGTATATTGTTCCCGGTATGGGTGATGCAGGAGACAGAATTTTCGGTACTAAATAGAAGTTAATTCGGGGGTTGTATAAATGAATGATGACAGCATAAAAGTAATTATTTTTATGATAGCTTTTACGGCTTTGCTTGTTATTGTTTTAGGCGGTATTCCTGCATACATTATGTTTTCTGTAAAGCGCAAAAAACATAGGAGAATACTTGAAAATTCATTTACAGCTACCGGAACTATAACTCGTCTTGAAAATATATCTGATCCGGAAAATATTGCTTATAGAGTGTATTATTCTTACTATGATCAAAGCGGTACTCTGCAAGAAAAGCGGTTTAGGACAAATAAAGTTAAAAATTTATCAAAAGGCGATTCTTTGACAGTTTACTATAATTCAGATTCTTCGGTAACAGATTATGAAATAGAGGAAAATAGATCTGCTTTAAAAAAACTTCCTATTTCATTGGCAGTAATTATTGGATTATGTTATACTGTTTATTTAATAGGGTATATTTATGTTGTTTATAAACAAAAATAAAAAAAGCGGAGTATTTAAAACTCCGCTTTTTTATATGTAATTTTATTCCGCAAGCTTTGCACCAAGCGATTTGCACAATTCCAGATCATCATCAGAAGGCGTTTCATTTACAATTAATCCTTCGCCGTTTACAATAACCGCACCGTCTGCTTTGACACGTTCCTCCCAGTCACGCATCCACTGTCCGTCGCCCCAGCCATATGAGCCGAACAGGGCAATTGTTTTTCCGTTCAGAGTACCTTCAACATCGGAGAAAAACGGCTCAAAGTCTGATTCTTCCAGAACCTCATCACCCATGGCGGGGCATCCGAATGCGATTCGGTCATATGCCGCTATGTCGCCGCTGAACTCCGAAATGGTAAATAACTCCGCACCAGCGCCTTCTGCGATTGCAGATGCCATCTGTTCTGTGTTACCTGTACCGCTCCAATAAATAACTGCTGTTTTCATATAAATATCCTCCTCAAGAAATTTTCAGAGCCTGATAAAGATTATAACCCTGATTCAATTTATTGCACAGAAACATTCTGCACTTATCATAATTTTCAAAAGTACGTTTTGCTTTTTCAGCATTGCCGTATACTTTCCAATAGCCGCAGAGTTTGTAATTTTCCCCCTTGTTTTCCATAAAACCAATGACATCTTCTGTAGGATAGCCAAGAAATATGCCGATTTCGTGGGGAAATTGTGATTCATGCCGGATTCTTTCCGCCAGTCTGTTTAATTTGGATTCCAACGATAGCGTTTCAGGATAACCGTATTTCTGCAAAATTGCTTTCTGTTCCTCGCCTGATAGCTGGCGCTCCAGTAAAGTCTCATTATAGAGTAAAACCAACGTACGGTTTTGACAGGTGCACAAGATTTTCAGTTGTAGCCCTTTTGATGCTGTCTTGCGGTTAAATCGTTCCAGATGTATCGGTAAATCATAATCTGTTTTGTTTAGGGAAATTAAATTTGCACATTTTATGCCAAGCAGTGACGGCGCGGTGAAGAAAGCCAGCTTCTTTTCAAATTGCATAGATTCTGATAAAGACAATTAAACACCTCTTTTCTGAGTTAGCTATTGCAAACTTGTTGTTGGAAAACGATCCTCAAAATTGGATTTTTCACAATATACCTATGTAAGTTATTGCTAACTAACATTTATAGTATATCATGAAAAATCCTCTATGTCAAGCAGTTTTTAAAAAAGCTTTGATAAATCAGAGTAGTCATGTTCTGTATTTCATCAGATATTCCGCATTTGTATGCAGCTCGTACAAACTGTGTATGAAATTGTTTTGTTCATGCAGCTGCAATTGAATATCCACAGGCAGGGACAATAGATACATTCTGGAAGAACTGCTTGTCTGTATCAGTTCTTGTAAATTTGCAAATTTCATTTTTTTCACCTCATGTTTAGCTTGTGCG
>ENA-UOJJ01001301-UOJJ01001301.1-human-gut-metagenome-genome-assembly--contig:-CS66-NODE-1301-length-37543-cov-10.683499_pt1 | contig 37543 bp, 31 predicted proteins | sample MGYA00242343_ERZ723890 | MGnify/ENA metagenome assembly ERZ723890
AACATCTGCGCCTACACCGCCAACAGCATCAACGGCGTGTCCAAGCTGCACAGCGAGATCATCAAGGAGAGCGTGTTCCACGATTACTACCTGTTCAAGCCCCAGGCCTTCAAGAACGTAACCAACGGCATCGCTTACCGCCGCTGGCTGCTGGCCTCCAACCCGGAGCTGTGCAAGCTGCTGGATGAGACCATCGGTGACGGCTACAAGCACGATGCTTCCGACCTGACCAAGCTGAACAAGTACGAGAACGACAAGACCGTGCTCAAGCGCCTGAACGAGATCAAACTGGCCAACAAGAAGGAATTTGCCAATTACCTGGCAAAGAGCACCGGCCAGGTCATCGACCCGAACTCCATCTTTGACTGCCAGGTCAAGCGCATGCACGAGTACAAGCGTCAGCACCTGAACGCCCTGAACATCGCTGCCCAGTACCTGTACCTGAAGGAGAACCCCAACGCCGACTTCATCCCCAAGACCTACATCTTCGGCGCAAAGGCTGCTCCCGGCTACTACATGGCCAAGCAGATGATCCGCATGATCTGCAAGCTGGGCGACCTCATCAACAACGACCCCGCTGTCCGCGAGAAGCTGCGCGTGGTCTATCTGGAAGAGTACTGTGTCTCCCTGAGCGAGCACCTGATGCCCGCTGCCGAGGTCTCTGAGCAGATCTCTCTGGCAGGCACCGAGGCTTCCGGTACCGGCAACATGAAGTTCATGCTGAACGGTGCCATCACCCTGGGCACCCTGGACGGCGCCAATGTGGAGATCGCCGATGCCGCTGGCCACGAGAACGAGATCATCTTTGGTATGCTGACCCCCGAGGTCAACGCGCTGAAGGGCATGGGCTACCATCCCGGCGCCTTTATCAACGGCGACAACACCGCGATGGCCGTGCTGGACTTCCTGGAGAAGGGCTGGAACGGCGAAAACTTCAGCGAGGTCACCAGCAACCTGCGCAATGCTGACCCGTACATGGTCATGGCGGACTTCAAGGATTACCGCCGTGCCCAGCACGACCTGCAACAGCTGTACCGCGACAAGCAGAAGTGGAATCACATGAGCCTGAAGAACATCGCTAACGCCGGTATCTTCAGCGCCGACCGTTCCATCATGGATTATGCGCGCGACATCTGGGGTGCTACTCCCGTCAAATAATCATATCTTTTGATTTTTGCCGTGCCCCGTGAGGGGTACGGTTTTTTATTATCCAAAGCGAGGACAATTATGTCTCACACCTATTACAACAGCCTGGATACCGCCTGCAAAACGCCTTTTGGCGCGGTGCCTGCCGGGCAAGAGGTCACTTTTCGCCTGACGGTCCCGGAATCCCTGGGCTATGTGGACCCCCACCTGGTGCTGACTAAGGACCGCGAGGCTCCCGTGCATTACCGCATGGAGTTCGCGGGCCAGACGCCCCAGCAGAACCACTTTACCTTTACCATCGCCCCTACCACGTCGGGTCTGTACTTTTACCACTTTGACCTGTATACCGATTTCCGCCGCATCTACCGCGATGCCGGCGGCGAGGGCGTGCTGAGCTGGACCGATGGCACCGACTGGCAGCTGACCGTTTACAAGCCGGATTTCAAGACACCGGATTGGATCAAGAACGGCACAATGTACCAAATCTTCCCCGACCGCTTTTGCGAGGGCAAGCCCGGCAAGCCGATGCCTTTTGCCGACCGCATCTACCGCGAGGACAAGACCGGCGAGCCCTACTTTTGGCCCACCGAGCAGCAGGAAGGCTACCTGAACATGGACTATTACGGCGGCGACTTTGCGGGCATCCAGCAAAAGTTGCCGTACCTGCGCGATTTAGGCGTCAGCTGCATTTACCTGAACCCCATCTTTGAGGCCCACGCCAACCACCGCTACAACACCGCCAACTACCTGAAAGCCGACCCGCTGCTTGGCACGAACGAGGAGTTTGCCGCCCTGTGCGCTGCCGCTGCCAAAGAAGGCATCCGCATCATTCTGGACGGTGTGTTTAGCCACACGGGGTCGGACTCGGTCTACTTCAACCGGGAGGGCCGCTATGGCCCGGGCGGTGCTTATCGCGATCGCAATTCACCCTATCGCAGCTGGTACGACTTCGACTCCGGCTATCCCAGCGGCTACCGCTGCTGGTGGGGCTTTGAGACGCTGCCCGAGGTGCAGGAGGACTCGCCCTCCTACATCGATTTTGTCTGCGGCAAGGGCGGCGTTATCGATACCTGGCTGGGGCTGGGGGCTTCGGGCTTCCGGCTGGATGTGGCCGACGAACTGCCCGACGCCTTTATTGAGCGCATCCGCCAGGCCGTCAAGGCTCACGGTGAGGACAAGCTGCTGATTGGTGAAGTGTGGGAGGATGCCACCACCAAGGAGGCATTCGGTCGGCGGCGCACCTACCTGCGCGGCAAGGGGCTGGACGCCGTGATGAACTATCCCTTCCGCAATGCGGCGCTAAGCTATGTCACCGGCGGCGACGTGCACGCGGTGGCCGAGCAGATTTTGAGCATCTGCGAGAACTACCCTGCCCCGGCGCTGAACTGCGCGATGAATTTCCTATCCACCCACGATACCGAGCGCGCCATCACCGCCATTGCGGGTGAACCCGCCAACGGCCGTGACCGCTACTGGCAGAGCGGACGGCGCATCCCGGCCGAGAGAATGGACGATGCCATGCGCAAACTGCTGCTGGGCTACGCCATGATCTTTACACTGCCCGGTGTGCCCTGCATCTACTACGGCGACGAGATCGCCATGCAGGGCTACCGCGACCCGTTCAACCGTGCGTTCTTTGATTGGAACAGCACCGAGCAGCGGCTGCGCGGCCCGCTGAAAACGCTGGCCCACCTGCGCAAAGGCTGCGACGCCTTCGACGGCGGGCGGCTGGAGATCGTGCGGGCGGACACCGATGTGCTGCACTACCGCCGCATCGGCAAGACCCAGACCGCCGAGATCATCCTGAACCGCGGCCCTCACCTGATCGCTGAGCTGGCCTTTGGCAAGTACGCCGAGGTGAACCCCGGCGGCTTTACCGTGCTGGTGGAGGAAAACCATCCCGCACATGTGGGGTATTTCTCCATTTACTGATTTTTAACGATTTATAAGCAAAAAGCATCCACTTACCGCGTGACAAAACGCACGATAAGCGGATGCTTTTATTTTTTATGTTCGCGGCCGGGCAGCGGCAAACTGCACACCAGCGCAATGCCCAGGGCCAAAGCCAGGGCGATTTTTAAGGTTTCCACACCTTTGTTCAAAAACAGCGTGCGGTCATCCCGCAGGAAGTAATAGGCGGTGTAATAGATGCCCGCCCCCGGCACCAGCGGGAAGATGCCCGGCAGCAGAAATACCGTGACCGGGGCCTTGTGGTAGACCGAGAAGAATCGTGCGCAGAGCGTCAGCGGCAGCGTGGCGATGAGCACCGCAACGGGCGCGGTAACGCCCAACAGGTCGTAGCAGAGGATGTAGACCATCCAGCCCACCGCGCCGGTCAAGCCGCCCGCCAGATAGTGCCGCTTGGGCACGTGGAAGGTGATTCCAAAGCTGATGGTGGCCACCACCGCCACCACAAACTGTGTAAGGTAGTTGGTCCAGAGGGGCGTACTCATACGGCCACCCCCAATCCGTGCATGACCAGCCAGCCCAGTACCACGCCGCAGGCAATGCTGCCCGCAATCAGCACCGCATCCAGCAGGCGAATGGAACCAGAGAGGTAGTCGCCGTTCAGGATGTCGCGCACGCCCATGGTCAAAGCGACGCCGGGGGTCAGCACCATCAGCGCACCGATGATCGCCGCATTGGCACTGACGGCGGGCAGTGCCGCCTGCACCCCGACCGACCACACTGTGCAGGCAAAGGCCGCCACAATATCGGTAAAGATGCGGTTGATCTTATGCTGGCCGAACCACTGGCAGATCAAAATTTCCAGCAGGCCCGCCACGGTAGCCACGGCGGCGTCCAACGGTGTACCGCCAAAAAGGTAGGCGAATCCAGCCGCGCCGACGATGCAGGCCAGCCGCTCGCCCGCCGGCGAAGTGCGGGGCACAGACTGTGCCTGCTGCAGGCGGGCTTCGGCTTCCTCGACCCCCAGCCGACCGGCGGCCAGCTCACGGGAAAGCTCGTTGATGGCTTCGACCCGGCCCAGGTGGATGGACACTGACGGCACATGGCGGATGAGACTGACGTTGTGGGTGCTGCCCATGGATGCTGACGCGAAGATGCCGTTTGTCAGCACGTAGACATGAAAGTCCCGCACACCCAGGCTGTGGGCCATGATCTCCATCGTCTGCTGGACGCGAAAGACCTCGCCACCGTTTTCCAGCAGGGTCTGCCCGGCGTCCATCACCAGGTCAGCCGCCCGTTCCAGCAGGTCATTCTCCACGGATATTCTCCCGTACAGCGTTAAATTCCGGGTAATGGGCGTACAGGTGCTTGGCGATGGCTTCCATCAGCAGGTAGTCATGCTCCGAGTCAATATCAATGATGCCGGTGTCCATCATAACGCTGACGCCGAACTTGGAGTGCCACAGGATGGGGTCCGGGTTGTCCACCAGAAAGGCGCGGCGGATGACGTAGATGGAGGCGTTGACATCGTAGACCTCAGGGGCCTGCTGGCGGCCGGTGAACTGGCTCTCGATGACCATCTCAGCGTGGTCGCCCACAATTTTGAACATGTTGAACCAGGGGTTGCGGCGAGCTTCGCAGACGCTGAAGATGATCTGCAGATCCTCGCGCTCCTGCGCTTTGGCAAAGGCGTTCTCGATGTCCTGCTCAGTGCGCAGGGGGCTGGTGATGTCCAGGTCGATCATAGCGTCGTAGGGCTTGCCAGTGCGGGCCTCCATACGGGCAAAGCTGTCCTTGTAGACCTCCACCTTGGGCACACGGTCGCCGCCCAGCTCAGCCCCGCGGGGCAGGTAGATGACCTCGGGGTATTCGGCAGCCACCAGCTTGGCCAGGTCCTCGCTGTCGGTGTTCAGGGCAATGTCCACTTCCAGTTCGGGGTGGTTTTTGATAAACAGTTCGGCGGCGCTCAAGGAGTAATAAACCAGCGGCTTACCGCAGAAATTTTTGAGATTTTTGTTTTTAAAGCCTTTGCTGCCTGCACGGCCGCAGATGGTGATAAGCAGACGTTTCATATCAGTGTTCCCCCAAAGTCAGTTTCAGGACATCCAGCGCCAGCGCGGGCGGGTTGCAGCTTTGCTGTTCGTCGCCCAGGGCGTAGTCAGTAAAATATTCGATCTCCCGCTCGTAGCGGCGGTTGACGTCCTCTTCATAATGCTGCACGGTGCCGTCGGGCAAGGTCAGCGTACCGGCGCCAAAGTCGGCCAGATAGCTGCCGTCGCGGCAGAAAAGTTCGATGCTGCGCCGATAGCCGCGGCCGAAATAGTCAAGATGCACCTCGGCCAGCAAGGTGGGATACTTGGCGATATAGACCGACAGATCGTCGGAGTCGATTTCCAGATCCGAGTAGGTGCCCTTAAAATTGTACAGCTGCTGCGGCACGCCGAACAGGTCCACAAGGTAATCCCACTCGTGGATGAGGTCGATGGTGACGCCGCCGCCCAGCGCCTTGTGGGCGCTGTAGACCGTGCGGTAGTCGACACCCGGCCGCCAATCCGGCAGGTAGCTGGAGCAGATGACCCGGGCGCAATAGGGGTGCAGCGTGGGCAGCAGATCTTTGAGGGCCAGCATCACACCGCACCAGCGCATGGGCGCGGCCACGTAGGCTTTCTGGTTTTCCGGCAGGCAATCGGCCAGGTTCAGGCCGGTCTGCTCGGCAGAAAAGATCGGTTTTTCGATAAAAAGTGCTTCACCGCGGCCCTTCACCTGCTGCAATGCCTCGACATGCAAACTGGTTGGGTTGGTGATAAACACCATATCATACCGGGCAGGCGCGGCGGCCAAATCGGTGTACTGGGCGTGCAGCAGCTCCGCCACGCCGTCCCGCAGGGGGCGGTGCAGGTCACTGCGCAGGGCGTCGGCCTGCAAGGTCCATCCGCGGTCGGTGCAAAGGTTATGCAGGTTTTTTAAGTGGCGGGTGCCGATGGAACCCAACCCCACAAACAGCGCGGTGATGGTGCGCATGGATCAGGCCTCCTCGATTTTGTCCATCAGCTGGATGGCCGCCAAATCCTTGGTAAAGCTCCAGCGTGGCGTCTCGGTACCCTTCAGTACGCCAAAAAAGTTCGTCAGTTCGTCCACATAGGCGTTCTCGACAATGTTGTCGCTGTAGCGGCTGTCATGCTCAAAGCTGGCGTAGGTGTTCACAGGCTGCTTGTCGCCGTCCTTGAACTCGTACAGGGCCTTGGGGTTACCCTCCCAGAAGAGGTGGATGCCGTCGCCGAAGCACTCAAAGCTGCGCACAGCCTTGCGGCTGACCACATCCGCCGCCAGCACACCCTGCACGCCGCCCTTGTGGCGCAGCAACAGGGTCACGCAGTCTGGGTACGGCAGGCCCAGGTCGCTGATGGTATCCTTCTGCACAGTGACAGACTCGACATCCCCGAAGGCATCCAGCAGCCAAGGCAGGTCGATGCCGAATATCTCGCGCACACCGCCAGTACGGGCGTTGCCCACAAAGAAGTTTTTGTAGTTTTCCCAGGGGTGCCAATCCGGCAGATACTGACCGATGTGGTAGATATAATGCACCGGCTTGCCGAAAGCCTGCACCTGCTGTTTGATGTACTGCGTTTCGCGGCGGTACAGCATGGTGGAGGAGAGGAACAGCGGCAGGTTTTTGGCGGCCGCCTTGGCCATATTCTCGGCGTAGCCGTCCCCTACCAGGTTCAGCTCGGTAAAAACGGGCAGATCGTTATCCAGCAGTTCGCCGATGACCGCAGCGTGGGAGAGCGGCGCGGTGCAAACCAGAGCGGCGTCCGGGTGCTCGGCGGCCACGGCCTCGGCAATGGTGGGATAGGCGGCGCCCGCCAGGCCCAGGGTGCAGGCCTCGGCACGGCGGGCCTCGGCGGTATCCACGCCCACAATATGGAGGGCGGCGTCAATGCCTTTGGACAGGCGCGCGCGGCGCTTGCCCATACTGCCCAGACCAACGATGAGAAGTTTCATACCAAAACGCTCCTTTGGGGGTCAAATTCCGGCACAGGGCCGTCATAAAATATTTTAGGCTTTGAGAAATCAAAGTTTTGCAGCACGGTGCAGATCTTGCCGCTGGTGTCCCCGCCGCCGTAGGGGCTTTGGGCCGTGGCGGCGGTGGCGGCAAACTCCGGGCTTAACGCGCGGAGCAGGGTGGCTTCAATGACCAGTTCCTCGGCATCACAGCACAAAACGTTGGCGCAGATAGCGCGCCCTGCCTGGCGCTGGCCGATATTGACGGTGGGCACCTTAAAGGTCGGCGTTTCCACCACGCCGGAGGAGGAATTGCCCGCCACCAGCGCGGCGTACTGCATGGCCGAAAGGTACCGCCGCAATCCCAGGCTTTGGATGAACCCGGCGCGGTCGGGGTGTTCGGCGGCAAAGCGCTGCATGCGGGCCGTGCAGATCTGCCCGCCTGCGTCGGCGTTAGAGCCGGTGATGAGCCAGTAGACGCCGGGCACGGCTTCCATAGCGGCGCAAAGGGCTTCACTCTGGGCGGCAGGCGAGCCGGCATCGGCAGAAGTCTCGGGGTGGTAAGTCACCAGTGCAAAGGGCTGCTGCAGCGGGAAGCCTGTGGAGTTGCACAATTCTTCCCGGCTCATTTTGGGCAGAGTGCGGATGTTCTCATCGCCCAGGCCGCCCACGCAAAACACCGTTTCGGGAGCTTCGCCCATACGGACCAACCGGGCGGCGCTATCAGCGCAGGACGGAAAATGCACCGCTGCCATTTTGGTGATGCAGTGGCGGTAGTATTCATCCGCCGCGCCAAGGGTCACGTCCCCGCCCGAAATGTGGGCGATGGGGATATGCCGGGCCGCCGCAGCGGTGGCTGCCGCGAAAATTTCAAACCGGTCGCCCAGCAGCAGCACGGCGTCGGGACGGTGGGCGGAAAAGTATGCGTCAAACACGGTAATGGTGCGGGCAATGGTCACGGCCACCGGCTCGTTCTCATCGCCCACAAAAATCGGCAGACGGGCCGCGATGGGTACGCCATCGGCTTCGATCTCCCGCACTGTCTCGCCCAAGCGCGGGCAGAGGTGCGCGCCGGTGGCCACCATCTGCAATTGCAGCGTGCTGGACGCCGCCAGCTTTTGCACCACCGGGCGCAGCAGACCGTATTCCGCCCGCGTGGCGGTCACTACACAAATCGTGCGCATAAAACCGAATCCCTTTCAAATTCATTTTCTATCAGAAATTATTAAGACGTGTTTTTATTTCATTGATTTTGTTAGTCTGTGGCTTCAAATCGTCTAATTCCTTATTTAAACGAAGGGACTCATCCTGTAACAAACGCTTCTTTTTGAATTCAAATATACCACATTTATGCAATGTTTCTTCACAGTTCGAGATTTGTTTCTTTAGTGGTTCAGCCTTTGCATCATATTCTTTTGCAAGTACCTTATAGTTTCTATATAATTCTTGAAACTCATTACAATAGTTGTAGTAGTTTTTAAACGCTTCTTCTCTTACTGCAACAAGGTCTTTGTCTGTAATTAAATTTTCCTCAATAAGCCTACCCATCGAAGATTTCTTTTCTTCAAGGGGCAATCTCTCCTTAATTTTTTCTTCTATTTCCTCGCTCGATAAGACTCCCAATTCATTCAAATTATCTGCTACATTTTCCTTAATCCATTTTTTTCGAACTTCCGGAGACAAAATTGTTGTTTTATACCAATTAATTTTTGTAGTCAGATACGTTTCCAATTCGCCAACTATAAAAGATTGCAAATCCGAATTACGCTCTTGAACCGCATACAGCCTTGACAAAAAAGTCTTTCTATCTTCTAGAGCAACTTCTGAAGTAGGTGACACCATTTTTTTCTTCTCTGCTCGTAAGAACTTAGAGAAAGAAGCACTCAATCCAAAAAGTTCTAGGGTTTTATATTCTACCGAAGTAAAAAGTCCCAACTGAAAAGTTGTCGTATAGACTTCCAGGTTAAATGGGTCAGCCTGAAATGCTTCTATCAAAACAGGTTGTTTGTTATCAGTTAACGAACAATTCTTCAATAATGCAGTTGAACGCTTCGTATCGATTTGAGTTGTAGCATCAGTTTTCAGGCGACCCGTTTCATGCAAAATTTGCAAATACAAATTAAGATTATAAGAAACAAATTCGTAAATCAACTCTTGAACCGAAGGAAGCCACGTATGGAATTTATAATTCTGTTCCATTTCAGCCTGTCTTCTATCACTTTGATTGTTAATATTTCTTATTTTCTTCTTGTACATTTCTTCCGCAGACGCTATTTGCTCATTTACAGCTCTATACTCCATTGCATCAAATAAAAGAGCCGACGCAATACTATTTGTAATAATACCTGTTCCTGTACCCGTAATTGTTGATGCTGCACTACTACGCGCCTGCATTGCATTGCTCATGTAATCTTCTAGGGTATCAAGCAAAATTTTCAAATAAGCATCCAGCGTATCCTTTGCGAATTTTTCGTATTTGCTATATGCTGGATTTTTGTCGAAAAAATCAGAGACTGTGTAAGAAACAATTCCTTTGTCACACAAAGATCTCACGATATGATTTGCACTTGAATGAAATGCGTCAACTATTTCATCACTTTCCTCGCCCTCATGCACCCCCGGTCTATCTTTCGTCCGAATCACATTTTTCAAGACAGCAAACAAATTTGCCTGCTGCCCTGAAAAATCCTCATACACAGCGTGAAGATCAAAAAGCTCCTGCGAGTAGCAATAGATATACCCTAAGAAACTACAAGCTTCCATCTTTATACCTCGATTTTTTCATCCTCGGCAAAGTCGCGCTTGGCGGCTTGGCCCAGCACTTCGTACCAGCGCATGGGGGAAATGCCGTCCCCGGGGCGCTTGGTGGTCAGATTCTCGGTGGTAAAGATCTCCCCTGCCTTGATGGCGCGGGCAGCCACGATGCTTTTGCGGGCCACCGCTTTGTTGGGGGCTTCACTCTCGGTCAGGTGCTTGTGACCGTCGCCCAGGGCGGCTTCCACATGGCGCACCGCGTCCACCATAGCCTTGAACTCGGCAGGGTCGAGGCTGGCTTTCTGGTCGGGGCCGGGCAGGGATTTATCCAGCGTGAAGTGCTTTTCGATCACCTGCGCGCCCAGCACGGCAGCGGCGACGTCACACTCCCAGCCGGGGGTGTGGTCAGACAGGCCCACCGGCAGGCCGAACTGGTCGAACAATTCCAGCATGGCGGTGAGGTTGGCGTCCTCGTAGGGGGTGGGGTACTGGGTGTTGCAGTGCAGCACCGTGACCTCGGGGCAGCCGCCATCGTCCAGGATGCCCAGGGCGTCGGTGATCTCATTCAAGTTGCTCATGCCGGTGGAAAGCAGCACAGGGGTGTGCAACTTGGCCACTTCCTCGAGATACGGCAGGTTGGTGATCTCTCCGGAGGGGATTTTGATCAGCGGCAGGTCCAGAGTGCCAAGAAACTGCACACTGGGGATGTCAAACGGCGCAGAAAGGTACTGGATTCCGATGGAATCGCAGTATTCTTTCAGCTCCTTATGCCCCTCGAAGGAGAAGTGCAGCTTGCGGATCATCTCCAGCTGGCTTTCGGCCGCATCGGTGGTCTGCTTCTGGTACTCAGCCTTCTCGGCGAATTTGCTCACGACCAGTTCAGGCACAGCGGTCTGGTACTTTACAATGTCCGCGCCGCACTCTTTGGCGGTCAAGGCCATTTTTTTGGCCATTTCCAGGTCGCCGTTGTGGTTGACACCGGCCTCGGCAATGATGGTTACGGGCATCAGGGTGCCTCCTTTACTGCTGGTTTTCCAGCTTGCGTCTCATTTTTTCCAGTTCTTCCAGCTGGCCCATATCCATCCAGCTGCTCTCGCTGATGGGATACACGCCCACCTTCTCGCCAGCGGCGCGGTAACGCTCGATGACATCGGGGAAGCCGATCTTCTCGCCATCGCGCATCTCCTCCACCACGCGGGGCTCCACCACGTAGACGCCGGTGTTGGTCAAGAAGTCCAGCTCCGGCTTCTCGCGCATGGCGGCAATGCCGCCGTCCTCGCCCAGTTCCACCACGCCGTAGGGCACGGTGTAGTGCTTGAAGGCACAGACCATCGTGACCAGGTTGCCGTGGGCCTTATGATACTCGTAAATATCGCCGAAGTCCACATCCAGCAGCGTGTCGCAGTTGGTGAAGAAGAAAGGCGACTTCATCTTGCCTTTCAGCAGGCAAAGGCCGCCGCCGGTGCCCATAAAGACATCCTCGTCGGCAAAATTGACGGTGTAATCCTTTTCCAGTTCGCCAAAATAGCTTTTGATCATGCCGCGCTTATAGTTGACGATCATGGTGAAATCGTGGCAGCCAAAATCGCGGAAGCGGTCCATAATCAACTCAGCGATGGGCTGCTCCCCTACCGGGATCAGCGGTTTGGGCAAAATTTTGGTGTAGGGGTACAACCGGGTGCCCAGACCGCCTGCCATCATAACGACGGGGATGTCGGCGCGTTTGCGGTTGTCCACATCCTCGCCCCGGGCAAAGACGATGTCGGTGATGACGCCGCGCTTGTTGAGGATGGGCAGCGCGTCGATGCAATGCTTTTGCAGCATTTTGCGGGCTTTTCCGCGCTCCGACACCGGCAGGCTGAGGGGATGGTAGTTGGCGGCGTTATCCACTGTCTGGTCCGGCGTGCCGCCGCGCAGGAAGAATTTGCGGATGTCGCCATCGGTGATAACGGCTTTCAGCTGGCCTTCCGGCGCGATGAACAGGATGCGCTGGCCGGTCTCGTCCAGCTTGCGCAGGGTCTCCAGTACCGTGGCGGTAGGCTCGATAAACAGCTCTTCTACTTTGATCAAGGGTCAGCCCCCTTTCGGGCGGTTATTTTTACAGTGCCAGCACGGCCTGGCAGACGCACTCGCAGTCCTCCATGCTCAGGTTGGTGGAGCAGGGCAGGTTGACGATGTACTTGCGGTAATCCTCGGCCTTGTCCAGGGCGTAGGCCTCGTTGCGGGGGTAGTCGGCCTGTTCATGGATGAGCGCCCAGACCGGGCGGGTCTGGATATGCTGGGCCTGCAGCTTTTCAATGACGGTGTCACGATCCAGGCCGGAATCCTTCAGGTACAGGCTGAAGAACCAGTGGTTGGAGCGGCACTCTTCCTCGCGGAAGGGCAGGATGTGCAGACCCTTGACGCCGTCCAGGGCGGCGACATAGTGGTCGTACAGTTCCTTTTTGTGGGCGATAAAGCCCTCCAGCCGTTCCAGCTGGGCCAGGCCCAGGCAGGCCTGTACGTTGGTCATGCGGTAGTTGTAGCCCACCTCGTCATGCAAGAATTGCAGCATGTCGGCCTTGGCCTGGGTGGAAAGGTGCTTGGCGTGCTCGGCCCAATCGGGATGATTGGAGACGACCGCGCCGCCTGCGCCGGTGGTGATGATCTTGTTGCCGTTGAAGCTGTAGCAGCCGATATCTCCGATGGTACCGGCAAACTTGCCCTTGAAGGGGCCGTCGATGCACTGGGTACCCAGGGCCTCGGTAGCGTCCTCGATCAAAATCAGGCCGTAGCGGCGGGCGATGGCCATCAGGCGGGGCATATCGGCCATGTTGCCGAAGACATGCACAGCTTCCAGCGCCTTGACATGGGCACCGGTGGTCCTGTTGTACAGTTTGCCGTCGCGCAGTTCGCAGTGGTTGGCGCAGAAGTCCTCAACAGCGTCGGGGTCGATGCAAAGGCTGTCGTCGCAGCCGATGAAGATGGGTTCAGCGCCGACGTAGCGGGTCAGCGGGTTGACAGCGGCGATGAAGGTCAGGGTCGGGACGATGACTTCATCCCCGCGGGTAATGCCGGCAGCCATAGCGGCCAGGTGCAGGGCGCTGGAACCGGCGTTGCAGGCCACGGCGCGGGGCATGCCTACGTAGTTGGCCAGCGCTTCCTCAAACTCGGTGACTTTGCCGCCGCTGGTGGAGACCCAGCCGGAGGTGATAGCCTCGCTGGCAAGCTCTGCTTCGCGGGGGCCGAAATTCGGGACAGAAAGCGGAATAAATTCAGACATGATACTGCCTCCCAAACACGCGGGGCGGTGGAGCCTGCCGCGTGGCATAGTTATAAAAATATTCTATTTTATTATACCGCATTTGGCTGTGTACGACAAGTAGCAAACGAAAAACAGGCGGCTTGCTTCGCACAAACCGCCTGTAAAATGTTTGATTTTAAAAGCCGATATGGTAAGTCATAATCGGCACGTTGTAAGAGACTCCCTGCATCAGCCGCACCAGATAGCACACGCCGCTGATGATGTGCCAGCCCAGCGCCACGCCGCACAGGACGGTGCTGGCGCTTTTGGGCTTGGCGAGTGCCTGCTTGAGGAAGATGCCCACCGATTCCAGCCAGAGCACCCAGAAGCAGATGAACGGCCCCCACCAGAGGTTGGCATGGTACAGCCGGTCGCCGCCCTCCACCAGCAGCAGGGCTTCGGCCATGGCGACAGCAAACAGAAACAGGCTGAATTTATAACGGAAGCTGCCAAAAGCCGGCCAGCGCAGCAGCAGCGCCACCGCCGCCACAAAGGGCAGGGAGCGGAGCAGGCCCAGCAGCGCGGCCTCGTTAAAGACACCCCACAGCAAAGCGTGGCGGTCGAACTCGGTGGTGAAGATCAGCCGCAGGCCGCTGCCTTCCTCGGTAAACAGGACGTTGGCCTCGAGGATGCAAAGTCCCACGCCGGGGAAAACGCTGCAGCCCATCAGCACCTCATTGCCAATATTTTTTGCGCGGGTGCGTATGAAATCAGCAATCAACAGCACCAGCAGCGCCGGGGCGAAAGCGAAGATCAGGTTTGCCTTAAAGGCGGTGGCTGCCGTTAAAAATGCCGTGTAAATCAGCCAGGTGCGCAGATCGATCCTGCCGTCGATCCCCTGCCAGGCGCGGTAGAACCACAGCACGGCCAGCAACGCAAAGGGAGCCAGCATAATGTACGTTGTGTTGTGGTAAATTGTGCCGGTAATGGTACCCTGATACCAGTAGCCGCCGCGGGGGATATAGACCGCCTGGGCCAGGTTGACCACAAAGCTGGCCAGCAGCCGGGCGGGCAGGCTCCATTCGGGCAGGGCGGCCTTTAACCCCCAGGCAAACACAACCACAGCGGCCAGATGAAACACGGCCAGCAGCAGCGCAATGCCCAGCTTGCCGCCCGCGGCATAGGCCGGGCCGATAAGCAGCGAGGTGGCCGAGTAGATCAGCCCGCTTTGGGCAAAGTGCAGATGCTGCCCCAGGTCGGAGGTATAGGGGTCCTCGCCCCGGCCGGTGGCGCAAAGCTGCTGGTAATGCAGCCACACCATGGCCGCAGCAAACAGGGCCAGCGCCGCAAGGCAAAGGGCCCACAGCAGCCGCTTTTTACGGGTTTGCGTCATGTAAGTTTGTACTCCTTGATTCAGCTTTGCAGCCGCAGCGTATCGCCCACGATGGGGGCAGTCTCCGGCAGGGTGACCAGCGTGCCGCCGTTTTCGGCCTTGGTTTGCGCCAGTTCTGCCAGGGGCTGGGTGTGCTCGGTCTCGGTACCGTCGGCGGCGCGGGTGGTGTAGGCAAGGGTGCCCGCCGGGTCTGCCTGTTTGGGCAGGTAGACGGTCACGCCGGTGACGGTGTCGAGGTTATCATCCGCTGCCGTGCCCAGCCAAGAAATATCGGTGCGCTTATCGCTGCCCAGGGCAAAGCCTAAGCGGCAGACGGTGGCCTCATCATGGCTTTCGGTGCGCCAGACAGCCAGGCTGTGGGCGTTGGTGTTGGTATCGGCATAGCGCAGGAAGAAGGCGTTTTCCGCCTCCAGGTCGCCGCCCCAGACGGGGTAATCGGTCACGACAGGCGTTTCGGTGCCGGCAGCATCGGCCAGACCGGCCTCTACGCCCTCGGCAAATACCGTGTAAGCGCGGCCGCCTTTCTCATAGGAGCGGGCCGCCGAGCGCTGCCACACCACCGAGAAGGCCATGCCCGCCGCCAGCAACACACTGCACACGGGGCGCAGCTTCGGCCACCAGTTTTTGCCGCGCACAAAGCGCAGCAGCACCACGAACACAGCGACAGCCATCAGGCCCACGCCGAAGGACTCGACGGTCTGGGGGATGTAACCGTGGCGCCAATCTACATTGATGCCGTCCTGATATTTGGGCGAAATGCCAATGAGCAGCGCCGGGGCCGACAGCAGCGCCAGACCGGTCAAAAACAGCAGCAGGTTTTCCTTGCGGGTTGGCAGGCGGTCCAGCAGGGCCAGGACAGCCATTACGCAGGCCGCCAACGCCACGCCGCAGATCACGTCCGAAATCTGCACATTGGCGGGCTTGATCTTGCCAAAGACCATAGCGTTGAGCGGAAAGCCCGCCGACATCTGCATGACCCAGGTGCGCAGCACCGCAGGCAGCTCAAGGTTCGGCGATACGCCGCCGATGTCGATGCCCTGCCCCTCCAGAATACCCGCGCGGCGCAGATTGTTGACAAGGCGCGAGCCCATGTTGAAGCCGAAGCTGACGACCTCGCCTGCCAGCGGGGCCACGCAAAGGCGCAGCGCAGGCAGTACCTTGCCCGAGCCGGTGTACAGCCAGGCCACACCAAACAGCGCGGCGATATACGTAAAGCCGATTTCAAAGGTACCGCAGGCCATGAACATGAAGAAAGCCGACAGCACCGCCCACCCCATATGGTGGGTATCCTGCCAGCGCAGCATGCACAGGCCCGCCAGCAGCACCGGCAGCAGCGTACTTTGGGCCAGCGCACCGTAGGAGTACATGCTGTTGCCCGTGGCGTCCTGCCAGAGGGAGAACATCATGGGCAGCAGGCAGAACGCCAGCGCACCCAGCTTTTTGCTGTGGGTGGCCTTGGCGGTCAGCCAGGCCGTCAGGGCGATGTCCGCATAGGTCCAGGCCAGGATGTACAGCCGGTAGACGACCAGATCGCCCAGGAACCAGCTGTTGAGAGAGCGGACCGGCGGCGAGGAAAACGGCCGGAAGCGGGGGCTTTGCAGGGCCAGCTGGTTCAAAATTTCCTTGGCGTGAGTCAGCACCACCTGCCACCAGGGAGTGTGGGTGATGTAGTAGTAGTTTTGCAGGTTGATGATCTCGTCATCGCCGCCCAAGGGTGCGCAGGTGGTGATGCTGAGATACCACCACCCGAACACGAAGGACACCGCGCAGACCACGGGCAAAAACCAGCGGCTCCCGGTAATTTTTTTGAGGTTGTTACGCTCCATCGGTCATCCTTTCCCCAGCGGGATGTAGCACAGGGTGCCACCCTCGCTGATGATGACATCGCTTTCGTCACAGCCCGCGGCGTTGATCAGCGCCTGCAGGGTGGGCTGCTGTTCTTCCTCAGTGTAGCCGTCCAGGTCCAGGTAGATGCCCGCCATGCCTTGGGCGCGCAGTTCGGCCACCATGGCCTCCGGCTCCAGCTCGCTGGTCGCCTTGTACCAGTTGTCGTTCTCGGTGCCGTATCCTGCGCCGTAGCTGAATTTCAGCGTTTTGCTGTGCAGCGGGCCGCGCAGCAGCGTGTAGTCCCACATTCTATTCTGGGGGCCGTTCTCGAAGTTCTTCATGTAGGGCAGCTGGAAGATCATAGCGCCCTCCCCTGCCGCCGACTCGACCTCGGCCATAAAGTCCGCGTCCTGCTGCCAGGTCTCCTGTACGGATTCGTACTTAGGATTGTAAAGGCCCTGCTGCTCCCAGAAGCCGAAGACCAGCAGCACCGCCAGCACCGCGGCAAAGGCCGTCCTGGATTTTTCGGTGCGCTGGGTCAGGCGCTTTTCTGCCGTAAGGCCCATGGTGAGCAGCGCGAAGAAGATAATGTACGGGCTGATGCGGTTGTACCCGCGGATGAAGCGGATAAAAATGCCGATGATGCTGCCAAAGCCGGCCAGGGTGGCCAGCAGCAGCGCCATAACATTCAGCCGGCTGAGCAGCCAGACACGGTCGCCCAGTTCGGGGCGCTCGGTGCGGCCAGCCTTCCAATCCCAGTTACGCAGCAGCATCAGGATCAGAAACAGAAATCCGATGATGCCCATGATGCCGAGATAGCCGTAGCTGTTCTCGTTGTACATGGGGCCTTCGTCGGTGGAGAGGATCTGGAAGTAGCGCTGGATCCACCGCGCCAGCTTGCCGATGCCAAAGCCGTTAGGCGAAAGCAGCAAACTGCTGATGCGCAGGCTGTAGATGTCCGCACCCACCGGGCTGCGGTAGACGCCGTTGGTGATGGTGCTGCCCACCCCCGTCAGCTTGCCCAGCACCATGGGGAAGAAATCCGGCACCATCCAGGCGACGATCTCGCCGATGGTGACCAGGCAGGGCACGGCGGGCTTCCAGGCGTGGTCACGCAGCACCAGGCAGAGGGCCGTAACGCAGAGGAAGAAGCAGGTAAAGTACGGGTAGTAGGCCGCGCCGTTGTTGGCGATGCCCCAGGCCATAGCCAGAGCCAGCCAGTTGCGTTTGTTTTTGAAGAAGCCTTTGCCGGGCTTGTTAAAATTGAGGTCCTCTGCGCACCAGAGGCAGAGCAGGACCGAGAACGGCACAAACTCCACGGCGGCCAGCATCATGTGGCCACCCAGACGCTGCTGCACATAGGCGCACAGGCCGAAGGTCATACCGAAGCCGTAGGACAGCCACCGGCGCATGCCCACCATGCGGAATACCGTATACCCGGCCAGCGCATTGGCAAAGGGGATAGCCAGGATGTACAGGTTGAACACCGTGCCGGTATCCTTGGTAAACAGGCCCACAAAAGCCACAAAAATGTCGTAGACAAGGTCATAATTCGGCTCGTAGGGGCTGGGGGCCTGGTAGAACGGCCACCCCAGGGAGTCGGTCAGTTCGCCAAAGCTGCGCTGGATCTGGCCCACCCAGTAGATGCCGTCGCCGCCGTAGAGCATGGGCACCTTCCAATCCAGCCGCCAGAGCTGGAAAAACCAGTATTCCGCCAGTGCAACGCTTGCTAGCAGCAGCACCACTGTCAAAGCTTCGCGCAGAATATTCTGTTTTTTATTCAGCATAGCGTTCCTTTCATTCCCCGCGCTGCATGGCGGCCACGTAAGCATCGCACACTTCAGCCGAGGGGCCGTCCCCCCGCAGGTGGCCATGGTCGATCCAGATAGCGCGCTTGCAGAGCTGCTTGACCTGGTTGATGTCGTGGCTGACGAAAAGCAGCGTCGTACCGCCGGAAAGCATCTGTTCCATGCGGTCGTGGCATTTCTGCTGGAACATGAAGTCGCCCACCGACAAAATTTCGTCGCAGGCCAGGATATCGGCCCGCACCTCGGTGGCGATGGAGAAGCCCAAGCGGGCGATCATGCCGGAAGAGTAGTTTTTCACCGGCACATCGACAAAATCCCACAGTTCGGCAAAGTCGATGATGTTTTTGAAGTGCTCGTCCATATAGGCACGGTCGTGCCCCAGGACGGCACCGTTGAGGTAAACGTTCTCGCGGGCGGTCAGCTCCATATCGAAACCGGCGCCCAGCTCGATCAGCGGGGCGATCTCACCATTGACCCGCACCGAACCTTTGGAGGGATACATGACACCGGCGATAAGTTTGAGCATCGTGCTTTTGCCGCTGCCGTTGCGGCCGATGAGCGCAACAGATTCGCCGGGCTCGATGGAGAAGGACACGTCCTGCAAAGCGTAGAACTCGTTAAAGAAAAGCTGATGTTTCAGCAGTTTTACGGTGTATTCTTTCAGCGTCTCGGTCTTTTCCTGCGCCAGGTTGAACCGCATCGAGACGTTATCCACCTGAATGATGGGCATAGGGGGAACTCCTTACAGATACAGAATAAAGTTGCGCTGCAGTTTGCGGAAAGCCGCCAGGCCCACCACCATCATGCCCACAGCACAGACGATGCAGGCAAACCAGGTGTTGGGGCCGGGCACCGTGCCGTACATGACCAGGCACCGCATGCAGTTGATATAGTGGTACAGCGGATTCAGCTTAACGATCGCTACCATAAAAGGCGGCAAAGCCGAGATGGGGTAAAACAACGGCGTGGCGTACATCCAGGCCATGGTAACGATGCCGTACAGGTATTGCAGGTCGCGGAAGTAGACCGCCAGCGCCGACAGCAGCAGCGCCATGCCGCAGGTGAACAGAAACAGCAGCACCAGCGGCGCCCATACCAGCAGAATGGTCAGGTGGAAGGGCGAGCGGGTGATGAGCATGACCAGAATGATAGCCGCCAGGCTGAACAGCAGGTTAACAAAGCTGGACACCACACGGCTGATGGGGAAAATAAACTTGGGCACATACACCTTCTTGATAAGGGACGAGTTGCCCAGCACGCTGCCCATGCCCATATTGGTGCTCTCGTTAAAGAAGTTGAACAACGTGTTGCCGCAGATGAGGTAGAGCGGGAAGTTCTCGATCTGGAAGCGGAACATATAGGAAAATACCAGCGTTTGCAGCAGCATCATCAGCAGGGGGTTCAGGATGCTCCACACATAGCCGAGGAAGCTGCGGCGGTATTTTACCTTGAGGTCGCGGGTGACCAGCTCGCGGATCAGCGGCCGGTACTTGGAAAAGTTGTGCCAGCTGCCGCGCAGCTGGTCGGTGGTTTTGCCTTGCATGGGAAAATGGCTCCTAGTAAAGTTTTGATTTTTTGGGGGCAGGCCGCGCCGCTTTGCGCCCATAGGGCGGCGGGCGCAGGGCTGCCGTTACTGTTTAAAGGGGGTATCCCCGGTCAGGCCGTCTGCACGCAGCATGTTCTGCATCACGTCGATGTCGGCGCTGATGTCCATGGCATCGGCGGCAAACAGCTGGTCCAGCTGGGTCTCGAAGGCATGCACCAGCGTGTCCATCGTCTGCTCAATGCGGCGTTTGGACTCGGTGATGTTCTCGCCCTCGACGCCCTGGGAATCCAGCTCAGCGTAGGCTTGCAGCAGCTTCAGCGAGGTGGGCAAGTAGTAGTCCATGAACTTGCGCATGCGGGGCAGCTTGTCGGGGTCGGTCTTGGCCTGCTCAAAAATTTTGGCCGAGACAGCCTCCAGACGGCTGATCTTGTCGCTCATCTCCTCGTCGGGGATGGCATCGTTGACGCGGCGCAGTTCGTCCAGGATCTTCTGGTACTGGTCCTTGGTCTGCTCGGTCTCCTTGGCCGTTTGGGCCTGGGCCTCCTGCGTTTTGGCGGGGGCCTTGGGGGCAGTCGTTTCGGGGGCTTTGCCCTTGACCACCAGGCAGCGGCGCTTCATATCCAGGTAGGCGTCTGGGCCAAAGACACCGGCATCGATGCAGTTTTCCAGGTGCTTGCGGCACTTGTCATAGCTGCACGGGATAGCAGCGGCGATGTCCTCGATGTACATATACTGCGAATCACCGACGATATTGACGATCTTTTTGCGCAAGCGGCGGCCGGTGCGCAGCTTGTGCGCACCAAACAGGCAGCCCAGGCCGCCCGCCGCCACAATCAGCATCGGCATGCTGTCCTCGATGAGCCAGCGCCAGTAGTAGCCGCCCTCGGCCAGCGCATCAGGCAGCCAGAAGATGCCATCCGGCAGGGCGATCAGCGCGCAGATCAGCAGCGCAACGCCCACAACGGTCAGGGCCGTGGCGATAGCGGCTTTTTCGCCCTGCTTTTCGGCGGCCTCCACAGTCGATTGCGGCGGGGCACTGCGGCCATAAATGGGGGTGCTTGCGTCCGCGTTCCGGCTGGTGGACGTTCTGCTCTCGTCCACGCGGCGGAACTGGGCCTCGTAAACAGTCCGGCCGTCCGATCCGGTCGTGGTGCGGGAGGTATGGGTAAACTGGGATGTCCGCTGTCGGGCACGCTCCTCAAAGTCGGCCATCTTGCCCTCTTTCATCAGCTTGTTCATGATGATAAAGGCGATGCCGACAGGCCACATCCCGATGCAAAACGGGATGACGATGGCCCACCAGGGGAACTGGAACGGCTTGTCTGCCGGGCGGGACCGGTTGGAATATTGGTTTTGGTAGCGGCCGTCACTGCCGCTGTAGGGGTGGCCGGGGTCTGTGTAGCGCGGCCCCTCATCCTGATTCTGCATACGATGCTCCTTCTGCAATACTTTCCTTTTAGGCAATACCGCACAATTCTAAGTGCCGATATGGCATGCCGCAGCCGCCGGAGCGGTGCTTAGGCCGTCAGGCTGGAATTGTGCGGCATTACCTTTTACGGCAGGTCGGCCAGCTGGCTTTGCATTTCCTCGCTTAAATAATAGGTGCTGCCGGGCTGATAGGGATTGTTTTTGCTGTAAGGCGTGTGGGTACACAGGTAGCTGACCCACTTGTTGTAGCCCGAAACCGTCAGATGGATGCCGTCCGGCTGTGCGTAATCGGTGAGCAGGTAGCCGTTTTCGTCGCTGAACTCTGCGTTCAGGTCCAGGTAGTATAGGCCGCGCTCCTCGCACAGGGCCTTAATCTGCTGGTTGATGGGGCCGATGTGGTCCGGCGAAAGGCCGGGGGCGTCGTCCTCGACGGTCTCCTGCGTGGCGCACAGAATGGATTGCACGTAAAAGGTGGTGTTGGGCAGCGCGGCGCGCAGGTCGTCCAGCATGCGGGCGTAGTAATTGATGAAGCTATCCTCGTTGCCGGTCTGCACCAGGGCGTTGGTGCCCAGCAGGATGTAGAGCTTGGCGGGCTGGTTGGCGGCCAGCACGTCGATGGCTACTTCCTCGCCGCGGTCAGGGCTGGTGACAGTGGCGCGGTTGACGATGGTGTTGGGGCTGATGCTGCGGTAGCCGCAGATGAGCGCGCCGCCCACATCGATGTTGTACTCGTTGGCACAGAAGCCTGCGGTGAGGGAGTCACCCAGGAAAGCGGCATCGGCAAACCAGCTGGTGCTCACGCGGCCAAACTCGCCCAACTGCACAGATTTTTGCGGTGTGGCGGTGTAGGTGTAGCCGGTATCGGCGCTTTGCTGCTGCGGGCCGACTGTGCCCCAGTTGAGAGTCTGCACGGTGCCGCTGGTATCGCTGCTGTTGGTGCCCGCGTAGGGCAGCGGGGCCACCAGTTGGGTGGTGCCCGTTACCGCCGGGGCTTCGGGTTCGGTCTCGCCTTTCACACTTTTGGGCAGGATCAGCGTGATGATGCCGGACAGCACAAGGATACCCGCTGCCGTGCCCAAAAAGGCAGCACGGCGGCGGCGACGGCGCATTTCCCGGCGGCGGCGAGCAGCTTGCCTCCGCTGGCGGTCGGTCGGGGCCGGGCGGGGCGGCTGCTCAGGCGGCGGAGTGGGGCGTGCCCAATCCCCCTGCCAGGTATATTCAGTTTCGGGGCGCGGGCTGCGCGGTTCCTGCGGCGCTGGCATAGGCGTGCCCTCCTTTGTTTACAGATAGCTATGCAGTATTGATTATAGCACAACCCCTGTAAGAAAAACAGTAGGAAGAGGAAAGTTTTTTGTGTGGCCTTGGGATACAACAAAAAAGACTCCCCCAGGGGAGCCTTTTTGTTACCGATACAACTTTTTCTGCTGCTGATGGGCTGCGATCCTGATATAGGCGGAACGCGGCAGGTAGCGGCCCAGGGTCATGCCAGCGGCCACCAGCGGACCGGGCACGATGATGGTCTTGCGGCGGTGGATGCCGTGCAGTGCGCATCGCACGCAGAATTCCGGCGTGATGCCCTTTAAGGCAAACTGCACGTTGGCCACGGTGTTGAACTCCGTGTTCACCGGCCCGGGGCAGAGGCAGCCTACATAGACCGGGCTGTGCATCTCCCAAAGTTCCTCGGCCACGGCGCTGGTCAGGCTGACAACATAGGCCTTGGTGGCGTAGTAGGCAGCCATGTACGGCCCGGCAGGCATCAACCCCGCGCAGGAGCCGACATTGAGCAGCGCGCCGCCCCCCTGCTCTTCCATCTGCTGGACGATGCGCTTGGTCAGGATGTGCAGCGCCCGGACGTTGGTCTCGATCATCTGCAGTTCTTTTTCCAAATCGGTCTGCAGAAACGGCCCGCAATCACCAAAACCGGCGTTGTTGATGAACAGATCGATGCGGCGGTCGGCCAAAGCATCCGCCAGACGCAGGCACTCGCTTTTGCGGGCCAGGTCGGCGGTGAAAATTTCACACTCGGTGGTCAAGCTGTTGGAAAGCGCCTGCAAACGGTCGGCCCGGCGGGCCACCAGCATCAGGTTATAACCGCGGGCAGAAAGCTGACGCGCGAACTCGGCCCCGATGCCGGAGCTGGCACCAGTGACAACGGCAAATTTAGGCATAGGGATGTTGCCTCCTTTTCCAAAAATGCCCCGGCGCGAAGCCGAGGCACTGTAAAACTGCTTAATGGTGACGGCCTACACCGCCGCCACGGCTGGAACCGCCGCCGGTGTGGTAGCCGCCGGATGGACGGAAACCGCCAGAGGGGCGCGATGGACGAGAACCGCCCGAACGGCCTGCGCCGCCAAAGCCGCCCATGCCACCGCCGGTGCGATAACCGCCGGACGGGCGAGAGCCACCGGGTCGCGGCCCACCGCCGGGGCGGGGACCACCGCCAAAACCAGGGCCGCCCGGCGGCGGGGGCGGCGGCGGACGCCGCGGCCGACGGGAAGCACGGCCCATGCTGTACCAGAACATATCACGGCCAACGCCACCACCACGGGGCCCTCCGCCGCGGGGCGGACGGGGCGGGCGGGTCAGCGTGGAGATGACCCAGATGATCAGGATGACCGCAATGATAACCATGATAAAGCCCATGATGTTGCTTTCGCCGTTTCTGCCGGATGTGTTGTTGGCTACGGACGAGGTATCCAGGGTCACACCATAGATGCCGCACAGCTTATCCGCAATCGCGGCCACGGTAGCGCACACGCCGGCATCGTAATCGCCGCTGACCCAGTTGGGTTCCATCTTGTCGTCCAGGATCGTGCCCAGGGTGCTGATGGACAGGGCCGATTCCAGGCCGGTACCGCGGGTGATGTAGTAGTCATCCTCGCCGGGGGCCAGCAGGAGCAGCACACCGTTGTCCCTATCACTGGAGCCAAGGCCCCATTCGTTCAGCACGCTGTAGGCGTAGCCTTCCATGGTGGAGTTGCCGATGTACTCGGTCGTATAGACGCCGATCTCTGCGCCGCAGGTGCTTTGCAGGGCGGACGAGATCTCCGTAACATAGGCAATGGTATCCTGGGAAAGGATGCCGGCATAGTCGTTTACGGGGGTGGTTTTATCCACCTGGGGTGCTGCCGCAGCCGGCAGCGCCAGGACCACCACCGCAAACAAGCTGACCAGCACTGCCGCCAGGCGGCGCGCCAGTTTATTTGCAGATACGTTCATTTTCAGTTTCCTTATCGTGTCACGGTTCAAAGGTCGGAATGTCCTTTACGCCCCACAGCGCAGCCTGCACCCCGCCGGGGAAGCCAGAGGCCAGCTTCAGGTAGCTGTCGGCTTCTTGATTATAGGCAGCGGTCTCGCGGTCCAGGATCATCTGGCTGGAAACAAAGCTGTCATACAAATCGGTCAGCTGCCCTTTGGCCTTGCTGTCCGCTTCGTCGTCGGCGGCCGTGTACAGGGTGTCGACGGCGGTGTACAGCTGCCGGTTCAGCGTGTACTGCTCGTTGGCATCTTTGCGGTCGGCGGCTTCGTTCCAGTTATCCAGCGCAGTCTGGGCGGCCTGCAGGTCCGCATCGTCGGTACCCACTACGGCAGATGCAATGCGGATGAGGCTGGCGGCGGCATCGGCCTGATTCGAAAAATCCTGCTGGATGCCGTTGCCGTAGTCATCGATCTGACTGGTGTAGATCTCGCTTGTCTCGCGCCACTGGCCTTTTAACTGTGCGCCGCCGATGCCCAGCACCGACGCCACGATCGCCACAGCCAGCACGGCCAGGGCGGCGGGGCGCTTTTTGGCCGCAGCGGGCAGCCTGGTCTCCGCCTCGCCAAAGACCTCCAGCTGGGGGCCTTTGATTTCGAAGCTCTCCTGTTGTTCCAGTTGCATAGTTTTATCCTTGTTATAAAATGCCGTTCGTTAGGGGCTCCCCCTGAGAGGGGGCCTTTCGAGTGGGATCCTTTTATGCGTTGATCTCCAGCAGTTTGCTGCGGAGCTCGCCTTCGATGCGGCCCAGCTCCTGCTCGGCGTTGGCGCGCTTGACCTTGCCCTCGGCGCGGATCTTGTTCAGCTCGTCCAGCGTCTCGATGAGCTGCTTGTTGGTCTGCTGCAGGGTCTCGATGTCCACGATGCCGCGCTCGGACTCCTTGGCAATATCGATGGTGCCCTGCTTGAGGGTAGCGGCGTTCTTGCGCAGCAGCTCGTTGGTGGCGTCGGTGACGGCGCGCTCGGCCTGCATGGCCTGCTGGCTGTGGGCGATGCCCAGGGCCAGGACCATCTGGTTTTTCCACAAGGGGATGGTGTTGACGATGGTGGTCTGGATCTTCTCGGCCATCATCGTGTCATTGCTCTGGATCAGGCGGATCTGCGGGCCCATCTGGATGGAGACGTTGCGGGTCAGCTCCAGGTCGTACAGCTTCTTCTCAAAGCGGTCACACAGGTCGGCCAGGTCGCGGGCAGCCTGAGCATCCTCGGGTAGCTGGGTGCGCTGGGCTTTCTCCTGCGCAGCCTTCAGGTCGGTATTGCGCACCTGCTCCAGCTTCTTTTTGCCGGCCAGGATGTACATCGTCAGTTCTTTAAAGTAGACAAGGTTCAGCTCATACATCTTGTCCAGCATGGTGATGTCCTTCATCAGGGTGACCTGGTGGTCCTCCAGCTGGGCCTTGATGCGCTCCACGTTCTTGTCAGCACTTTCGTAGCGGGTCTTGAGCTGTTCCAGGTTATTGCCTGCCTTTTTGAACAGACCCAGAAAGCCCTTGGGCTGCTCAGCGGTGGCGTCAAAGCCCTGCAGCTCAGAGATCAGGCTGGTGATGAGTTCGCCGGTCTCGCCCATATCCTTGGTCTTGACGCGGGAGAGGGCGGTCTCGGAGAAGTCGCTCAGCTTCTTCTGGCTGGCGGCGCCGTACTGCAGCACCATCTGGGAGTTGGTGATATCGATCTTCTCAGCAAAGTCATTGACCATCTTCTGCTCTTCGGGGCTAAGCGGGGTGTCCTCGACCTTGACAGGTTCGGCCTTGGGGGTTTCCAGCTTGGCAGCCTCGGCGGCTTCGTCCGCGATGGGGTCCAGTGTCAGGGTGGGGGCAGCGGGGGCGGTCAGGTCCAGTTCATTGTTCAGTTCAGCCATGGGAGATCTTCCTTTCCATTTCAATATATGAATATGATCCAATCAGGTTGCGGCTCAGGTCAGGTTCTGGCTCTTCAGGATGCCGTCCAGCACCTCAATATCGGTGGAGATGTCCATCGCCTCGGCACTGTACAGGGCGTCCAGCTGGTTTTCAAAGGCCTTGGCCGTGGTGGCGGCGTTGCGGCGCAACTCGGTCAAGATCTGGTCGGCGTTCCCGCCTTTGACGCCGTTCTTTTCCATGTTGGCGTAGGTCGTCATCAGCTTGATGACCTCGGGCAGATAGTAGCGGGCAAAACGGTCGATGCTGCGGGCCTTATCGGGGGCCTGCTCCACCGCTGCGGCAATGCTGCGCCCGGCCTTTTCCATCCGCGTCATGGCGGCGGAAAGTTCGGGGTCGGGGATGGCGTCGTTCAAGGCATGGAGCTTATCCAGGTTGGCCGAGATACCCGAAAGCATGGTGTCCACATCCTCACTGCCCGTGGCGTAGGGCACCTGCTTACGGATGACGCGGGTGGGACAGAATTTGGTGCCCAGCCCGTAGGCCGCCAGACTAAGCCCTGCGATGATGAGCAGGTTGGACAGACGGTAAGCCGGCAGCAGCAGTGCGCCCACCGGCCACACCAGCGCCGCCAGATAGATCGGCAGCACCGGGCGGGTGCGTTTTTCTTCCCATTTATTCATCTGCAAAGTTCTCCTTTGCGTTGCTTACGTTAAAATTGTAGCGATATATTCCTATTATAGAACAAAATCGGTACGTTCGCAACCGTTTCCCTGCAAAAAAGGCAGCAGTTCCCGGCCCCAGGCGGTGCGCAGACGGTCCATCGACCACGCCGCGTTGGCGGGGCTGGTGCTGGGCAGCACCACGGCGGGCATACCCGTGCTTGCCTGGGCATATTTTGCATAGACACGCCCCGAAGCCGCACCGTTGCAGAACACCGCCTGCACCCCCAGTTTGCGGATGAGGGCAGCGACGTCGTTCGGTTCCACATTGCGGATGGAGGCATCGGACGCGCCGCGGATGTCGCAGGCACCGATGGTATCCCACACCGCCAGGCCGTGCTTCAGGATGATGGCCTTTTTCGCCTCGATGTCCTGCCAGGCGGGCACCGGCTCGCCGGTCAGGCTGGCCATCAGCGGCCAAAAGCGGTTTTGCGGGTGGCCGTAGAAAAAGCCCTGCTCCCGGCTTTTGGGGCTGGGAAAGCTTCCCAAAATCAGCGCTTTGGCCCGCGCCCCATACAGCGGCGGCAGGCCGGGGCCCACATGGGTGTAGGCGGCTTTGGTCTCGGCTATGTTAGAATGCCTCCGGCCAAAGTTCCCGGCAAAGGTCAGCCACGCCGTGGGGTTCGGCGTCGGGGCCGGTGCGGTCGGCGGCGGCTTTGGCGTTGGCGCTGCCGTTGGCCATGGCGATGCCCATGCCTGCGGCAGCCAGCATGGCAGTATCGTTGTCGCCGTCTCCGATGGCCACACACTCCTCCGGCGTCAGACCTGCCAGCCCGGCCAGCTCGCACAGGCCGGCGCCTTTATTGACGCCCTTTTGCATAATATCGCAGCCATCGCTGCCGGGGTAGGAGTAGAGAAACTGCAGGCCGAGATAGCCGTACTTTTCCTGGAACCGCGCGGCTTGTTCCCGGGGCAGGAAGCCGAAGCAGCCGAAGGGCATCTCCACCAGATGGTGATCCTGGTCCTCGCCGTCCACGATGTTGTTGTACAGGTTCTTGGCCTTTTCCCGGCGGTCGAACTCGGCAAAATCGATGTAGGCGTAGTTGGCGTCGTGGAAGGTGAACCGCAGGGGCAGCTCGTAATCCTCGAAAAAGTCCACGAGAGCGTACATTTCTTCAGCAGTCAGGCGGTGGAGGGCCAGGTCATTGCCTTTGGCGTCCACCAGCTGGGCGCCGCCCGCACAGACCCAGTAATCGGGCTTGAGGTCCCGCAGCAGGCCCTTGCCCACGCCGGTGCGGCCGCGGCCGGTGGCGATGGCGATTTTGACGCCCGCTTTCTGCACGGCGCGCACGGCGGCGGCGTTCTCCTTGGGGATCTGCTCGCAGCTGCCGGGGCGCAGCGTGCCGTCAATATCTAAAAGCAACAGCTTGTATCTCATGGTTTGTTTCCTCCTGGTTTGATCACTTACATTATAGCAGAGTATGCGGGGCAACCGCAAGGCATATTCTGGGGTGGAGGTGGTGCGGATGGCACGGGACAGCGGATTAATTTTTGCGGAGCAGCCCCGCAGGCGGCGTTGGCCGCTTTTTGTGCTGGCGGTGGGGCTTGTGCTGCTTATTGCTGCGCTGCCCCGGCTGGCAGTGCTTTTGCCCGCCGGGGTGCAGCGGGTGGATGCCGCGCTGGCGGCCCGCTTTGTGCCCCGGTACGAGGCCCGGCTGGCGAGTTTGCAGGCAGAGAATACCGCTTTGCACAAGCAGCTGGCCGGGGCGCAGGCTGCCTTGGCCGAGAATGATGCCTTGCGGCAGTGGGCAGGCATCGAACGCCCGGCGGGGCGTTGGCAGGCCGCGCGGGTGGTGTTCCGCTGGCACGACCACGCAGAACTGGCAGGCGTGTACCCCGTAGGGGCTGCCGTATGCGATGAGCAGGGACGGTTCGCCGGGCGCATCACCGAAGCCGGGGCCGACCGCTGCACGCTGACCTTTGCGGGGTATCTCTCCCCTGCTGCCGCCGGCTTTGCCGGGGAGCAGGCCGGGCTGCTGCAAAAGAACTGGCGGCTGACCGGGCTGCCCCTGCCCACCACGTTGGCCGCAGGCACGGTCGTGACCACCGCCGACGGCCTGTGGCTGGGCACGCTGGCGGGGATACCTGCCCCCGCCGCCGACGGATTGAGCGCCGAAGCCCCGCTGACGGACACGGCAGATTTGGGGAGCCAGGTGTTTTTTATAAAAATGTAACATCTTTTTTGCCGCGGAAACGTTGCTATTTCGGCAGGGATTGCCTATACTGGATGTAGACACATCAAAAGCCTCCCTCCCAGAGGGGGCCGTTTGCGTGTGCGCTCGGCATAGAGGCAAAGGAGGTCTCACCCATGGATAAACCGCAAAGCACCCGGCGGCGCAAGGCGCGGCGGCGGGTGATGGTGCTGCTGGTGCTGTGCTGCGCCGTGTTTGCGCTGTTTCTGGCGCGGCTGGCCTGGCTGCAGTTTGCCATGGCCGACCACTACGCCCAGAAAATGGCCGAGGCCAGTTCGGCCAGCTACACCCTGCCCCAGCATGCGGCGCGGGGTGCCATCACCGACCGCAGCGGCACGGTGCTGGCCCAGGATGAGACAGTCTACGACGTATACCTGCGGGTTCCCGCCCCGCCGGGCACGAACCTGCGGGAGACGGTAAACACAATAGCGGCGCTGACAGGCGGCAAGGATGTGGAAACACAGCTTGCCGCCTTTTGTTCTGCCGTTTCGGCCGGGGAGCTGCCGGTGACCCAGGGGTTGGACAGCATCGGGGCCGCCGCTTACTACCGCGCCGGGCTGGTGCAAAGCGGCGCGGTGCGGCTGGCCGCGCGGGGCGTACGCCGCTGGCCGGATGGCACAATTTTGCCCCACACGCTGGGTTTTACGGGGCCGGTCACCGCCGAACAGTGGCCCGCTGCCAGGGCCCAGGGACTGGCGATGGACGCGACAATAGGCCAAAACGGTTTGGAAGCCGCCTACGACACCCTGCTGCGCGGGCGGGACGGCCAGCTGCAGATCAACGTCGGTTTGGACGGTGTAACGCGGGAAACCATGCAGACATCCGCTCCTGTACCCGGCTGTACGCTGGTGCTGACGCTGGACGCCGACCTGCAAAAGACCCTGCAGACCGCCCTGCAGAACCAGATGGACACCCTGCGCACCACCAAGGGCATCGGAGCCGGACGGGAGGTCAGGGCCGGGGCCGCCGTAGTGGTGGATGTGCGCACCGGCGGCATTTTGGCCGCAGCCAGCCTGCCGGATTTTGACCTGAGCCGCTATCGCAGCGACTACGCCGTGCTTTCGGCGGACAGCACCGCTCCCCTGCTGGACCGGGTCTGCCAGGGGCTGTATGCGCCGGGTTCGGCTTTCAAGCCCGCTGTGGCGGCCGCAGCTTTGACAGCGGGCATCGACCCTGCCGCTACCGTAAACTGCACAGGTAAGTACTTTTATTACAGCAACTACCACCCCGGCTGTTTGCAGTACGGCCACTGCGGGCCGGTGGACCTGCGCACCGCGCTGGAGTACAGCTGCAACATTTTCTTTTACGATACCGGGCGGCGGCTGGGCGTGGATACTTTCAGCGCCATGGCCCGGCAGCTGGGCCTTGCCAACGACACCGGCGTGGAAATTACGGCGGCGCAGGGGCGGCTGACCTGGTCCACCGACACCAACTACCAGGACGGCCTGACCCTGATGGCGGCCATCGGGCAGGGCAACACCGCCGTCACGCCGCTGCAGCTGGCCCAATACGCGGCCGCGCTGGCCAACTACGGCCGCAAACCAACCCTGCATTTTGCCGACCGCGCCGTGCAGCCTGCCACCGGCGCAGCCGTGTGGCAGTACGAGCCGGCTTTTACCGAGATCCCCGGCGGTGAAGCTGTGTTCGGCCCCATCCGGGATGGCATGAAGCGGATGGCCCAGACCGCCCGCGCCCTACGGGAGGCCCCTGTTACCGTTGCGGCCAAGACCGGCAGCCCCCAGCTGGCCGACACCCTGCCCGGCGGGAGCCACTACGTCAACTCGGTGTTGATCGGCTACGCCCCGGCAGACGACCCGCAGATCGCCATGGCTGTGGTGCTGGAGTATGGCGGCGGCGGTGCCAACGGCGCGCCTGTCATGCGCGCCGTACTGGACGCGTGGTTTGAATAAAGCGTGCATGATCGTATGACTTTTGCAGGCTTCGTTTCCGCTTTGCGCAACCGCTTTTACAATTTTTTTGTGATATTGCGCAAAAATATTTTGTGATTTTTTACCAAAAAATCTGTTGCCGAAGCGTGGACAGTATGCTATAATGTAGACAGAATAGTGTCGCGGTATTGTGCGGCAGAGGGAGCTTCCATGAGCGCACAATGTGTTATGATCTGTTCCGGTAAAGGCGGCACCGGCAAAAGCACCGTTTCGGTGCTGCTGGGTGCGGGCCTGGCCCGGCTGGGCCGCAAGGTCCTGCTGGTGGAGCTGGATTCCGGTCTGCGCAGCGTCGACATTATTGCAGGCGTCTATGGGCGCACGGTGTACGACATCGAGGATGTCCTTTGCGGCCGGTGCGAACCGGCCAAGGCCATCGTGCCCAGCCCGTTGTACGCCGGGCTTTCGGTCATCAGCGCCCCGTATGAGGGCGGCGAGGTCGCGGCGGTGCCGTTGGGACGGCTGCTGCAGGCCGTGCGGCCGTACTTTGATCTTATCCTGCTGGACACCGCCGCCGGGATGGGTGCGCCGTTTACAGCGGCCGCCACAGTGGCAGACCGTGCCCTGCTGGTGCTGACCCCCGACCCCGTGGCCCTGCGGGACGGCAAAATTGTGGCCGACCGGCTGCTGGCGGGGGGGCGTCCCCAAAGCGCGGTGCGCCTGGTGATGAACCGCGTCACGCGGGACAGCTTCGGCAAGCGCGCCAGCGTGGAAGATCTGGATGAATGTATCGACACCGTGGGTGCGCAGCTGATCGCAGTCATCCCCGAAAGTGTCGCTTTACAGCAGGCCGGTGCCGCCGGTACTGTGCCCCCTGCGCACGATGCCGCTGTTGTGGCCGGGCAGGCTTTGGCAAAACGCTTATGCGGGCAAAGGGTCCCGCTTACTTTCTAAGGTGCATATTTGTACGAATTACCGCAAAAGGATGGTGGATCACTCATGACGATCGCTCTGGTTGCACATGACTCTAAAAAGGAGCTGATGGTGCAGTTCTGCACAGCTTATCGCCACATATTGGCACAGCATCACCTGATTGCCACCGGCACGACCGGCCGCCTGGTGGAGGAAAACGTCGGCCTGCCCGTGCAGAAGTTCCTGCCCGGTGGCCATGGCGGCGGCCAGCAGATCATGGCTCGTATCGCCTGCGAGGAAGTGGACATGCTGCTGTTCTTCCGCGACCCCATCGCTGCCAAGCCCAGTGAACCCAACGAGATGAACCTGCTGCGCATCTGCGATGTGCACAACATCCCCATGGCCACCAACATCGCCACCGCCGAGGTCCTCATCCACGGCCTGGAGCACGGCGACCTCGACTGGCGCACCATCCTGCACCCGTCGCATGCATAAAAGTCAAAAAATTGCACAAAAACACCCCCGCAGATTTGGTTGGTCTGCGGGGGCGCTTTGTTTATTGCGGTTTGCTTAGTAGTTCATAATATCCTTCACCACGCCGGACATGGAGAAGAGTTTGGCGGAGAGGTGGTCGAGGTAGACGATGCCCAGCTTGTGGCCGGTCTCCTCGTTGTACAGGTCGGCCAGCTGGGGCATGGCCTGGAAAGCGGCGGCCTGGGCTTCGGGGGTGTTGTCAAAGTTGGCAGTGCCCTGCACGCGCAGCCACTCGCCGCGGTCGTTGGCGGCGCAGATCTCCAGGTTGGTGTTGTCCAGCAGCTGCTTGTAGGCGGCCTTGTGCTTGCCCAGGGCAATGCACAGGTGGTCCTTATACCACATGGCAAAGCCGATGGGGCGCACGCGGGGCAGGTAACCATCCACAGTGGCCAGGTAGAAAGTGGGGTTTTCCTTCAGGAATTCCATAATTTCTTCATTCGGTTTCATTGTACGTTCCTCCGATGAATTAAAGTGCAGCCAGGGCGGCCTTGATGCGGGCAGCAGCCTCTTTGGTGCGGGCCGCGTCACCGAAAGCCGTCAGACGGAAATACCCTTTGCCGCAGGGGCCAAAGCCCTCGCCGGGGGTGCCGACCACGTTGGCCGTTTCCAGCAGCCAGTCGAAGAACTCCCAGCTGCCCATATTGTTGGGGCAGCGCAGCCAGATGTAGGGGCTGTTCTTACCGCCGCAGTACCACACACCGGCCTCGTCCAGGGCGGCGGCGATGACGGCAGCGTTGGCGCGGTAGTAGTCCAGGTTCTGCTGGATCTCGCGCATGCCTTCCTCGGTAAAGACGGCGGCAGCACCGCGCTGGACAACATACGCAACACCGTTGAATTTCGTGGTCTGGCGGCGCAGCCACATCTTATTCAGCTTACCGCCGGCCAAGGCAGTGGGCACCACGGTATAGCCGCAGCGGGTGCCGGTGAAGCCTGCGATCTTGGAGAAGCTGCAGACCTCGATGGCCACCTCCTTGGCGCCCTCGACCTGGTAGATGCTGCGGGCCAGGCCCGGCTCGGTGACGAAGCACTCGTAGGCGGCGTCAAACAGGATGACGGCATCGTTCTGCTTGGCCCAGTCCACCCAGGCTTTCAGCTGCTCCACCGAGTAGGTGGCACCGGTGGGGTTGTTGGGGCTGCAGATGTAGACGATGTCGGCGTGGGGGGCTTCGTCCGGCATGGGCAGGAAGTTGTTCCCGGCGGTGGCGGGCAGGTACAGGATTTTACGGCCAGCCATCACATTATCGTCCACGTAGACCGGGTAGACGGGGTCGGGCACGAGGATGGTGTTATCCTGGCTGAACAGGTCCAGCAGGTTGCCCAGGTCGCTCTTGGCACCGTCAGAGATGAAGATCTCGGCCATATCCAGCGATACACCGCTCTTGGCGTAGTACTTCTGGATGGCCTCGCGCAGGAACACATAGCCCTGCTCGCTGGGGATGTAGCCGTGGAAGGTCTCCTTGCGGCCCTGCTCCTCGACGGCCTTGTGCATGGCCTCGGTGACCGAAGCGGCCAGCGGCAGGGTGACGTCACCGATCCCCAGGCGGATGACATCGGCCTCCGGGTGGGCTTTCTGGTAATCAGCGACTTTATGGGCGATGGTGCTGAAGAGATAGCTCTCGTTCAGCTCGGCATAATGCGGATTAAGCTGCATGGTAGTCCCCCTCTATGAATGTTCGGTATTCCTCTAATTAGGATAACTTTACCACAATTTTGCAATCGGTGCAAGATAAAAGCGGCGGAACTTGCTTTAATTAAGCAAATCGATCCGCAAACGGACCTCCCGCAAAGCGCGGGCGAAACGCTCTCCCGGCCATCTTATGCCGGGAAACTGCGCAAAATGCCGCCCACCACTTGCGAAATACCTATAACTGGTGTAAAATAAGTAAATACTAGAAATTTGGGGTGCAATTATGGCAGAAGAGAAATTTTCCAACTTTTTGACGGATATTATCGATGCCGACCTGGCCGAGGGCAAGGTCGACGTGGTGCATACCCGTTTCCCGCCGGAACCGAACGGCTACCTGCACATTGGTTCGGCCAAGGCAATTTTCATCAACTACACCATCGCCAAGCATTACGGCGGTTTGTTCAACCTGCGCTTTGACGATACCAACCCCGCCCGCGAGGGTGACGAGTACGTGCAGAGCATCCTGCAGGACCTGCATTGGCTGGGTGCCGACCCCAACGGCGGCATCTACTACGGCAGCGATTATTTTGAGCGCTGCTATGAATATGCCGAGCAGCTCATCTGCGAGGGCAAGGCCTATGTGGACGACCTGACCCGCGAGCAGATGCAGGAGTACCGCGGCAACGACGCCGGCAAACCCAGCCGTCCCAGCCCGTACCGTGACCGCACGCCTGAGGAAAACCTTGACCTGTTCCGCCGCATGCGCGCCGGTGAGTTTGCCGACGGCGAAAAGACCCTGCGTGCCAAGATCGACCTGGCCAGCCCGAACATGAACATGCGCGACCCGACCATCTACCGCATCAAGCATGTGACCCATCACCGCCAGGGCGACAAGTGGTGCATCTACCCGATGTACGACTTTGCCCATCCCATCCAGGACGCCATCGAGGGCATCACCTTCAGCCTGTGCAGCCTGGAGTTTGAGAACCACCGCCCGCTGTACGATTGGGTCATCCGGAACCTGTTCGGCAAGGAATTCCCGAAGCAGCGCGAGTTTGCCCGCCTGAACGTGACCAACACCGTCATGAGCAAGCGCTACCTGCGCGAACTGGTGGAGAAGCACATCGTGGACGGCTGGGACGACCCCCGCATGCCCACCCTGTCCGGCCTGCGCCGCCGCGGCTACACCCCCACCAGCATCTTCACCTTTGTTAAGGAGGCCGGTATCTCCAAGGCCGACAACCTGGTGGACATGCGCCAGCTGGAGGCCGTGCTGCGCGCCGAGCTGGAGCTGAACGCCCAGCGCCGTGTGGCTGTGCTGGACCCCATCAAGCTCATCATTGACAACTATCCCGCCGACCGGTGCGAGATGTTCGACCTGCCCAACAACCCGAACCGCGAGGTCAACGACACCACCACCCGTCCCGTGGCCTTTACCAAGGAGCTGTGGATCGAGCGCAGCGACTTCTTTGAGGTACCGCCGCCGAAGTTCAAGCGCCTGACCCTGGGCAGCGAAGTGCGCCTGATGGGCGCTTACCTGGTGCGCTGCACCGGCGTGGACAAGGACGAGGCCGGCAACGTGGTGGCCGTACATGCCAACGCCGACCTGGAGACCCGCAACGGCAACCCCGCCGACGGCCGCAAGGTGCGCGGCACCATCCATTGGGTCAGCTGCGAGCATTGCATCGACGCCGAGGTCAACCTGTACGACAAGTTGTTCACCGAATCCAACATGAACAGCATCCCCGACGATGCTGACTTCAAGGATTACCTGAACCCCGACAGCGTGACCACCGTGCCCCACGCCAAGCTGGAAGAAAGCCTGAAGGACGCCAAGCCCGGTGACCGCTTCCAGTTCGTGCGCAACGGCTACTTCACCCCCGACAGCAAGCACGCGGGCACCTACAACCGCATCGTGACGTTGAAGGACAGCTTTAAAGTTTAATTCGCATAGCAAGACCCGGTCTGCCCTGAAAAATCGGAGTGGCCGGGCTTTTTTTGACAGGCCGGAAAAAGGAGAAGTTCCGATGAGACGCATCATGCTTTTGTCTGCCGGGCTGCTGGCGCTGGGCCTTACGGCCTGCGGGGCTGCCGGGGCGGTGGTTCCCGCCGCATCCCCTGCCGCGCCAGCGCCCACTGCGCTGCCTGACGAAAACGCGCCTGAAATTTCTGAGCTTGCCGTTTCTGTTGAGCCTTACAGCGACCTGCGCTATCTGCCCTGGCTGGATGACTATGCCAAGCAGACCTATCAGCCCGACGAATACAACGCCTCTGACCTGTACACCTATACCTACAACACCGGCACTGCGTTTGCCGGGGCCGAGGACGAAGCCGCCGCATTGCTGGAGGAGTGCAAAGACCCCGGTCTGGGTGTGCGCAGCTTGCAGGCACGCGGCATCACCGGCAGGGGCGTGAACGTCGCCATCCTGGACCAGCCGCTGCTGACCGACCACCCCGAATTTGCCGACCGCATCGCTGCTTACTACGATACCGGCTGCGAGGGGGAGACCGGTTCCATGCACGGTCCGGCGGTAGCCAGCCTGCTGGCGGGCAAAACCATCGGCGTGGCGCCGGATGCCAACATTTACTATGCGGCCTGGCCTTCCTGGCTGGAAGACAGCCGCTATGCCGCGGATGCACTGGATTGGGTGCTGGAGCAAAACGAGGCGCTGCCCGAAGGTGAGAAGATTCGGGTCGTTTCCGTTTCGGCTGCGCCCGGTTCCGCCGATATGTTCCAGAACACCGACCTCTGGAACGCCGCAGCCGCCCGTGCCGAAGAAGCCGGGGTTCTGGTTTTGACCGTAGAGGGCGCAGGCACAAAACCGGACCGCCTTATGCCCTATCCTGCTGTCCTTGACCCAAACGCCCGGGATGACCCAGCCGCCTGTCGGGTCGGCTTTCCTGACGAGGACGGTTCCTCGGTGTTTGCAAAAAATGCACTTGCTCTCCCCTGCTCTTACCGCACAACAGCCGAGGAATACACCGCCGGGCAGTTCGGCTACACCCACTACGGACAAGGCGGCCTGAGCTGGGGCATCCCCTACTGCGCCGGGGTGATGGCCCTGGGCTGGCAGGTGGACCCCACCCTGACCGGCGATGAGATCATGCGGTATTTGCTTTCCACCGCCGCCACCGGCACGGATGGCAACTCCATTATCGACCCGGTACATTTTGTCGAGACGCTGGAAACCAACCGCAGTACCTGAACACAACAGCCAGCCCCGGTTTTGGTGGCTGGCTGTTTGGTTTATAGGCAAAATCTCACAAAATTTCAAATCCCTGGGTGGTGGGATATTGAAATTTTGAGATTTTGAGACAACGTCATACCATCGTTGATTTTTTATGTTACGGGACGATGGTGTAAAGAGAAGTGAAATAACGGGTAGTTTGTACTAACCGTATTCTCAAAATTTCATTATTTCACTATCCAGCTCATGAAATTTTCTATGAGAAAATAGCACAGGAAGTAGTATTGCAGTTTCCAGGTATATGGTAATAACTGGAAACAGCAATAATAATTACC
>ENA-UOJJ01001310-UOJJ01001310.1-human-gut-metagenome-genome-assembly--contig:-CS66-NODE-1310-length-37234-cov-21.762984_pt1 | contig 37234 bp, 26 predicted proteins | sample MGYA00242343_ERZ723890 | MGnify/ENA metagenome assembly ERZ723890
CCCTCGACCAGCTCCAAGCCGAAAAGGAGCAAGCCGAGACGCAGCTTGCACAGGAACAGCACAAGCTGGAGCGTCTTGAGAATAGAAAGAAGTATCTGGAGAAAGGCGAACGCACCAAGCGCACCCACCGCCTTTGCAATCTGGGCGGCACGGTTGAGAGCCTTGCCCCGGAGGTCAAAGATCTCACACGCACCGAAATGACAGAGCTGATGGAACACATCTTTTCTCTGTCCGAAGTCCAGCGAGCCGTCCGTCACATGGCGATTACCCATATCAGCCAAGCAAACAGAGAAAAGGAGTTGAAAGCCGATGGCACTATTTCATCTGAGCGTCACGCAGACTAAGCGAAGCGCAGGACAGTCCGCTATTGCTTCTGCCGCCTACCGTGCCGGGGAGCGATTGTATAGCGAGTATTACGGCGAATACAGCGACTACACCCGCAAGGGCGGCGTGATCTGCTCCGATATTCTCCTGCCGTCCCATGCACCGCCCGAATACGCAGACCGCCAGACCCTATGGAATGCCGTGGAAAAAGCCGAGCGTGGAAAGAACGCCCAGCTTGCATACAGCTTTGACATTGCCTTGCAGAATGAATTTTCCCTTGAGGAAAACATCGCTCTTGCAAGGCAATTTTTGTTGGAGAACTTTGTGAGCCGGGGCATGGTGGTTGACTTCGCCGTACACCAGCCAGACCGTGAGGACGGCGGCATACCCAATCCACATTTTCATGTGCTTTGCCCTATCCGCCCCATCGAGCAGAACGGCAAATGGGGGCTGAAGCTGAGCGACCTGGATAAGGCCAAGATCGACGAACAGAAGCGGGCCGTGCGTTCCGGCTTCGATATGGACATTCTTCCGCCCGACCTTGTGACTTTCGGCAAGGAAGCGGAAAAGCTGCTGGAGGACTTGCAGAACCACGATGAAAAGCTGTTCATGGTGACGATTCTGCTGGTACACGTCGCATCCACAAAGCAGAAGCTGGAGAATATCATCCATTCCGTAGACGGTGTGGCCAGCGCCAACAACTGCGACCTTATCCGTCTGGACTACCAGCAGGAGCAGGGCTATATGTCGGCGCTGCCTCTGGGCATCAACCAGGTAGAGGTGCAGCGCGGGCTTACCACCAGCGGCACCGCAATCTTCCTTCCCTTCCGTTCCTGCGAGGTGTTCCAGCCGGGCGGCCTGTATTACGGGCTGAACACACAGACCGGACACATCATCATTGCAGACCGTAAGACGCTGAAATGCCCCAACGGTATCGTACTGGGAACGCCGGGCAGCGGCAAATCCTTCATCGCAAAGCGCGAGATCTTCCACGCCTTCTTTGCGACCCCGGACCATATCCTCATCCAAGACCCGGAAAATGAGTATACCGCGCTGGCCCAGCAGCTTCATGGACAGATCATCTACCTGTCGCCCGGAAGCAGCAGCTACATCAACCCGCTTGACCTCGACCTGTCCACGGACATTGGGGAATCTCCCATGCTGATGCAGGCGGACTTCATCATGTCCCTGTGCGAGCTGATGATCGCCAGTCAGGGAAACCCGCTGCGGCCCATTGAGCGCTCTCTCATTGACCGGTGCATCAGCCTTGTGTACCGGGAATACCTGAAAGACCCTGTACCGGAGAAAATGCCCATCCTGGGCGACCTCTACGACTGCCTGCTGGCACAGAACGACCCACGGGCAGACGACCTGGCCACGGCGATGGAGATCTACGTTACCGGCAGCCTGTCCTATGTCAATCACCGTACCAATGTAGACCTCAATAACCGGCTTGTCTGCTATAACACCAGCAATCTGGGACAGGGCCTGAAGAAAATCGTCATGGCCAGCGTCCAGAAGCATCTCTGGCAGCGCACCACCGCGAACCGCTACGCCGGGATCACCACCCGTATTTTCCAGGACGAGTTCCACCTGCTGCTGAAAGAACCGCAGACGGCGGCCTATACCGCCGAGGTCTATAAACGCTTCCGGAAATGGAACGGTATCCCGACCAGCCTGACGCAGAATGTCAAAGACCTGCTGGACAGTCCCGAAGTGGAGAACATTTTGGAAAACTCCGATTTTGTCCTCATGCTCAATCAGGGCGCCAGCGACCGCAGTATTCTGGCCCAGCGTCTGGGTATCGCGCCCAAGGAGCTGGCCCATGTGACCAACAGCGGCGAGGGCGAGGGCCTGATGTTCTTTGGAGATAAGATCATCGCATTTCAGGACAAATTCCCGAAAAATACTCAGATGTATAAGGTGATGACCACCAAGCCCTCCGACCTGGCGGTATAAGGGGGATGGCCTATGAAACGTAAACAGGACTTCTCCGCTTCGGACAACGCGGCGCACAGCAGCCGCTTTCATACCTCGCCGGAGCAGCGGGCCGCCGCTGCCGCAGAAAAGGCGGAAGCACTCAACGAAAAGCTGGAACAGGCGAGATCGACGCTGCCAAAGCAGCGCCGCCTTCGCTTGCAGCGCCAGTTTGACGCTGCCAATGGCCGGGTGCGGCATACGCTGCATTTTGAGGAAGAGGTACGTCCGCGCGGTAAGCAAAGCCCCGTAACAAAAACTGTGCAGCGGGCCGAACGCAGCGCCGGGCTTACCGTACACAGCAAGCTCCGTGAAACAGAGCGTGAAAATGTGGGCGTGGAGGCCGCGCACAAAACGGAGTTTGCCGCAGAACAGGCGGCGGCAGGCGCGGCCCGCAGGGGCTGGCAGGCCGTAAAAGACCAGCCCTACTGGGCAGTCGATAAGCTGGAGATCAAAAGTGCGCGGGCCGGCGCGGATGCACAGTTCCATGCCGCTGTCCGGGATAACCCGGAATTGCAGCAGCGTACCCTTTCTGCCATGTATCAGAGGAGAAAGCTGAAACGGGACTACGCAAAAGCCTATCGGGAGGCCCAGCGTACCGGTAGCCGCAGCGCCCGCGTGATGAACAAGGCGAAGGACGTACTGGAAAAAGCGGGACAGGCCATTCTCGCGGCGGCAAAAAACCACAAGGGCGTTTGGGTCGCTGCGGGTATCCTTGCCCTGCTCGTAACCACGCTGTCGGCCTCGCTGTCCTCCTGCTCGGTGTCCATGGAGGGCGCGATGAGCGCGATCCTTGGCACCTCCTATACCTCGGAAGACCCGGACATTTTGCAGGTGGAGAGCAATTACACGGCGTTGGAAAAGCAGCTGGAGCGCCGTATGGCGAATATTGAAAGCGAGTATCCTGGCTATGACGAATACCGCTACGATGTGGATACCATCGGCCACGACCCGAACGTGCTGATCTCCTATCTCACCACAAAATTCAATGCCTTTACCCCGGCACAGGTACAGGCAGAATTGCAGGCCCTTTTCGACGGGCAGTATACCCTTACCACCAGCGCCGTAACGGAGATCCGCTACCGCACCGTTACATGGACAGATGAGGACGGCGTACACAGTGAACCGGAAGCCTATGAATACCACATTCTCTATGTGACGCTGCGGAACAATCAGCTGGAAACAGTGGTATCGCAGAGACTGACGGACGATGAACGGCCGCGGTATGCCGCTACCTTGCAGTTCAAGGGCAATAAGCCCTATCTGTTCGGCGGGAACATCTACGCCAACCCTTCGGAAGGGGCGCAGTATCAGGTGCCGGGAGAAGCGTTGTCTGACCCGTTCTTTGCGGCGCTGATCGAGGAAGCGGAAAAATATCTGGGGTTTCCGTATGTCTGGGGCGGCTCCACGCCGGAGACCTCCTTCGACTGTTCCGGTTTCGTCTGCTGGGTCTACACCCATTCCGGCGTATATGATCTGCCGCGCACCACGGCCACGGGCATTTATAATCAGTGCGCCGCCGTATCGCCCGACCAGGCAAAGCCCGGCGACCTCATCTTCTTCACCAAGACCTATGACTGCGTGGGGCCGGTTTCCCATGTAGGCATCTATGTGGGCGACGGCATGATGATTCATTGCGGTTCACCCATCAAATACGCCAGCATCAACACCAGTTACTGGCAGGAACATTTCTATGCGTTTGGGCGGCTTTCGTGACCGCCCGGAAAGGAAGCAACCATGAATATCGTATCCTTCGGCGGCGGCGTAAACAGCGCCGCCATGCTGGTGGGGATGTACCAGCGCGGTATCCCCATCGACCTTATCCTGTTTGCCGACGTAGGGGCGGAACGCCCGGAAATCTATGCGTTTCTTCACAAAATGGGCGACTGGCTGCATGTGCGCGGCCTGCCGCCCATTACCGTTGTGGAAAATGTAGACCGCTTCGGACAGCGCCTGACGCTGGAACAGGAGTGCTTGCGGGCGCATACGCTGCCCTCCATCGCCTTCGGGCATAAACGCTGCTCACTGAAGCATAAGATCGCGCCCCAGGACAAATTCTGCAACCATCATCCCGGCTGTCGGGCAGAATGGGCCGAGGGCAGGCGCGTGAAAAAGTACATCGGCTATGACGCGGGCGAGGGCCGCAGACGGGAACGTGCGCGGGAACGGGACGCAGCAGACAGAAAGTATTGCAAGGTCTATCCCCTGATGGATTGGGGCTGGACGCGGGAGGACTGTATCCGGGCCATCCGGCAGGCAGGTCTTTCCGTGCCGGGAAAGTCCTCCTGCTTTTTCTGCCCATCCATGAAAAAGCAGGAGATCTTAGCCCTCCGGGATCAGCACCCGGAGCTGCTGGCCCGTGCGCTGGCCCTGGAGGCCAACGCGCAGGAACGTCTTATCACGGTAAAGGGCCTGGGCCGCAGCTGGTCATGGGTGGACTATCTGAATACGGTAAAGGAGGCGGCATGATGAATCCCAGAATCCAGAAGGTCACAGCAGAGATCGAACGGGTCAAGGAAAAACTGGCTGCCCAGCAGCAGCGCCTGCGGGAGCTGGAGCAGCAGAAAACAGAGCTGGAAAACACGGAGATCGTAGGTGTGGTGAGGGGCCTGGATGTGACCCCGGAGGAATTGGCGTCCTTGCTTCGGACGCTGCGCGGCGGCAAGGATGCCGCCGGTCTTGAGAATCGGGAGGAATCGGAACATGAAACGTAAATTTTTATCTCTGCTTGCGGCCTGCCTGTGCGCCGCGCTGCTGGTCGTCCCGGCCTATGCACAGAGTAACGAGACGGAGGCCGCCCCGGCAGAAAGCAAGCCGGAAGAAAAGGCATCCAACCCCTTTACGCCCAAGGGCACCGGCACGGTGGTGGACGAGGCCACCGACGAGGATGGTAAAGAGTTTTACACCATCACCACGCCGGAGGAAAACGTATTTTTCCTTATCATCGACAAGCAGCGCGATACGGAAAATGTGTATTTTCTCAACGCGGTAACGGAATCCGACTTGCTGGCGCTGGCGGAAAAGGACAGCGATACCGTCGCGCCGGAACCGCCTGTGACAGTGGAACCGGTTCCCCAGCCCGCAGAGCCTGAGACGCCGGAAGAGCCGGAGCAGCCGCAGAAAAGCAGCAGCCCCTTTACGCTGGTGCTGATCGGCGCGGCGGTGCTGGCGGCGGGCGGCCTGGGCTATTACTTCAAAATCTACAAGCCCAAGCACGAATTGGACGATGCCGACGACCTGGATATGTTCCCCTTTGACGGCCCGGAGGAACCCACCATCCGCGAGGATGAGCTTCTGACGGAGGAAGAGGACGCGGAGCGCCGCCGGCAGTATGAAGAAGGCTGGGACGATGATGAGGGGGATGCGGATGCCCCTGTTCAGTGACCGTCCGGGTCTGGAGCGGATGATGCAGCAGCGTCCCATGCGTCAGGGAGCGCCGGAATCTCCGGCGCTCCCTCCGGAGCACCCCTGCTTCGGCTGTGCCTACGGTATGGGCCATCCCTGCATCGGTTATTGCTGTAAGGCATTGCTGGCAGAAAGGAGCGAGAAAGAGTGAAGCTTGTAATTGCAGAAAAGCCCAGCGTGGCCCAGAGCCTTGCCGTCGTGCTGGGCGCGTCGGAACGAAAGGCCGGGTATCTGGAGGGCGGCGGCTGGCTGGTCAGCTGGTGCATCGGTCATCTGGTGGGCCTTGCCCCCGCCGATGCGTATGATCCCCGCTATTCTCAATGGGATTATGCTGACCTGCCCATTTTGCCGAAGCAATGGCAATACACCGTTGACCCCGGCAAAAAAGAACAGTTTCAGGTGCTGTCCCGCCTGATGGCCTGTCCGGATGTGGATGGGCTGGTATGCGCCACGGACGCAGGGCGCGAGGGGGAGCTGATCTTCCGGCTTGTGTACCGGCAAGCTGGCTGCACCAAACCGGTGGAACGTCTGTGGATCTCCTCCATGGAGGAATCTGCTATCCGGAAGGGCTTTGCCGCGCTGCGGCCCGGCGCGGAGTACGACCGCCTGTACGCGGCGGCTTTGTGCCGTGCAAAGGCGGACTGGCTGGTGGGCATCAACGGTACACGGCTTTTTTCCTCTCTCTATCAGAGAACCTTGAACGTGGGCCGGGTAATGACGCCCACGCTGGCGCTGGTGGTGGAGCGCGAGACGGCGATCCAGACCTTCCGGAAAGAAAAATACTACACGGCGGAGTTGGACTGCGGCTTTCCCGCCGCGTCATCGCGTATGGAAAAGCGAAAAGCGGCGGAACAGCTCTGCGCCGCCTGTGACGGCAAGACTGCCGTTGTCCGCAGCGTGGAGCGAAAGCAGAAAACCGCGCAGCCGCCCCGGCTGTATGACCTCACCACCTTGCAGCGGGACGGGAACCGACTGCTGGGCTACACGGCACAACAGGTACTGGACTATGCGCAGGCCCTCTACGAAAAGAAGCTTCTGACCTATCCCCGAACCGATTCCTGCTTCCTGACCGAGGACATGGCAGACACCGTGCAGCCGCTGGCGGCGCTGTCCGCCCGCTGCCTACCATTTCCGGCTACGGCGGAAACGGTAAATATCGCCCGCGTCATTGACGGCGCGAAGGTCAGCGACCACCACGCGCTGCTGCCCACGATGGAGGTGTGCGCGGAGGCGTTGGCCGCCCTGCCTGCCGGAGAACGGAACATCTTGATGCTGGTAATGGTGCGTCTGCTGTGTGCAGTCGGTGAAAGCCAGCAGGCGGAGGATTCCACTGTGACACTGGACTGCGGCGGCGCGGTTTTTACCGCCAAAGGCCGCGTGGTGACGCGCCCCGGCTGGAAAGCGGTGGAGCAGGCGTACCTTGCCACGCTGCGGCAAAAACCGGAGCAGACGGAAGAACCGGCTGCCCGGCTGCCGCCGCTTCAGGAGGGGCAGGTCCTGCCGGTGCACTCTGCCGCCGTGAAGGAGGGCGTAACGGCCCCGCCCCGGCATTTTACCGAGGATACCCTGCTTTCGGCCATGGAACGGGCCAGCGCGGAAGAATTTGCGGAGATTGAGGGCGTGGAGCGAAGCGGGCTTGGAACGCCCGCCACCCGCGCCGGGGTGCTGGAAAAGCTGGTGAAGGGCGGCTTTCTGGAGCGTAAGGGCCGTCAGCTGCTGCCTACGCAGAAGGGCCATAACCTGATCGTCATTCTGCCGGAGCGTATCCGCTCTGCCAAACTGACGGCGGAGTGGGAAGCCGCGCTGAAGGAAGTGGAACGGGCCGCGCGGACAGAGGACGACTTTCTCTCCGGCATTGAACACATGGTGTCTGACCTAGTGGAGAGCTACCGGGGCGCACAGAAGGACGCGGCCCTGTTTGACCAACGCTCCCGCATCGGGAAATGCCCGCGCTGCGGCGCGGACGTGGTGGAGGGCAAGCGAAGCTTCCGCTGCATCGGCCATAACTGCGGATTTTCCATGTGGAAGGATGACCGCTTTTTCACCGGCAAGCACAAGGCGCTGACCGCGCACATGGCCGCCGCGCTGCTGAAAAAGGGCCGCGTGAAGGTATCCGGCCTGTTCAGCGAGAAAAAAGGCGTCACCTATGACGCTGTGGTGGTGCTGGCGGATACCGGCAAGTATGTGAATTACAAGCTGGAGTTCGAGAAGAACCCGGAAAACAGAAAAAGCACCCAGCCTTCCAAGTGAAAGGCCGGGTGCTGCCGCAATTATTCCAGAAGGTCGGAATGGCTGCCGGTACGGGCCGCCGTCAGAATCAGATTCCCGTGGTCGATGGTGTAGATCAGAAGCCAATCCGGGCGGATATGGCACTCCCGGAACCCGATATAGTTTCCGGACAGGGCATGATCCAGGTGCTTTTCCTCCAGCGGGCGCTCTTCCAACAGAGTTTGCAGGACGATCTCCAATTCCTCCATGGGCAGGCCACGCTTTTTTGCCAGCTTATAGTCCTTTCGGAATTTGCCGGTCGTCCGTAAAATCAACATTCCTTATCTAAATCCTCCATCATGGCGCGGGCCGAGGTGTAGCTTTTTGCGGCAATCTTCCCGCTGGCGATACCTCTTGCCTCCTGCATGGCAGCTTCCGTCTCCGCATTGAAACGCGGCTGCCGGACTTCAAAGGGCAGGCCGCCCACCATTAGGGACTGATGCAGAAAAATGTTGATGGCGTCTGCGACACTGATGCCGAAGCTGGCAAAAAGCTGTTCGGCACCAGACTTCGTTTCCGGCTCCGTGCGGACATTGATGTTTGCTGTTCTGGCCATACTTGCCACCTCCTTTTTCCTTAGTATACCCAAAATGAAGCACAAATGCAACCACTTGTTTTACAATTTGCAATTTGTTCAGAAAGGAACCGATTATGACAGACGATAAGAAAAAGATCGCGGCCGTCCCCTTCGATACCTTTGAGCGGTATCTGGGGCCGCGCTATGAGAACGTCCCCGGCGTGGATTTCATTCTGGAGAATGGGACACTGCTGTATTTTATGGAGGAAGCCCCCGGCATCTATGTCTCCGCTGACCATACCGTGACCGGCCAGCCGGACACGCCAAAGCTGTATATGCCGGTCTATGAGACGGACGCCATGCAGCCCTCCGCTTTTCAGGAGATCGGCCTGCGGGAGAAGTTTGCCGGTATTCTGGAGACCTCTGTTCCCGTGGGGCTGCCGGGTGTGAACCGGCGTCAGGAATCCGGCTATGTGCTGGCCAATGGCCTCGTGCTGCTGGAAAGTGAACGGGACGGACGCGGCAATTACCGGGCCGGGGCCGGTATGGATGGAATGTACCTTCAAACAGGGCGGGTATTTGCCCCCATCCAGCGCGAGGATGGACAGACCGTAGGCTTTCTGGAAACAGAACAGGCACGGGAGCAGGCCCGCGTCAATGTGGGCTATACCATCATAGACAGCATCCAGGCTGGGCGTGTGGAGTTTGTGTTGGGGGAAAACCTCAAGGAGCCGTCGCCCTATGTGACCTGGCGGCGCGGCCCGGATGCCGCGCCTACGGATTTTGATTGGGGCCATTATTTTTCCGATATAGACCGGGCAAGAGCTGACCTGCACCGCCGCGCCAGAGAAGAGCTGTCGCAGGGACGGGAGGAAAAGCCGCAGTCCATCCGGGCGCAGCTTCGCGGTATGCAGACAGAGCGCGGCGCATATCAGGGACAGGCCCCTGTGGAGCAGAAGGAGCGATGATATGGAAGAGGACAAGAAGATCCGTTTTATTGACAGCCAGTACCAGACCCTGTTTTACATCCCGGACGGCGCGAACATCGCCTTGACCTATTCGGATGGAGAAACCGCCGTTCGGCCCTGCAAATTTATTGACGATTACCATACCCAGATCGGCAATAGCATCTTTCACATCTGCCAGTTTGCGGAGATCATGGAGCGAAACGGCACCAAATATGCGCCGGAGCAGGCACAGCCGCTTCCGGATATCTGTTACAGCATCCTGCCCTCCAGCGGGGCGCTGATCGTCATTGAAAAGGGCAAGTCCGGATACTGCCCCTGTGACCTCTCCGCGCCCCACCGGGAGCAAAATGAAATGACGGCGGCACGGTTCAACAGAAGGCTGGGCGTTACACCTCAGCAGGAAGCGGCTATGTTTCACGGCTCTATGTTCGGCTGGAAAACACGAGGGGCGCGGACGGACAGCTATGACCTTGCGGGCAAGCCGCTTGTTCCCCCTGCGGCCCAGGCAAAGGAGGCAGAGCGATGAAGCTGACCAAAGCAGAGCAGGAGACCATTATCCTGTTCAACGAAGCAGAGCAGACCGCCAGCGTCTACACGCACAATGCCGCGCTGCTGCACCAGCTGGAGCGGTTGTGCCGCAGCCATCCGGCGCAGGTGCATCAGACGGAACGCGGCGGACACGGCGGGGCTGACTATCTTCTGCCTAAGAAGTGGGTAAAGCTGACCCCGCCCCGGACGCTCTCTCCGGCCCAGGCGCAGGTGCTGGCGGAGATGAACGCCAGAAACCACAAGCGCAGGGAGAACCCGTAAACCAGTGGGGCGGTAGAAGCACATTCTGCCGCCCCTTATTTCCATGACGAAGGAGTGAGACACGAAAATGCAGAAATGGCAGACCATATCCGAGCTTGCCGCCATTACCGGCGCACGAATCACCAATTCGCCGGAAAACTGGCGGCAGTTTCTTACCACGGCGGCGCGATTCTATAAAGCCTATGATTTCAGCGACCAGCTTCTGATCTATGCCCAGCGCCCCAATGCCACCGCCTGCGCGGACATGGCGACATGGAACGGCACCATGCGCCGGTGGGTCAACTACGGCAGTACCGCGATCGCCCTTATCCGCAAGGGCTACGGCGGAAAGCCCTATCTGGACTACGTTCACGATGTAGCCGACACCCATCCGCTTCGCGGCGGGAAAACGCCCTGGCTATGGCGTATCCGCCCGGAGAACCGAGAAGCCGTGTGCGATATGCTGCGGGAGAACTTCGATGTCAGCGGCACGGGGCTGGGCGACCTGCTGATGCACACCGGCGAACGGCTGGCAAATGAGATCAGCGGGGACTATCTGCGTGACCTGATGTATGAAAAGACAGACAGCTTTCTGGAAGAACTGGACGAACTGAACACAGAGGTGGCGTTCCGCACAACGCTTCGGGCCAGTGTCCAGTTTTCCCTTCTGTCCCGCTGCGGCCTTGACCCCATGGACTATCTGGAAGATGATGACCTGCGGGGCATCACGGATTTCAACACCCCCGCTGTGCTGGCCTGCCTCGGCGCGGCTGCCGCACAGGCCAACCGTACCGCCCTGCTGGAGATTGCCAGCACCGTGCGCAGACGGGAACAGGAAATTTTGAAAAAACCTCTTGCAAAAGAGAAAGAGACAGGTTATAATGACTTTAACACAGTAAAGTGCGAAAGGAGCGATAGAAATGGAAAACCTGACATACAGCCGGAACAACGGGTATCGGGTGCCGAACCTGCGGATGGACGAGGACGGGATGCAGACCGAACAGATGGGACGCTTCGGGCAAATGCGGGAGAAGTACCTGATGGAGCACAGGCAGGGCCTGTATCAATCGATGCTGCTGACCGGCAGGCTGTGGACGCACCTGACGGAGACAGACCGGCAGGCAGAGGACATGATGGAACGCCTGACACAGGAGATGGCGACGAGCATGGGCGTGAACGAAGCGATGAAGGCCGCCAACCAGATGGAATGGGTACGGAGGATGAACATGATCCGGCACTCGGCAGAGGAAAGCGTACTGAACGACCTGATCTTCAGCTGACCACTGCGCCTGTCCTGGAGCTGGACAGCCCCTTTTCAAGCGCCCCGGCCTTTGGACAGATATCCCTGTTCGCAAGCCCGGAGCAGCAAGTGAATAAAATGATGGAAAACGCGGAGGCACCGGCCCCCGCGTTTTTCTCTGCCAACACCGTGCCGGAGTACGTTGTGGATATGGCGCTGTCCGCTGGCGGCGTCTGGCCGGACAGCGACCTGCGTATCTACGCCCGGTATCAGGCGGGAGAGGCCCCGCATGAATTGACCGCGTTCCTTCGCTCGGAGTACAAGGAATACGGCAAGGGCTTCACGCTGGACGGGCGGCCGTATTCTATCTGGACGGATGGAGACGGCATGAAGATCGCCGCAGGCAAGGCGGCGCGATTTGAACGCAGCGCCATGACCCTTACCTGGGAGCAGGTAGAGCAGCGCACCCGCGCACTGGTGGACCGGGGCGCATACCTTCCGGCAGAGCGTGTGCCGCTGGCACGGGAACGGGCCTTTCAGGATCTGGCAGAACACCTGTGGTACATGATGCAGGATGCCCGCGACAGGGCCGATACCACGGTGCGGATGCCGGTGCTGTCCTCCCTTTACTGGCAGTCAGGGGGCTTCCCGGCAAGCACCAAACGCATTTTGGAAACGCTGAAAAGCGCGGAGGGCTATGCCGCATTACAGCAGGAAGTGCGTTCCTTTGCCAGCGCCTATGAACGCGACAACAGCCTCATGCGCTACCGGCTGTATGAACCGCCCAGACTGCAGGCGGAGATGGAAATGCTGGCACGGCCCGTGCGGGAATTTCCTGTCCAGGCAGAACACCGTCAGCCACGCGCCAGCTTCATTACACAAGACGAGATCGACGATATGCTGGCCGGGCACAGTGCGCAGCATGACTATCGCCTGGATATGGACAGCTTCTTTTCCGCCCACCCAGACCGGCAGGAGCGGCAAGCGCGGCTGCGGGAGCACTTCGGCATAAGCGGCAGAGGCAGCCTCATTCTGGATACCTGGTTTGACGGCAAGGGCATGAAGCTGGAACGCGCCGACCGGGACGGCAAATACGATACCGTGCTGCTTCGCTGGCCGCAGGCGGAAAAGCGTATTTCTGACCTGATGGCGGCAAACCGCTGGCTGACGGAGCAGGACAGGGCCGCCATTCCCGCCTATACCGTAACGCGGCTGGCACAGCGCATTGATGCCTTCTTCGCCTTTGTGCCGGAGCACGCGCCCTATGAGCGGCAGCTTATGGAGCCGGAAGAGAACCGGAAAAAGATCATCGCTATGCTGGACAGCCCGGAACAGGTCGATACGCTGCTGACTGCCATGCGCAGCGGCTTACAGGGCATGACGCCGGAGGAACGCGGCTACGAAAGCTGTACGCAAGCCTACGACAGCCTGAACCGCTTCAAAAATGGAACCTTTGACCTCTGGCGGCAAGGCGGCGCGGATGCCGCATCCCGTAAAACGCAGAAAAGGGCCGCAAAGCCGAAGCAGCCCGTGGACACGCTGGAGGCCGCACGGCGCAGTCTGTTCCAAAACAGCGCACAGGCAGCAAATACCGGTGAACAGCTCTCCTTTGATACCGTTGCCCAGCCGGACAGCGCGGACGGTACGGCGGAACCGGCAAAGCTGCGCACTGTCGTCATTGACCTGACGGCCCCGGCGCGGGATGCATCTGTCCCCGCAGAGAAAACCATAACCGATGCGGATGTGGACAAGCTTCTGCTGGAGGATTGGGGCGTGGAGGGCCGGAAGGGCCGTATTTATGACCGCTTCCAGCAGGGACGCTCCATAGCAGGGATGGCCTGGTATCTGGAGCAGGAGTATAACCGCCATGATGCCAGTCCGGATGCGCTTCGCACCGGAGGCTTTCTTCCGCTTACCGATGGCAGCCGCGGTTATGCCTATTATGTGGGCGAGGGCGTCCGCATGGAGCCGCGTCCCGGCAAGATCCGTGTGGTGTCCTATACGGAAATGGTGCAGCGGATTCAGCAGCTGATCGCGGAAAACCGCTACATGACGCCGGAGGAGCTGACGGCATACCGGGAGGCACAGGCAGAGGCACCGGCCGCACCGATCGTCTTACGGGAATTTGACCTGGGCTTTGGGCATCTGGGCAATGGGATAACCGTCTGGAACCGGCTGGAGGAGGAAAACGGCGATTATAAGACGCTGGCCCACATTGCACAGGATCGCAGCGTTTTCTTCTATGACGACGACCTGCCCCATGAGATCAGGCAGCAGATTCAAGAGACGGCGAAGCAGGCGGATATGACCGTATCTGCCACGCAGGAGAAAAAGGTGTTCTCCACGCCGCCGGCAGAGCAGGAGCAGGCAAAAGAGGCGCTGACCGGCCCGCGCGGGCTGGATGCAGACGGCCCGGAGGCCGGACAGAATACCACCCCGCCCCAGCTGGAACAGCCCTTGCCGCAGACCGGCGCGGGCGCACCGGAGACAGAAAACGCCGAGAATGAAGTCCTTGCCGTAAACGGCCCTGCCTATCTCCGATTGAAAGCAGAGCATCCCGGCGCGGTGTTGGGCGTGGAAAGCGGCCGCTACTTCCTGTTCTGCGGCGAGGATGCCACGGCGATTGCTGCGGAGCTGAACCGAAAAACCGTCACCCGTGATATCCCCGGCCTGGGCGAAACCGTGCTTACCGGCTTTACCCACGGCTGGCCTGCGGCAGGGAAAGCATTGCAGCTTCACGGCTTTAACATTGTGTTTGCCAGAGAAAACGGCGATAGCTATGACGTGATCGTTGACCGAAGCATCGCGGATTTTATCCCTGTCGGCATGAAGCTGGCGGAAAATGGCCGCGTCTTTACCGTGGACAGCGTGGATTACCGCGCCGGCAGCGTCAGCCTGCGGGATGATACCTTTGCAGGCCGCACCGGTTTTCCCATTTTCCGCTCTGAACCGGTCGCGGCTGTGCGGGAATGGGTAGAGCAGCAGGAGGCCGCAGACCTGAAAGCAGCGGCAGAAAACAAACCCGCGCTGAATCCCATCCCCGTCACCACACTTCCCTCCGAGGATGCGCTGCTGGCAGAGGCCCAGGGCCTGATCGCGGACTTCTGCTGGGACGAATACCGCGCGGAGACGGACTTCACGCAGATAGACCCGCGCCATGTGGGGCTGGCCTACACGACCACCGAGGACGAAGCGCATGAGGTGCAGGTGGAGGCTGACCTGACCGGCTGCAATATGAATTATCTGGTGGACGGTGCTGTGGCCCGGCAGGAGCATTACGAAAGTCTGCGGGAGCTGATCGACCGGGAGCTGCGGGAACTGGACTTCGGAACTCTCACCGACACGGCCATGGATGCCGCTGCGCAGCTGCGCGAGAGGCAGGCCGTGCCGGAAAATTACCGCATCACTGACCCGGACATTGGCGCAGGCGGCCAGAAAACGAAGTATCAGAACAACGTCGCGGCCATTCGGCTTTTGAAAACACTGGAAGCAGAAGAGCGGCAGGCAAGCCCTGCGGAGCAGGACGTTCTTGCCCGCTATTCCGGCTGGGGCGGCGTTCCGCAGGCTTTTGACGAGCAGAATGAAAAATGGGCAAAGGAATATGCGGAACTGAAAGAGCTGCTGGCACCGGATGAATATGCCGCTGCCCGTGGTTCTACCCTGAACGCCCATTACACCTCGTCCTTGGTCATTCAGAGCATTTACGATACCCTCTCCCGTATGGGTGTTCAGCCGGGAACCGTGCTGGAGCCTGCCATGGGCGTGGGTAATTTTTTTGGTCTGCTGCCGCAGAGCATGGGGAGCGCACAGCTTTACGGCGTAGAGCTGGACAGCATCACCGGACGCATTGCCAAACAGCTTTATCCAAAGGCCAATATCACCGTCAGCGGCTTTGAGCACATCAATCTGCCGGACAACTCCATAGACCTGGCTGTGGGCAATGTCCCCTTCGGCAACTATCGCCTGTCTGACCCGCGCTATAAGCAATACGGCTTTCTGATCCACGATTATTTCTTCGCAAAAACGTTGGACAAGGTAAGAACCGGGGGCATCGTGGCATTTATTACCTCCAAGGGTACCATGGACAAACAGGATACGGCGGTGCGGGAATACCTAGCCCAGAGGGCCGACCTGCTGGGCGCGGTGCGCCTGCCCAGCAGCGCTTTTTCAAAAACCGCCAACACGGAGGTCACGACCGACATCCTGTTCCTGCAAAAGCGGGACACGCCCCCGGAATATCTTCCAGATTGGGTACAGCTGGGCAAAACGGCTGACGGTATCCCTGTCAACCGTTACTATGAACAGCACCCGGAAATGGTGCTCGGCACTATGGTCTGGGACAAGAGTATGTACGGGAATGAAAAGGAGACCAGTTGCCAGCCGCTTCCGGATGCCGGCCTGAAAGAGCTGCTTGCCGCCGCTTCTGCGCAGATCGCCATGCCGGACGCGGAACTGCTGGCCCGGCCCAGCCGCGTATCGCTGGAGGAATTGCAGGCCAGCGTGAACGTGCCGCAGGATGTGCGCAGCTTCAGCTACACGGTACAGGGCGGAAAGCTGTACTACAAAGAAAGCACGAGCCTGACCGCCGTGGACGTGCCGCCCACTACCGCAGAACGTATCCGGGGCATGATCTCGGTACGGGACATTACCCGGCGTCTGATCGACCTCCAGCTGAATAACGGCAGAGACGATGAGATCCACGCGGCGCAGGCTGAATTAAATACCGTATATGACCGTTTTACAGAAAAATATGGGCTGCTGAACGCTGCTGCCAACAAGCGGGCCTTTGAAAAGGATTCCTCCTACTGCCTGCTGTGCTCCCTGGAGCTGCTGGACGATGATGGGAAGCTGGAGCGCAAGGCGGATATGTTCACCAAGCGCACCATCAACCAGGAGGTCGTAATTGACCATGTGGACACGGCCAGCGAAGCATTGGCGGTGTCCATTGGCGAACGCGCCCGTGTAGACCTTCCGTTTATGGCGCACCTGCTGGGGCGGGAGGATACGCAGAGCATCATTGACGACCTGAAAGGTGTCATTTTCAAGAATCCGGAGGCCGGGGCCGGCCCGTTAGACGGCTGGGAGACGGCAGACGAATACCTGTCCGGCAATGTACGCAGGAAGCTGGCGGCGGCACGGACGGCGGCGGAGCAGAATGACGCTTTCGCGGAAAATGTGACGGCACTGGAGCAGGCAAAGCCCGCTGACCTTACCGCCGCCGAGATCGACGTGCGTATCGGCGCGACCTGGATCGCCCCCAGGTATTACACACAATTTATCCACGAGCTGCTGAAAACGCCGCTGCACGCGCGGCGGAATGTAAAGGCGCTTTATTCCGAGGCCACCGGCGAATGGCGCGTTGCCGGAAAAACACTGGACAGCACCGAAAACACGCTGGCCTATATGACCTACGGCACCAAGCGGCGCAGCGCATACACCATCATTGAGGACAGCCTGAACCTGCGGGACAGCCGGGTATACGATACCGTCACCCGGCCAGACGGTGGAGAGACGCGGGAGCTGAACGCCAAGGAAACCATTCTGGCCCAGCAGCGGCAGGATATGATCCGCGAGACGTTCAAAAGCTGGATTTGGAAAGACCCGGAACGCCGGGAAACACTCTGCCAGAAGTACAACGAACTGTTCAACGCCATACGCCCGCGCGAGTATAACGGCGATCATCTCCGCTTTCCCGGCATGACGCCGGAGGTAAGTCTGCTGCCGCACCAGCGCAACGCTGTGGCCCGGATGCTCTATGGTGGAAATGCGCTGCTGGCGCACTGTGTGGGGGCAGGCAAGACCTTCGAGTGTATCGCGGCGGCGATGGAATCCAAGCGGCTGGGGCTGGTGAAGAAAAGCCTGATGGTGGTTCCGAATCACCTGACCGAGCAGTGGGGCGCGGACTTCCTGCGTCTGTATCCCGGCGCGAATATTCTGGTGGCGACCAAACGGGACTTTGAACCGGCCAACCGCAAGACCTTTTGCAGCCGCATTGCCACGGGCGATTATGATGCCATCATCATCGGTCACAGCCAGTTTGAGAAGATTCCGCTCTCCCCGGAACGGCAGCGGGCGGTCATTGAAAATCAAATCGACCAGATCGTAGACAGCATTGATGAGGCCAAACGCGAGGACGGCGAACGCTACACCATTAAGCAACTGGAGAAAATGCGCAAATCGCTGGAGGGGCGGCTGGAAAGCCTTAACGACCGCAGCCGCAAGGACAACGTGGTCAACTTTGAAGAATTGGGCGTTGATAAGCTGTTCGTGGACGAAGCACACGCGTATAAAAATTTGTTTTTGGCAACAAAAATGCGCAATGTAGCGGGTATTGGACAGACAGATGCACAGAAATCCTCGGATATGTTTGCAAAGTGCCGGTACCTGGACGAGATCACCGGCGGCAAGGGCGTGGTATTTGCCACGGGAACTCCGGTATCGAACTCCATGACGGAACTGTATACGATGATGCGGTATCTGCAATACCAGACGCTGGAGGAAGCCGGGCTGGTGCATTTTGACAGTTGGGCGGCTTCCTTCGGCGAAACGGTGACGGCCATGGAGCTTGCACCGGAGGGCACCGGCTTCCGTTCCCGCACACGATTTGCCAGATTCTTTAATCTGCCGGAACTGATGGCGATGTGGCGGGAGGCCGCAGACATTCAGACAGCGGATATGCTGAAGTTGCCGGTGCCTGAGCATGAGAGCATCACGGTGGTGACAAAGCCCAGCTCCTATCAGCGGGACATGGTGGCTGACCTGGGCGAACGGGCCGAGCTGATCCGCCGCAGAATGGTGGAACCGCGCGAGGACAATATGCTCAAGGTCACATCGGATGGCCGAAAGTTGGCGCTGGATCAGCGGCTGTCCGATCCGGACTTGCCGGATGACCCGGAAAGCAAGGTCAATGTGTGCGTTCAGAATGTGTATCAGGTGTGGAAGGACACGACGGAGCAGAAAGGCGCACAAATGATTTTCTGCGACCTGTCTACACCCGGAAATGCGCGTCCGGTCGAGATGACGCAGAATGAGGACGGTACATACAAAGTAGCCCCGTTCCAGAATGTCTATGAGGATATCCGGGCAAAGCTGGTCACTATGGGCGTACCGGAAAAGGAAATCGCGTTCATACACGAGGCCAAAACCGAAAATCAGAAAGCAGAATTGTTTGCAAATGTCCGAAAGGGTCAGGTACGCGTCCTCCTTGGTTCTACCGCAAAAATGGGGGCGGGCACCAACTGCCAAAAGCGTTTGGCGGCACTCCACCACGTCGATTGTCCCTGGCGGCCAGCCGACATTGAGCAGCGGGAGGGTCGTATCCTGCGGCGCGGCAATGATTTCAAAAAGGTGAAGATTTTCAAGTATGTCACCGAGGGCACCTTCGACGCTTATAACTGGAGCGTATTGGAGAACAAGCAGAAATTCATTGGCCAGCTGACGAGCGGCAAGAACCCCTCCCGCACCTGCGAAGATATCGACGCTGCGGCCCTGTCCTACGCTGAGGTAAAGGCACTGGCATCCGGTGACCCGCGCATTATTGAGTACACGGAACTCGATGCACAGGTGACAAAGCTGAAGCTGGTCAAGGCCAACCACGAAAGCCAGCGGTATGCACTGGAAGATAAGCTGTTGAAATATTTCCCGCAAGCCATTCTCCGGGAAAAGGAGTTGATCGCCGCACTGGAAAAGGACGCTGCACACTTGCAGGCCCACACGCCCCTGAATAAAGACACATTTTCCGTTACCATTCTGGGCCAGACCTACACAGAGCGCAAGGCTGCGGGGCAAGCCATTCTGGATGCCTGCACCGGCATGAAAGACGTGTCTGAGCGTATCGAATTGGGCGAATATCGCGGCTTTCCCCTGACCCTCTGGGCCAACACCCAGAACCAGAAATTTCAGCTGACCCTTCGGCAGGCCCTTTCCCATGACGTGGAGCTTGGCGGCGATGCGGTAGGAAACTTCTCCCGCATGGATCATGTGCTGGATGAGGTCAGCGGCAATCTGGAAAAGCACCGTGCGATTCTGGAGAATCTAACCTCCCAACAGCAGGAGGCAAAGGAAGAAGTCCATCGCCCCTTCGCGCAGGAACAGGAACTGACGGCAAAGACCCAGCGGCTGAATGTGCTGCGTCTGGCCCTGAACATGGACAAAGGCGGCACAGGCCGTGAGCGTCCTCAGCCTGAACAGGCAGAGGAAAAGCCGTCTATCCGTGGGATGCTGAAACGCCTGGAAGCAGAAGCGGCGGCGGTGAACAATGCGCCACAGGGCAGATATGACCGGGAGGTGGCAATTTGATGAAGGGTGGACGCACGATCCCTCTTTACTTCAAGGTATCTCCGGAGGAAAAGCAGATCATCACGGAAAAAATGGCGCAGCTGGGCATCCGGAACCAGCGAGCCTATCTGCGGAAGATGGCTGTGGACGGCTATGCTGTTCGGGTAGATATGACCGATTTCAAGACCCTTATATCCCTGCTTCGTATCTGTTCCAACAACCTCAACCAGATTGCAAAACGGGTCAACAGCACCAGCAATCTTTATGCCGAGGATGTAGCAGATTTGCAGGAACGCTACGGCCAGCTTTGGTCACAGGTCAGCCGCCTGCTGGAAAAGCTGGAAGATTTGTAAATCAGCCTTTACTTTATCGCTTTAGTGTGATAGAATATGCGTACAGACAAATCAAGAAGGAGGCCGTAAAAATGAGAATCCTGCTGAAAGTATTGCTGTTCCCCCTGACGCTGTTTCTGACGCTGCTGGTAGCGTTCTGCCGCTTCTTCTGCCTGTTTTCCGGTATGGTATTGAGTATTGCAGCAATGGTGCTGTTCCTCTTGGGGCTGGTGCTGCTTTTCTGCGGTGAGACGCGAGACTTTCTGGGGCTTCTGGTGCTGGCATGGCTGGTCAGCCCCTACGGCCTGCCCCTGGCGGCAAGCTGGCTGACAGATCAGATTGAAACCATTCGTGACTGGCTTACATTTTAATAGGTGTCAGATAAAACAGGACGGGAGATGCGTAGGGCATCTCCCGTCCTGCTACAACGCTGCATATCCGATGCAGCGCTACTTTGTAGCATTATTCTATGTACGAAAGCCGCATAAAATACACAGCAAAAAGAGGCCCATCCTGAGCCTCTTTTCTTTGAATACTTTGTAATATCCCTAACACACCGGAGAGGGATTCCTTTGTAGTTACATCATACAGGATTTATGCCTCAGTGTCAATATGTTTTTTCAGGATAACAAGCAATTCTTCTTTGCCTGGGGCTTCGCCCAAACCGAGCAGCGAACAGATTTCCACTAACGTATCCTGTGCTTCATTGCGTTCAGCTTTGATTCGCTCGATGTAGGTCAGTTTGTCGTTCAGCTGCTTTTTCACGTCTGCGTAGTATGCCATCAGTCCGGTTGTTTTGGCAATCGCTTCATCAATCGCTCTCATGTCACTTGTGCTAAGTGTTCCAACGTATGCGCCAAGGCGAGCTTTACTGACACACATGATATTTGAGGCGTTTGCCTGTCCATCCAGCTTGAGCGTTACACCATCAGCTTCATACTGCGGCGTGATGGACGCGACACACGGAAGTGTGCTGGTATCATGTGTGATTGGAAGTACAATAGTGTTTCCGGACTGTTTGTTGCCCACATCATTCTGCACGATCACGGCAGGGCGGTCTTTCTGCATTTCACTTCCGACGCCAACACCGAAATTGCAGCGATAGACCTGCCCGCGTTTCACGGTACGTCTTTGGGCGCTTATGGTTTGCGTATTCAGATACAGCTTTGTTTTTAGCCATTCCAGAGCTTTTTGAACAACACCTAAATCTACTTGTGCAGGCATACGCAGTAACTCCTCATTTCCAAAACTATGCTTATCTCTCAAATTATTATACAATAGGAGGGCAGATGTGGCAATATCCAAAATTAAAACCCGGCATGCCAGTGAGGGCCGCAGCATTGCCGCCGTGCTGCGGGAGCGGCTGGACTATAACGAGAATCCGGAGAAAACAAAGGGCGGCCTGCTGGTATCTGCTTACCAGTGTCAGCCGGATACGGCATGGCAGGAGTTTACGGTCAGCAAGCAGATCTATGCCTCCAACACCGGACGCAAGCGCACCCCGGAGAAGGATGTGATCTCCTATCTCATCATCCAGTCGTTTAGGCCCGGCGAGATCACGCCGGAGGAAGCTAACCGGCTGGGGTATCAGCTGGCGTTGGAGTTTACAGGCGGACAGCATCAGTTTATCGTGGCCACCCATGTGGATCGTCACCACATTCATTCACATATTGAGTTCAACAGTACCGCTCTGGACTGTGCGCACAAGTTCAACAACTATAAAAACAGCTTTCAGACCATCCGTGCTATCAACGATAAGCTGTGCCGGGAGCATGGCCTGTCCGTCATAGAAAAGCCCAAGGAAAAGGGCCAGCACTATGCGGAATGGGCCAGCAAGCGGCGGGGTATCAGCTGGAAGGAGCACCTGCGCCAGACCATAGACCAGGTGCTGCCTACGGCAGGCAGCTATGATGATTTTTTAGCTGCCATGCGCCGGGAAGGATATGAGATCAACACCACCCGAAATGCACTCAGCTTTCGTCTGGCCGGTGAGGGGCAGCAGCGTTTTACTCGCGCCAAAACGCTGGGGGCTGACTATGAAAAGGACGCGCTGCTGCGGCGCATTGGACAGCCTCGAAAGCGCCCGCACCGGTCAGTTCCCCAAGTACGGAAAGACGGGCGGGTCAATCTGCTGCTGGACATTCAAAGCCGGTTGCAGGGCCGGGGGCCGGGCTATGAACGCTGGTTGAAAATCCACAATTTGAAGGAGGCATCTCGGACACTGAATTATCTGACAGAGCATGGCATTACCGAGTACGAGCTGCTGGCGGCCCGCGCTTCGGATGCCGCACAACAGCTTGACGCGGTATCTGCATCCATCCGGCAATATGAGCATCGCATGGAAGAGATTGCAGAGCTGCGTACCCATATTGTCCACTATGCCAAAACGCGCGATACTTACCTTGCTTACCGCAAAACGCCGCCGAGAGAAAAGGCTGCGTTCCGGGCTGACCATGAAACAGACCTTTTGCTCCATGAAGCGGCCAAACGGGCCTTTGATGAATTGGGCGCAAAGAAGCTACCCAGCGTCAAGACCTTGCAGGCGGAGTACGCTGCGCTGCTGGAGAAAAAGAAAGCGGCTTATGATGACTACCGCCGTCTGCGCCGCGAGAATCAGGAATTACAAAACGTGAAAGTCAATGTTGACGCGCTGCTGCGAATCCACCCGACCCAGGATCAGGAGAAACGGCGGTGGCAGGATCGGTAATGCCGTTTTTCTGCACATCCATACAGATGCCGGGGCCTTATTCGGGATATACCGTTCCTGATAAGGTTCCGGCATTTTTTCACTTGTCTGCGGCCTGCTGGCCGCACAGCCGCCATGCTTCCGGCATGGCGTTCGGACGGCGTTTTTTCGCCAGTCCGGGGGTTTGGGGGCCGCCCCAACAAGCGGAAAGGATATCCCTTTCCATTGCTTGCAAAAGCGTTCCCCGTTTCCTCCTGCTCCGGCGGTAAAATAAAAAGTGCGTCGTAAAGCATCACTGCATTTACGACACACGGTCAATTCTTATCTCTCGACTTTATTATACAGCTTCCGTAAAAAAAGTCAATGGTTCTGACGGATTTGCAAACAAAAACTCCACGGAAAAATTCAAAATTGGCGCTTTACTCTGATCCACACCCGGCCATAGGTAGTTTATCTGTCGGGATGCTTGATGGAAAAGAGCTTTATCGCCGTCAAAATTTCAGTCAGAAACAGGAGGAACAGCATGGCAAAACGAGGAATCAATATTTATAAACGCAAGGATGGCCGCTGGGAAGGACGATATATTCAGGGCCGGAAAGCTTCCGGACGCGCGAAGTACGGATATGTGTATGGCCGCAGCTATACAGAGTGCCGCGAAAAACTGAAAGCAGCGGAGGTACAGAAAAAATCACCGCCGAAATATAAATGTACGCTGACGGTCAAAGAGCTTTTTTCTCAGCTGCTCCAGAAACGGGCCGGTGATGTGAAGGAATCGACCCTTGCCAGATACCGTTTCCTGATTGAGCGGCACATTCTTCCGGCCCTGGGAGAACTGACCGTCAATAAGCTGACGGCGGAAAGGCTTCAAAGCTTTCTGAATGAGAAGCGGGCCAACGGGGCGCTGCGCGGCGGCGGTCTGTCTGCGAAAAGTGTCCGGGATATCTGTGTCCTGGTCAGATCTGCTCTGCGGCTGGCTGCGGAGATTTTTCCCTCTATGGAAGCTGTGACCCATGTAAAGCTCCCGCCTTACCGGCAGCGTAAAATTCAGGTGTTATCCGAAGGAGAGATACAGCGGATCGCGGCGTATGCCCTTGCGTCGCCTACACCGGAAAATATCGGGATACTCCTGTGCCTGAATACCGGTCTGCGGCTGGGTGAATTGTGTGCGCTGCGCTGGTCAGATATTGACTTTTTCTCCGGCGCTGTCCGGGTGGAGCGCACGGTGCAGCGGGTCAATTTTGGCGGGAAAACGCGCCTTTTGATTCAGTCTCCCAAAAGTGAAAGCTCTATCCGTTCTGTACCCATTCCCGCCGATATGCTGTTCCTTTTGAAGAAAACGGCCTTGCTGGCCGCCCCAGATGCTTATATTATGACGGGCCGGTCAGATAAGCCTATGGAGCCGCGCACCTGTCAGCGCGGGTTTCATGCGCTGCTGCGAAATTGCGGCGTGAAAGACCGCAATTTTCACACCATCCGACACACCTACGCTTCGCGCTGTATTGAGCGCGGCGTAGACATTAAGAGCCTTTCGGAAATGCTGGGCCATGCAGACATTCAAACGACGCTGCGGCTTTATGTCCATTCCTCGATGGAACACAAGCAGAGGGCTGTCCAGAAAATCAGCTTCCTTCCTGCCATTGCATGAATCTTTTGCGCCGTCAGCTTTTCCCGTCAGCCGAGCGCGGCAGCGCAGGAAAACTCCGGCTTTTTTGCGTATGTGTCGTAAATGCAGTGATGCTTTACGACGCGCACACCGGGTCCTGACAGCGTTAGCTTGCCCGGAACGGCACAGGTCATTCCCCAGAACAGAATAGCATCTGGACCATTTACATTTGAATACTTCGATACCGTAATACATACCGATTCCGCAAAGCCTGATATTCAGGCAGGATAGGTACAGGAAGAAGGCCGGAAGGCCGACACGAAACGGTGCTGTGCGCGTGAGGCCACACCAAAGCGATTTTTCGCCGGGGCGAAAGCCAGCCATTGCAGAGAAAATCTGTGAGAAGGTAGGATGTGGGTGCAGGAGTTTTATCACTCCATAACGCAAGTCAGAAGAACTGTATTACTCGCGGTGAAAACCACGATAGTGTATTTTGCAGCGGTGAGCGTTTTCCGGTTGCATGGGGTAAGAAGGCCCATGAACGCCGCTGATTTCATCTTGAAGTCGGCGCATTTTGTTTTCAAAGCAATGTGCGCCGGTTCGGGAAGAGACCGGCATTTTTTAGCCCCCTATACGGTGATCTGGCCTGCGTTCTGGGAACGCGCAGGCCGGAACGCCGCCCAATCAGTTTTCCTTTCTTTTGTGATCCTTTCTGGCATCCCGGGCCGTGCGGGAACGTGCGGCCCGGGAGAGAAAGGAAATGCAGAAGCTGTTGTTACCGGCGAAAGCCGTGAACATATTTCCCCGCACTTACGGAGCGGATGCTCTGATTCCAGATCAACAATACCGAGTGAACAGAAAGAAGGGCGATATCCCCCAAAAAACGAAATGCAGCCAGTTTCCCGGCTGCCAAAAGATAGGGACGCAAATTCTGCAAAAAATGAGAAAGAAAGGATTCAAAAGCATGAAGACAAACAAGAAATTGCTTGCGCTGCTTCTTTCGGTAGTCATGATGTTCTCTCTGAGCGTCACGGCTTTCGCTTCCTGGAACCAGTTCCAGAAAGACAGCAGCCACAGCGGCAAGGTCACCGGAGGTCTGCTTCCCACAAGCACCCCGTCGACAAGCACGTCCTTCGCCTTAAGGCGTGCAGACAGTTGGGTTGACAACGCTGGTCTGCCCGGCGTTGATGCAACGCCTGTTATCGTTGGCGATACCGCTTATGTGCTTTATAATAGCGGCGCTAACAGCGATAACAACGGCGGCGTTCGCGTTGCGTCTATCGCTCTGGGTTCGTCGCCCAGCGAGACGTGGAGTGTCAAACTGGGCAGCGATCTGAACACAGACAACATTCAGCAGCTGGCTACGCCGTATTTTGAAGGGAACAGCAGCACGCTTTTTGCGCCTGTCACCTACAATAAGGACATCATTGCCGGCAAAACTATCACGGTTTCCGAAGGTGCCAGCATTTCTGCAGATGGAATTCTGAGTCTGCCCGGAAATACCGAGACCGAAGTTACGATCTCGAGCGTTGTGGTCGAAGCTCCTACGAAGTCGCTTTATTTTGCCACCGGCATCACCATGGCGGCCGGAAAGAGCATCAGCGGCAGCGTGACCTTCACGAAGGCAGATGGCACCAGCCAGAGCTTCGGTACCTCCACCGGTTATGAGGGCTATGAGTTCTGCCTGTATAATAACACTGGCGTGGAAATTGAGGCCGGCACTTACACGGTCACGATCATGCTCTCTCCCGGTTCTGCCTGCGAAGGCACCACCAAGCTGCGTTCTGTGACTCCCTATTGGATGCTGTACAAGCTGAACACGTCCGCTCAGACCGTTACTCCGAGCGTTGTTCTGGATGCAAATGGGAACGATGTCGGTGGCCCCGGTCAGGCCAACACGCCGATTACTGGCACCACCTATAACGGTCACGAGTACATTTACTTTGGCATCTACGATGGCACCAGCGTCTATTATCAGTACGATTACAACACGAGCACTCTGACTTCCTTCACGCCGGGTGAAACGAACGACGGCTTCTACTGGGCTGGCGCGGCAGTTGTTGGCAGCAATGTTGTGTTCGGTGCGGAGAACGGCTATGTTTACAGCCGTCCCATCGGCAGCACCTTTGGCAGCGCTTCTGGCAGCAAGGTCAACCTGCGTAACATCCAGCCTAACGCTGGTAAGGTTCGCTCCAGCATCTGCTATGATGCTACTGGTGGCTATCTGTATCTCACAACGAGCAATGCATATCTCTGGCGCTTGAGCTCCGCGGATATTACGAGTGCTTCTTGTGTTTGCTTTGCTGATGAGGGTTCCCAGACATCTGGCGATGTATATGTGTTGAATTCTTCTTCCACACCGGTGGTTTCCGGCAGCGGTAGAGTGTACGTCGGCGGCTACAATATCTACTGGAAAGCTGACGGCACAAGCGTTTATAGGGGCGCATTGAAGAATGTAAAGGCCTCTGAGTGGAATAGCAGTGAAACTCCCGTTTATACGAACTGGCAGAGTGCGGACAGCGGCGCGATCCAGTCCTCGCCCGTTGTGAGTTATGTCTCACTTAGACAAATGGACTATGTATATTTTACAACGAACGGTCCTGACGGAAAAATCGTTTGCCAGAGAGCGGCAAGACTTGGAACCGGCAGCGCTGAAATGTGGAGCGCTGAATCCGGAACTTACACGTTGCAGGGCATCGCGGTCTCTGACGACGGCTATATCGTCTTTGGCAACGACAACAATCGCCTCTTTGTGTGCAAGAAATAACACGGGAATGATCACGGCTATTGGGCACTGCGCCTTATAGTCTGGCATAGGCACAGGGCAGCCTCGGCCTCTGACGGGAAGGAGGCCGAGGCTGTTTCCTGCCTTCAAGAATTACTTTGTTCCGAAAGGAGGGACTTTTTTTATGTCAAAAAAGTCTTTCCGTGCTATTTCGTGGCTGCTAGCCATTGCTTTATTTATTTCTTTCATTCCGTCTACGCTGATCACGACCGTATTTGCGGCAGATGATGATTTGACTCTGACCATAAAGAGCAACATTCCGGGCATTGACCTGCAATACTCCCTCGGATCTATCGACAAAGAGAGTGACCTCATTGGCTTTGAGGATTATGACGGTGCAAGACCGGATGAGAACGGCACACTGGTGCTGCCGCTGCATGACGGAGAAGCCAAGTTCTGGCTGCAGCCGTATTACACGGATGGCGGCGAATATAATGACACAAACCTCAAATATGCTACCGATGCCACCTTCGTGGGCATTCGGATGACCGTCGGCGATAAAGTCCTTGAGACGAGTCCGGACAAGACCTATATGTATGAGCTGGCGGAGGATGGTTTGACCGACTTTTCGGACAAGTTCGGTGACTCGTTCACAGATCTGGACGGCATGGGGATGAACCGGTTTGGCTATGAGGGCGACTACGGAAACTATATCGACCTCGCGCTTTGGGCCAAATTCACGGACAATGTTGTTATAGAGTTCCTGTTTGAGCGGCCGGACACTGGCAAGACCCTGACGGTCAAAGACGACGCGAACGGAACGTTTCTGGGTAGCGAGTTCGTCCGCAAGACCGACGATGGCAAAGGCGACATCTGGCGGGTGTATACCCGGCCGGATGACAATTACCAGCTTCTCTCCTATACGGTGACCGGCGGCGAGACGGTTCAGCTCGATCTGAAGGGCTCAAATTATAGTCGCTGGGAGTTTGATGAGCCGGACGCTTTCGGACACACAAGCCTTTCGTGCAATCGCTTTGAGGTAGCCATTGAGGAGGATACCGAGATCACCCTGCACTACGGCCCCGCCGAGATGCTTTTTGAGGTGGTGGGATATAAGCCGGATAGTGTTGCACTTCCGGTTTACACTTTGTTTTTGCGCTATCAGGATGTCGATGGGACAATTGAAACCCAAGGCATTCGCCCGGTTCCGTTGATAGCGAATTCCGGCGCGGAAATTTGGTACACATTTCGGTTCAAAGGCTTCATTCCTGCAGAAGATCATATATCCGGCGACAGCGGCGATCTTGAATCCTTTAAGGTTTACAGCGGAACGGAAAAGAATGACGACGCGCTGTTGTTCGATATTAACGCCAAGGAGTCGGTATCGAATCTGCGCGGTACTATAAATCACACCATTGATGACTATGTGAGCGAAAAATGGACAAGTCCCCGTGTATACGGCGGAGCGTGGCAAAACATGGGGAAGCTGGCCATTATCAATGTTCCGGATACGAAGCAGATCACCACTGAAATGGTCGCTTACAGTGGGCAGACATTTACCATCACGACAGACATCAAAATGGCCAGTGATGTGGCGGAGCTTCAGCAGTTCATGGACTACTACACAGACACCTATGGCCTGGACAAGATGGGGCTTAAGGCATATACTGCGGCAGAAAAGCAGACCGAGGGCTATCAGCTGTACTGCCAGTACAGCACCTTCCGCTATGTCATGCGCGTAGTTTATATGGAGCAGCTTCAGCTCATCTCTCAGGCGGACGATCCCGCCGCCGCACTGGTCACGGCGAAGGCTGCACTGGACGCCGCCGCACGGGGCGAGGGCTGCAACGCCGTGTCCTGGAGCTTTACCGACAATGCGGCCTATGGCACACATGGGAAGCCGACACTGGTGGCCATCCCCAATGATGGCGACAATTATGCCAAGGAGGGCACGGCTGCCAGCAATGCCATTCAAGCCGCGCTGGAGGCAGAGTATCCAGGCAACTGGAGCTATAAAGTCACCGGCACTCAGTTTGGCGCATTTGTCAACAGCATTACCGCTGGCGGCGAAGATGATACCGGATCCATGTACGTTCGGAGCTTTGACGGAAACCTCGGCGGCTCCTACGGTATGTGGTACTATAACGGCCAGTTCAGTAATTATGGCGTCAGTAACTACTATCCCTACGACGGCGATGTGATGGCCTGGGGCAACCCGGACGTGGAGCGCACCTGGGCGCTGGCGATCCTGCGATACCAGTATAAGAATAACGGCGGTGACACAAAGCTGGAACAGAATATGACCGCACGGGGTGTGAGCTACACCTCGTCCGGCGAGGAACTGCAAAAGGCGTTCCCGGAGTACAACTTCAGCCGCTACGGTCAGTTCCGTGATACTGAGCCGTATGAGGAAGTCATTCGCCTCATTGACGCGATCGGCGATGTATCTCTCGACAGCGGCGACGCAATCAAGGCTGCCAGAGACGCCTATAATGAACTGGCAGCGGACAAGCAGAAGCGGGTCTATAACTATTCGGCCCTCGTCAGCGCGGAAACGGCCTTTGCTAAACTGTCTGAACAGGTAGATGTTACCTACGCCGAGGCTTTCGCAAGCACCTTGGCCGAACTGAATCGAGAGAAAAATGTCTATACTGGCAGCGTCAATGGTGAATGGAAGGTGCTGGCACTGGCCCGCGGCGGCATTACCAGCGGTACCGACACGGATCCCATGGGCGCGGCTGTGGGATATCAGAACAGTCTTGCGCAGGCACTGCAGCGCGGCAAACTGACTGCAACGACGGATTATGCCCGCGCCGTGCTGGCAATGACTTCTTTGGGACTGGATGCACCGAAAGCCACCTTGGATGCGGTACGTGACTACGACAAGGCAGCGGTACAGGGCATCAATGCTGTGACCTACGCGCTGATCGCGCTGGATTCCAAGCCCTATGACAGCGGCGATACGACGCTGCGCGATAAGTATGTGACGTTCCTGCTGAACAATTCCTGCGACAAGGGCGGCTGGGTCTATGGCGGAGATACGAGTGCGGCTGCCGATGTGGATATGACCGCTATGGTCATTCAGGCGCTGGCTCCCTACTACAGCACTGACACACGTGTCAAAGACGCTGTGGATAGTGGCCTGGCTGTCTTGAAGAGCAGACAGGAGCGCACAGGCGGCTTCAGCAGTTCCGGCTCTTATAACGCCGAGAGTACGGCACAGGTCATCGTGGCGCTGACCGCACTGGGCATTGACCCCACGAAGTGGACGAATGCGAATCCCATTGACGCGCTGTTGCACTTCTACAACAGCAAGAGCGCTATGTTCCGTCATGCCGTCAACGGTGCGGACGACCAGATGGCGACGGAGCAGTCTGCCTATGCGTTGGTGGCGTACAGACGGTTCGTGATGAATCAGAACCGGCTTTATGACATGAGCGATGCGTTTGGCGATGACAGCGGGGTCACGGACGCCCAACAGGCAGTGAGTGATGCCAAAATGGAGATCAGTTCGCTGGGCACTCCGAATATCCCCATGACCATTGCCAATACAGCGGAAGATGTCAAGAATTATTTCACTGATACCTGGCTGAAGATGGTGACTACTAAGGGCCCGACCTATGAGGTCTCCATTGTAGAGGGCGAAATCTCTGCCGGTGGCTTCTATCCGGCGCAGGTCGGTACGGAGGCAGCGCCCATCGGCGTATACGGCAGATATATTGCATATGTGACCATCACCATGGGCGAGGTAAGTGATACCGTCCGCATCAGCGGCAGTATCGTTCCGACGGCGTATGTTGCGCCCAAGGAGGATATCACGGTGAGCTTTGAGCTTCTGGGCGACATGCACCACACCATCACCGATGATTCTGATATTCACAGCTACCGCTTCAATGCGGATGAGTTGCCTGTGTGGATCAAGACCGTTGACGTTACCGTACCCGGCGGCTCCACTGTGGGCGATGTGTTCAAGAAGGTTATGGGCGAACGAGGCTTCACCTATGTAGGCCTTGCACAGGGTTACATCTCTTCTATCGACAATCCCAACGATGCAGAAAACGCTCTAACGGAAAAGGACGATAGCAGAACTGATGCTGGCTGGATGTATCTGGTGAACGGCATACATCCGTCTATCAACCTGAACGGCTATGAGCTTAAGGGTGGTGAGGTTATCACTTGGCACTGGACAGATGATTACCGCATCGAGGAAGGCTCCGAGCACTGGAGCGCCAGCCGCGTAACACAGTACATCGAAAACCTGATCAAGCTCATTGGCGAGGTGGACGCTTCCGATGCCTGCAAGGCGCGGATCGACCAGGCCAGATCTGCCTACGATAAGCTGAACGCAGAGGAACAGTCCAGAATCAGCAACTATCAGACGCTGGTGGATGCAGAAGAAAAGTATCTGAATCTGGCCGGTCTGGACGCTATCGTTCCGCTGGTCAAGGATAAGACATGGACAATTTCCATGAACGACGCCAACGACGCCGCTGCTGTAAAGACCTGGCTGGAGAACAAGCTTAACGCAATGGATCTCAAGGGCGCGAAGGCAACCGTGACCATTACGGAACTGACCTCTGCAACAGCCGGTTTAGTTGGTAAGGGCGGCGCGGATGGCAGCTTCACGTTTACTATCGTGCTGACCATCGGTGAGGGCGACACCATGGATTCCCGTGTCCTGGCCGGTCAGACCGGTACGATCACGGCCATCACGGCACTTCCTGATGACGTGGGCATTGCATCTGTATTCGTTGACGGTAAGCCCGGCACACTGGAAAGCAATGTCATTACGGTGAAGCTGGATTACGCCGTAGATGGGGAAGGTAATCTTCAGCCGGTTCCGGCCCTTCCCACCATTGACATTACACCCAGCGACCCGAAAGCGACGGTAAGCGACCTCAACAGTGCTGACGAGGGCGTGACATGGACGTTCACTATTACCTCGCAGGCCGGTACGCCCATGCCGTACACGATCAACGTAAGCCGCGCTGCGAGTGCTCTTGAAGCAAATCAGGCTGCGGTAGACGCGGCGAAGTCCATGCTGGATAATGCTGACTTCTCTGAGACCCTCAAGGGCATCACGGATGAAGCGGCTGCAAAGGCAGCCGTCGAAGCGCAGATCAAGGCGCTGCTCAAGGATGCTGTTTCCTACAAGATCAGCAACATCAGCTTCACTCCTGCCTCCGATGGCAAGACCGGTGAATTTACCTTCACGGTCGAGTTGACTGCGGGTGAAGAAGGTTCGGCAGATGCCGCAACTGGAACCTCGAAGCAGGACGGCACCATCGAGGCCACAGAGCACATTGCTTCTACCAACGCTGGCGTGACCGCAATCAAGGTGGCTGGCGTGGACGCTAAGATCCTCGGCAACAGCTTTACCGTTACGGTTCCTTACGGCAAAGAAGTCACAGCAAGCCTCTTTGAAATCACGCTGGCTGACAGCAAGGCAACCTATACTACCCCCGTTGAGGAAAACGGCGTATGGAGCTTTACTGTCACAGCGGAGGATGGCAGCACCACGGCTACCTATACCGTCACTGTTACCATTGGCAAGAATCCTGACCAAGTCAAGGCTGATGAAGTTATCGGCCTGATCGACAACATCGGCACCGTTACACTGGACAGCAAGGCTAAGATTGACGCGGCCCGCGAAGCTTATGAGGGTCTGACCGAAGCTCAGAAGGAGCTGGTCAAGAACTATCAGACACTGGAGAAAGCCGAAGCGCGGTATGCCGAACTGCTCAATGACGAGAACGCGGCGAAAAATGTTATTGACCTGATCAACGACATCGGCACTGTCACGACGGACAGCAAGGCTAAGATCGACGCAGCCCGCGAAGCTTATGACAAACTGACCGAGACTCAAAAGAATCTGGTCACGAACTATCAGACGCTGGAGAAGGCCGAAGCGGACTATGCCAAGCTGGTGGCTGATAAGGCTGACCAGGATGCGGCTGATGCAGTTATTGATCTGATCAACGGCATCGGCACTGTTACAAAGGACAGCAAGGCTAAGATCGATGCGGCCCGCGAGGCTTATGACAAGCTGACCGAGATTCAAAAGAAGCTGGTCTCGAACTATCAGGTATTGGAAAAGGCCGAAGAGGACTATGCCAAACTGACAGATCCCAATCCTCCCACGCCGCCCTCCCGCGACACCTATACGCTGATGTTTGATACCAACGGCGGCTCTGCCCTGAAATCTGTGGATGCCAAGGCAGGTACGACCATTGATCTGGCGCAGTATGTTCCTGTCCGGGCTGGCTATACCTTCCTGGGCTGGTACAGCGATTCCGCACTGAAAAACGCAGTCACTTCTATTACATTGAATCGGAACACTACCGTGTATGCGAAGTGGGACAAGCAGAAAACACCGTCTGTCAAGAATCCCTTCACCGACGTGAAGCCGGGCGATTGGTTCTATGATGATGTCATGTTTGTCTATGAGAAGAAACTGATGATGGGCACCAGCAGCACCCTGTTCAGCCCCAATGAAGCGGCGACCCGCGCCATGCTGGCCACGATCCTGTGGCGCATGGAGGGCAGCCCCGCTCCCAAGAGCAGCGCAGGCTACAGCGACGTACCCACCGGCCAGTGGTATTCCGATGCCATCGCCTGGGCTACCGAAAAGAGTATCTTTGAGGGCTACGGCAACGGCACCTTTGGCCCCAATGATCCGATCACCCGTGAGCAGTTGGCGGCGATCTTCTACCGCTACGCAAGCCACAAGGGCTACGACACGTCGGCAGTTGGCAGTTTGGAGCAGTTCAGCGACAAGGATAAGGCTTCCTCGTGGGCGCTGGATGCCCTGAAATGGGCCATCGGCAGCGGACTGATGAACGGCAAGGGCGACACCCTTGACCCCACCGGCACCGCTACCCGTGCGGAAATCGCAGCCATGCTCCACCGCTTTGTCGATAAGTACGGCCTTGTGCCGTCTACGACGCCCAGCGGCAACACGCAGTGGACGATCAGATCTCCCCGCACCTATGACAGCAGCGCACTCGGAACCTGGAACTTCATGCTCTGTGCTTCCGCTGCTGCGCTCCTGGCACTGATCACCGCCGAAAAGCGGCGGCGTCAGGTCAACTACGCACGATAAAGAAAACACCATCTGATGCGAGGGGGCGCGGAAGCCCCGCGCTCCCTCGCACCAAGCGACTGTTATCTTTCCTATGTGGAGGACAGCCAGGAGGGTGCTTTCCAGACAGCATTTTACGGCGTATCTGCATGGGCAGAAAAGGACGTGTCTGAAATGCTGCATGGAAAAATCCTATGTAAACAGACCAATGCCCGAATCGAAGCTGTGACTTCGGTTCGGGCATTTCTGCTTCTTTCCGGAAAAGTACCCTATTCTTTTGCGGGAAATTATCTCCGTGAGGCGCAGCCGGTGCGCCTCACGGTTTTACTTTTGCCGCTCGAACACAGCGGAAATTGAAGGGCGGCTGCTTCTGCACAATCAATCATTCCCGTCCGATCATGCCCCGCTGCCGCGCTCCACCCAGCTTCGTTCAGAGAGCATTTCAACCATCTGACTATCTGAACGGAGGAAAAATTATGCTACATAGCGAATATTGGCACCTGATCCTGAAAAACGAAAACAGAATCATTCACAACTCTGACCGCAAGTATCGCTATCACTGCAAGTCGCTGGAAAGCATGGGCGAAGAACTGGTCTATCTGGAGCGCAGCCGCTTTTGTGAAGCCGACTCAATGGAATATCTGCTCATGCAGGACTTTATTGATACCGTCCGGAACGAAAGATTAGCGGATGCTCTGCGGCGGCTCACCAAGCGTCAGCAGCTTATCATTGAACTGCACTACTGGAAGGGCTATAAGCTCAGGGAAATCGCCGTGATCCTGGGCTGTGCGCCCAACACCGTCTCTCAGGTGCTGGCTCATGCCCGCCACGCACTCAAGAGGGCCATGACGAAGTAAGTCTGTCATTTTAGGGCACAGGGCCAGCATCGTGCGATGCTGGCCCTGTTTCCATGTCGGCATGAATCAGCATTTTTTCGGGCTGCATAGATTTTTTGCGGCCTCCCATCTCCGATTTATAGAGTGATATATCCGCTCAATTTCAACGAAGGAGGACTTTTTTATGCAAGAAAAAATCAGGGTCATCCGTATTCATCCTGGCGAGGGTGTGCTGGTGCTGGCATCTGAACCGGAACCGCCCGTGCCGCCCTGCCCCATGGCAATGGCCGTACCGGAAGCGCAGGAGAGTGACGCATTGCTGGACTTTCTTGCCTACTGCCTGCGGGTGGCATAAAATGGCCGCCTACATTCTGACCGTGCCGGACGGCGACCTTGTTCCGAGAGAGGTCGAGGTCTCCGTAGCGGTGTACCGGCTTTTCGATGACAGCCGCCTTCAGGCGGAACGGGAGCGGTACGAGCGCCGGGCACATCTGGACAGCCGAAGCCTGGACAGCAGCCTGCAATATGAACTGGTCACGCAGCCGCTGGAAGAGTTGTATGAGCACATGGAATTGATGCAGGCGATCTGGCGGAGCGTGGCAAGCCTTTCGCCCGTCCAGCGCCGCCGTGTGCTTCGGCATTTCGTTGACGGCTACACCTACGCGGAGATCGCCGCCATGGAAGGACGCAATAAAACCACGGTCATGCGCTCCACAAAAGCAGCTCTGAAAAAAATTCAAAAAATTTTTGCCGCATAACGGCAACTTTTGGCCGATTTCCCTCCTTATATAGTGAAGGGGTATATTTGCCCGTTCCATGATCGCACCTTGACAAACAACGGAAGCGCCGTTCATATCAGCATTTGGATTTCTGAATAAGGCAGCGAGCAACACATAGCGCAAACGCCAAGACCCCCTGCGGACTGGTCAGAGCAGTCCGTCAACACGATAGCATCAAAGGGGCAGAGCGGTTATTTGGCGGCTGATATCCAGCCTGTGGTGGGCTGGGAATTGCCACGACCTGTCTTAGTAGGGACTGCCGGGAATACACCGAAGGCAGAGGGCTGCCAGCTTTACGCTGGGCAACTGCGGCCCGATCTGAATGTTCCCAGGTACCGGGGGTGAGCAGATGGGTAACACAGGCCCAGGCAATACGGTACAGATGAAACGAATCCATGCGCTGCGCCGGGACAGCCGATCCTGGCGCAGCGCCTCTCTGATACGAAAACGAGGTGTAATATGGAACCTGAAAGAGCACCGGATGCCATGATGACCCATACGGTCAAAGGCACCACCTATGTGGTCGCATCCTTCTTCAACCAGAACAGCGATGAGACGGCTGCGGATAAAATGGCGCGGCTGATCGAACGCGAGGCAGCCATGAAAGATATTTCTCAGAAAAATTTATTACTTTAGTGCGGTAAACCACTTCACAAGACGGCAGAGGTGCGGTATAATAAGGGCATAAACCCAACGCCCTTTCGTTCGTCGGAATGGAGGTTATGATGTTACAGACGAATCTAAAGGACATTCAAAACTATAAGCATATCGCATTATACTGCCGCTGCGGATGCACGGGGCCGGAAAGCGGTCAGGTGCTCCGGGCACAGCAGGACGAACTCCTGCGCTGGGTGGAAGCCATCGGCCTTCCAGTGGAAAAGGTCAGCGTCTGCACCGATAACTGCACGGGCTTTTGTGACAAGCAGCATGGCTTGCATAAACTTCTTGAAAGCCTGAAAGGCAAGGATGTCCCTGTCCTGATCGCCGCTCTGAGCAGCGACCGCTTCTGCCGCAGCTTCTGGCAGATGACAGCGTTGGCAGAGCAGGCCGCCCGCTGTGGGGCTACGCTTTACTCCGTGCGGGAAAATATCGACCTCACGAAGTCAGCCATCAAATTGGCCGCCCTTCACAGGATCGCTCTGATGGGAGGTGCGGAATGATGATGCCGAACCTCAATGAATTGCTTTCCCTCCGGGATGTTGTCTCTCCGGATGCACCGACAGCGCTTTACTGCCGTCTGTCCGTAGATGATGCCAACGAGGGCGACAGCAACTCCATTGCCCATCAGAAGGAGATGCTGGAGCGGTATTGCCGTGAGAACGGCTACACCGACTACACGTTTTATGTGGATGACGGGTATTCCGGGACTACGTTTGTTGAGGTAAGATAACGATACCTTTTTTGCAGAGGGTGTTATCTTACCTCTT